>ERZ827168.3848-NODE-3848-length-14681-cov-3.692329_pt1 | contig 14681 bp, 8 predicted proteins | sample MGYA00519868_ERZ827168 | MGnify/ENA primary metagenome ERZ827168 (study PRJEB31778, sample SAMEA3449271) | human gut metagenome | biome: human gut; feature: human-associated habitat; material: faeces | place: United Kingdom | collected 2010/2012 ...
CTGCTTATTGCTTTGCGCAATTGAAGCAGGGGACTTGCTTGATTCGGTTAAATACGCATGACATCATAGCATTTTCCCATCTGCAGTGCAACACTATTTTCGCTGAAATTCAGAAGGGATTTGAAACTTTTTTCAGTAAAGCGTTCAAAAATCACAAGATCTCTACTGCTCTGTATCCTTCACATACGTACCGATCAGAGGAGAATCTGATGCATCGTAGTCCTCCTCACTCGAAACAGATACATCGAGGAGCGTTCCATTGATATTGAACACAATCACATAATGGTCGTCTCCTTTGTATACTGCCTGACTGCCACGCACATCCGCAACTCCGGAAATCCCGGCTTCCGCAAAGGAAAAGGATATCTGGGTATCCTCTGCCATCGCAATCGTCAGCGTCTCATCGTCTGCGACATAGGTTCCGCTCCAGATATCGCCGTCCGCGCTCTCGCTCTCAGTCTCGCTCTTTGTCTCTGTGACCGCCGTGCCGGAGGTCTGCGCTGTCTGTGTCTCCCCGGCAGCTACCGTCTCTGACTGGGCAGGTGCTGCGGCTGTCGCATCTGAGGTGCTTCCGCTCTCGCCCGCCACACTGACTGCTGTACCGCTCACGCTCTGCGTACCGGAAACAGCCTGAAGCGGCTCCTCTGTCTGTACTTCTGTTCCATTTTTTATCGTATCGTTTTTGGCTGCGGACTGCTGATCCGACTCCTGCTCTGACGAGCTGCAGGCGGTAAGAATCATAACACCTGCAAGAGCCAGCGCTGCAAGCGCAGCTGCCTTCTTCTTCATCATGCCACTCTCCTCCATTTGGCGGATGTTACAATCCGCTTTGCTGCATGTATCTCTCTCCTTGCCCCGCTATTCTAACACGTTTCCATTCCTTTGTCATAAAGTTTCGTTTTTTTTAAGAAATACCGTTTCTTACGTCATGCCTCCGCCTGCACTTCGTTATCATATATAGTATCATCAAACGAATGCGCTTCCTTCGGAAGCTTTTTCCGGATCCTTCTCGCCCCGTGATGCAGCCGCAGCCGGTGAAAGGCCTCCTGTGGATCCGAAGAAAAAAACTGCAGCAGCACACTGCAGTCCACCATGCCCCAGTGATACCCCTGCTGATAATTCTGATAGCTGCTCCACCAGTAGTCCCCGATCCGGCGGACATAGCCAAGGCTCAGGGGCAGCCGGTGTACGGCTCTGCATCTTCTGGCAAATTCAGACATGGAACGGATCGCCTCAATACGCTGCGCACGCAGCCAGCGCGTCCCCTCCGTGTCCGGAAAGCCTTCATATATTTTCCAGAAGCGCTCTGTGACACGTTCCTGCAGCATCTGCAGTGTGTACATATCCTCCGCCTCTGTAATAAAATATGCGGCATCATCGGTAACACAGAACGCATATACCGGGCAGCTGCAGGCTCTGTGCGCACAAAGAAGCAGATCCAGCAGGTGTTTTTTATTGCGCTCATCTGCGAGCAGCAATGTACTCCCCTTCATTACATAACAATAAACATCAGACATACCTTTCCCCTTCCCGGTGAAGAGCTCCTCCTTGGGCAATTCTGCCACATCTCTTCACATCCTGTTTATCATATCACATATGCAGCCTATAATCAACATATTATTTCAATAAGTGTCATTTTATTTTTCTTTTAAATGGCTCTGGTTTTAGATCCAAAAAAAAGATGAAATGCAACAAATCGTGTCACATTTCATCTCTCAAATCCATTTTCTGAAGCTATTTCTTTTTATTGTGTCCCGGAAGCAGTCACCATTCCGTCCGCATTTACAGTCACACCGTAATTTGTGCTCATCGTGTTGATCCGGTCAATGACAGAGGCACTGGCATCCCCCTCCGTTGGGGTCGGCTGATAATCGTTATAGCCTGCGGTCGAGGAGATACTGCACGGCACCACCGTTGCAGCTGCAGCTGCCTGCACCTCCCCTTTTTCGATTGTAAATGTCTGCTGAAAAATCATCGTATCCATATCAGAAGGCGCACTATTACCGCCAAAGCAGAAATTACCGAGGCTGTAAGCAATGTATTTCCCTTTATAGTACTCTATCGCCTGCAAAACATGCGGATGATGACCGACGACCAGATCTGCCCCACAGTCAATCGCCGTATGCGCCAGCGATTTCTGTGTCTCATCCGGCTCCGCCGCTTTTTCCGTGCCCCAGTGGAATGCGACAATCACCAGCTTCGCGCCCTGCTGCTTTGCAGCTGCAATCGTCTGCTTTACCTGTTCTTCCCGCGCCATTCCGTCATTCAGGACATATATTCCAATAAAGGCAGTCGGTATACCATTTACCTCTTTTACTGCGATTTTATCTCCGATGCAGTAATCGATTCCGGCCGCATCCAGCGCCTCCTCTGTATCGGTCAGGCTCTTTGCCCCATAATCGCTGCTGTGATTGTTCGCCAGGGTGACGACATCTATGGATCCGTCTGTCAGAATCTGCGTGTAGGACGGATCGCCTTTAAATGCATATTCCTTTGATTCCCGTGCTGTCTCAGTCGTCAGCGTCCCTTCAAAATTTGCAAAGGTCGCATCATCCGCCTCAAGGATCGACCGGACATTCTGGAAAAAGTATGAGGTACCGTTCATTGCCTCATACGCGTTAAAGCTCGTGCTCGTATTAAAGCTTTCATCTGTCCCGAGCGTACAGTCGCCAACCGCACTGACCGTGACTGTCCGCGACTCAGACACCTCTGCTGTGCAGATTGCAGCAGACACACCGTCCGCGGTGACCCTGACTGTCCCGGTACCATTTGCCAGCGCCGTGACCACTCCGCCGTCACTGACAGAAAGCAAATCCGGATTCTGGCTCTCATAGCTCAGGTTCTCCAGCAACGCATATTCCGGTTCAACCTTTACCGTAAGCGCTGCCGTCTCTCCCGGATACAGGGCAAGCGTTTCCGGCGATACGGTAAGGCTCTCTGCCGTCTTCATATTTGTCACAACCGGCGTACTGCGGTTGCCTGCCGCATCCTCGGCATAGAAACGGTAAAGCATACCCTCTGTATAACTGATCGGCTCGGTATATTTCTGATACTGCGGCACCAGCTCCGACTCCGTCTCAGGGCCGACGGCATAATAGAGTGCGCGCACGCTGGAGCGCGCATCCGCTGCGGTCAGCTCGATCCGGTCCTTTTGCAGAGACGCATGTACGACCGGAGGCTCCCCGTCCAGCTTCGGGATCTCGACCCGCGCACTGCGTGTTCCCTGATCTGTGGCCACCTCTACCTCCAGAATATCTGTATTCGCCCCGACCGTAATCAGTCCGGACGCATCCGGCGTATAGCCTGTACCATTGACCTGCACAGACTGCAGCGTCGCATCCGTCACAGACAGCTTCAGCTGTACCGGATAGGAGCTGCACCAGTTTTCCGGCTCATCCTCTACCGTAATGCGAAGCCCGCTATCCGCTGTGACATTCTCACTCTTGCGTCGACTGGCAATGCTGCCGCCCACCGCCTGAAAAATCAAAACAACAAGCAAAAGGACAAATACCGCTGCCGCTGTGATCATCGCCATTTCCCGTCTGGAAATTCCTTTGTCCCTCAGCGCTTCTATCCCGTCCTGTACACATTCGCGCGCTGCCAGCAGCATATCTGCCGCCGTACGCTTCTGTGGTGCAAAGCCCTTGCGGAGCTCTTCTTCCTTCTCTGCCGCTGTCTTTCTCCGACGCTTTTTCGCGTTCGTGATCTTAATAGATGCAGCATCCTCAGGAGTATCCGTGGTCTGCTCCGGCTGTGGCTGTTCGGCCGACTCTGACTGTTCAGCCTGCTCTGACGAAGTAACCTGGGCAGTATCCGTTGTATCCTTCAGCTGTCGCTGCTCATCCTGCTTTGGCGAAGCAGCCTTAGTGGTATCCGTTGTATCCTCCGGCTGTCGCTGCTCATCCTGCTTTGGCGAAGCAGCCTCGGTGGCATTTCCGGTGATCCGTTCAAATACATTCTGGCTCTCCGGCTCGACAGGCAGCTCTTCCTTTGGCTCTTCTTCGTCCTCATCCAGGTCTCTCAGGATCGAATCCCGACGCAGCAGACCACTGCGCGTCTCCCCATATCCTGTGTTCCGGGAAAGATGCTCAGGGTAGCGTGTCCCCTTCCCTTTCGGGAGGATCCCCTTCCAAGGGCGGGAACTTACCGGGCGCGCAGACTCCGATTGTGGCTCTGCCTCATTCTCCTTTGCGTTCTCCTGCCCTTCTTCGGATGATGCCGCCTCCCTCTCCGGCTGCTTTTTCTGCTCAGTGGGTGTCTCTTCTATATCATCATCTGCATCATTCGCATCCTCAAGTTTCTCCCGGCTGCGTCTGATCCGTTTTTTTCTGTTTTTTATGCCTGTCACCAGTGACTGGATCACACCACCAGATTGCGCTTCTGCATCCGTCTGCATTTCTGTTCCGTCAGCTTCTGCCCTTTGATCCGCCTCTGCTTTTGGCGCTTCTGTGTCATCTAAAGGAAGTGCTTCTTCCTCTGTGTCTTCGTAATCGTCGTCTTCTTCAGACTCCTGCTGTGCCCTCCGGCTTTCCAGATAGCCGGCCGCCTTCTGCCAGAGCCCTCCAAGCCCTCTGCCGCCCGCCGACTGCTCTTCCTCTTTCGTAAATCGCTCCCGTCTCGCACTGATACGGGCATCGGTCTCCTCCAGAGATCGGACGAACGCATCGTCCTCTGCGTCCCAGTCCGCTTCAGTATCGGTCCGCTTTTCCCCCGTCTGCGCATCCGACTCCGGCTCATCTGACATCGGCTCATCTGACATCGGAGCGTCTGTCTTTGACACACGCTCCGCACTCTCCCGGATACTCTCCTGCGTGGGTTCTTCCCCACGCTGAAGAGATCTCACAATTTCCATTAACTGTTCGACGTTATCCGTCTTTATCTTTGTCCGTCTCATTATTTAAAATATGCTACTCCCGACTCAAAAATCCTGAGGTCCTGTTCACCGTAAATATTTACCGCAACGGAATCTCCACGGCGCTCTGAATGCGCCATCTTACCAAATACCCGGCCGTCCGGACTCGTAATACCCTCAACCGCCAGGTAGGAGCCGTTCACATTCCACTCCTCATCCCCGGCGCATACCGTTCCCTCCGGATCACAATACTGTGTCGCCACCTGACCGTTTGCAAATAATGTTTCCAGCCATGCGCGGTCTGCGACAAATCTTCCCTCACCATGTGAAGCCGGATTCACATACACGCCGCCAAGTCTGGCCTGTGCCAGCCACGGGGACTTGTTGCTTACGACCTTCGTATATACCATCTTCGAAATATGACGTCCGATTGTGTTGAATGTCAGAGTCGGAGCATCCGCCTTCTGTCCGGTGATCGCACCATTCGGAACAAGTCCGAGCTTGATCAGTGCCTGGAAGCCGTTGCAGATACCGAGCGCCAGTCCGTCACGCTCATTCAGCAGCTTCTCTACTGCCTCCTGCAGCTTCGCATTCCGAAATGCCGTCGCAAAGAATTTTGCAGAGCCATCCGGCTCATCGCCTGCGGAAAATCCGCCCGGGAACATGATGATCTGTGCCTGGCTGATTGCCTCCTCAAATGCATCTACCGACTCACGGATCGCTTCTGCGCTTAAGTTGCGGAACACCTTTACCGTCACATCTGCCCCTGCACGTTCGAATGCCCTTGCACTGTCATACTCACAGTTTGTACCCGGGAATACCGGAATAAATACCCGCGGACGCGCCACTTTATGGCGGCATACATAGATCTTATCGATGCAATAGGTACCGTCGGTCGTCGGAATCCGGTTCGGATCATCCTTTCCTGCCAGCAGTACCGCCGTCGGTCCGTCCGTCGGATTGCCATCGAGATCCAGCCCTCCTCCGATCGTCGGAAGTCCGGACTCTGTCTTAAATACACGCTCTAAGGTTCCCTTCCATGCCGCAAGCGCCTCATCGATCGGAAGCGCTGTCTCGCGATACCGGAATGTTCCATCATCTGCTGTATGTCCGATTACCGTATAGGTCGATGCCAGACTGCCGAGCATTCCGTCCGGAACCTCCGCTACGATATCACCGAAGCCTGCGGTAAAGAGGTCACGTGCATCTACATCATGAGAAATCTCAAATCCCATGCCATTTCCAAATGCCATCTTAGAAAGTGCAGCTACAAGACCCTTTCCATCCAACGCATATGCTGAAATCATTCTTCCGGCCTGAATATCTTCCCGGATCTTTGTATACAGATCCATGATCTGTGCATAGACCGGAAGGTCATAGGCATCCTTTTCAATCTTCAGAAGTACAAGTGTACTGCCTGCCTTTTTCAGCTCCGGTGTGATGATATCGCCTGTCTTCGCTGTATCGACTGCAAAGGAAACGAGGGTCGGCGGTACGTCAATCTCATTAAAGCTGCCGGACATACTGTCCTTTCCGCCGATCGACGGCAGTCCAAAGCCCATCTGTGCCTCGTATGCACCAAGCAGTGCGGCAAACGGCTGGCTCCAACGCTTCGGATCCTCGGTCATTCTGCGGAAATATTCCTGGAAGGTAAAGCGGATCTTGCTGTAGTCTCCGCCGGAAGCGACAATGCGTGCAATCGACTCCAGTACCGCATAGACAGCCCCATGATACGGGCTCCAGCTCGACAGATACGGATCAAAGCCATAGCTCATCATCGTAACCGTATCGCATTTTCCTTTAAGCACCGGAAGCTTCGCCACCATCGTCTGCGTCTCGGTCAGCTGATATTTTCCTCCATATGGCATAAATACAGAGCCCGCTCCGATCGAGCCGTCAAACATCTCGACCAGTCCCTTCTGCGAGCAGCAGTTCAGGTCTGCCAGTGTCTCCAGCCATTTTTTGCGGACATCTGCAACCTCTTCTCTTGTAAAATATTTGTCTGTCTCAGATGGCATCTCCACCTCGACGGACGTCTCCTGATGCGCGCCGTTCGTGTCAAGGAAGGCTCTGGAAATGTTTACGATCTCCTTGTCCCTCCAGATCAGCACCAGACGCGGCTGCTCTGTGACAACCGCCACTTCGACAGCTTCCAGATTCTCCTCATCCGCATAGGCAAGGAAGGTCTCAACATCCTTCGGATCGACAACGACTGCCATACGCTCCTGAGACTCGGAAATAGCAAGCTCCGTGCCATCCAGTCCTGCATATTTCTTCGGTACCTTATCCAGATAAATCTGAAGACCCGGTGCCAGTTCGCCGATCGCTACCGATACGCCGCCTGCTCCGAAGTCGTTGCACTTCTTGATGAGATGGCTGACCTCCGGCCGACGAAACAGACGCTGCAGCTTCCGCTCGGTCGGTGCATTTCCTTTCTGTACCTCTGCGCCGCACACCTCGATAGAGGCCTCCGTGTGTACCTTGGAGGAACCGGTTGCTCCGCCAATACCATCACGTCCGGTCCGGCCGCCGAGCAGGATGATGATATCGCCCGGATCAGAATTTTCCCGGATCACGGCAGAGCGCGGAGCTGCTGCCATGACTGCACCGATCTCCATACGCTTCGCCACATAGTTCGGATGATAAATCTCCTTTACATAGCCGGTCGCAAGGCCGATCTGATTGCCATAGGAGCTGTAGCCGTGTGCTGCCTCACGCACCAGCTTTTTCTGAGGAAGCTTGCCCTTTAAGGTCTTCTTCACAGACACGGTCGGATCTGCCGCACCGGTCACACGCATCGCCTGATAGACATAGGTACGTCCGGAAAGCGGGTCACGGATCGCACCTCCGAGACAGGTCGCTGCGCCTCCGAACGGCTCGATCTCTGTCGGATGGTTGTGTGTCTCATTTTTAAAGTTTACAAGCCACTCCTCGGTCTTGCCGTCGATCTCGACCGGAACAACGATCGAGCAGGCATTGATCTCATCGGATTCCTCCTGATCCTGCAGCTTGCCCTCCCGCTTTAATTTGCGCATCGCCATCAGCGCAAGATCCATCAGGCAGACAAATTTGTCGTCACGTCCCTGAAAAATCTCTTTGTGCGCTGCCAGGTATTTTTCATAAGTACCCTGAATCGGCGCCTTATAATAGCCGTCGTCAAAAATGATATCCTTCAGCTCTGTGGAAAATGTCGTATGGCGACAGTGATCTGACCAGTAGGTATCAAGCACCCGGATCTCTGTCATCGTCGGATTGCGTTTTTCTTCGCTCTGGAAATAACGCTGAATATGCTGGAAATCCCGGAAGGTCATTGCCAGATTCAAAGAAGCATAAAGCGTCTTTAAGGATGCCTCATCCATATCTGTAAAGCCATCAAACGTGATGACATCCTTCGGCTCTTCAAACTCTGTCACAAGGGTATCCGGCTTCGTGAATCCGGTCTCACGGGAATCCACCGGGTTAATGCAGAGATTTTTGATTGCCTCGAATTCTTCATCGGTAACCTGTCCCTTTACCACATAAACGGTCGCAGAACGGATAATCGGCTCCTCGTCCTCCTTCAAGAATTTCACGCACTGAACAGCTGAGTCCGCTCTCTGGTCAAACTGTCCCGGAAGGAACTCAACGGCAAACGCCCGCTCATCTTCCGCAATCGGAAACTGCTCTTCATAAAGAAGGTCTACCGGTGGCTCAGAAAATACGGTACTGCATGCTCTCTGGTAGACTTCATCGGAAATGTTTTCTACGTCATAACGGATCAGCTGACGGACATTCGTCACATCCTCCACACCAAGGTAACTACTGATTTCATGTGCAAGACCTTTCGCTGCTACTGCAAACGCTTCTTTCTTCTCGACATAAACCCTTCTTACTTTACTCATTCCAGACCTCCCGGCTTTTGCCTGTATTCTTCTGTTTTGATGATTCGGCAGTTTCCCGTCATCTATGCGAATTTTAACACAAGCGAGCGTATCTGACAAGTTTCGCTTCGAGAAATCGTGATTCCGCCTTTCACATACATTCAGTCCACTGCCATACAGACAGTTGCATCTCATATACGTTCCGTCTGTCGCTCACTCCAGAACTTTGCAAGGCATCCCTGTACCGTCTGCAACGTGCACGTCTGCGGTGCCTGCCACTCCGCCGGAAACAGGTTCCGGTAACGCGCTGCCGCAAAACGCTCATCCAGGAGTAAAATGACACCCTCGTCCGCCTCTGTGCGAATCACCCGCCCAGCTGACTGCAGTACTTTATTCATTCCGGGACAGAGATAGGCATAGAAAAAGCCGTCTTCGCCTCTCGCATCATAAAAATTCTTCAGAAGCTCCCGCTCCCGGCATACCTGCGGCAATCCCGGGCCGACCACGATCGCACCGATCAGCCGCTCTGCCTTCAAATCGATCCCTTCGCTGAAAATACCGCCCATGACACAAAACCCAATCAGCCCTTCCGACGGTGTCTCCTCAAATCGGATAAGAAATGCTTCCCGTTCCGCCTCCGTCATTCCCTGCTGCTGCAAAATCAGCTGCGGATGCATTTCTTCCGTCTCCAGAATCTCTGTAAACGCCTCCGCCGTTTCCTCCATCATCCGGTAAGAGGAAAAGAACACCATATAATTGCCGCTTTTCGCCCTTAATGCTTCGCAGATATAGGTCGCAATCCGGCGGTATTCTTCCTCACCGCGCCGCGTATACCGGCTGCTCGTATCTGTCCCGAGCAGGATAAGTCGCTTTTCCGGCTGAAATGTGGAGGTGGCACAGATTGCATAATTATCCGGAGTTGTGCTTAATAATGATTTATAATACTGCACCGGCAGAAGCGTTGCGGAGAAAAAGACCGTACTGCGCCCTTTATTGATACACTCCTGCAGGTTTCCGGAGATGTCCACACAATAAAGCTTCAGCATAAACCGCCCATCCGCACACAGTTCCGAGTAGATCACGTAGCTGTCATCGAGCCGGTCGCAGACCTCCAGGAAGCTGCGCGCCGAAAAATAGAGCTCCAGCATCCGCTCACCTGCCTCTGTATCCGCAAGCTTCTCCAGCACCTCCTCAATCTGGCCGCACAGATTCATCAGATAGACCGGAAAGATCCCCACATCCTCATGCACCTTCAGCTCCGTGCTCTCCCGCTTCAGATCCAGAAGCCATGCATTACAACGCTCCAGCGCACGCGTCAGCTTCCGGCTGTGCTCTTCGACTGCCCGTTTTCCCTCCAGAAAATCTTCCTTATACAAAGTTGCCGAAAACATTTCCCGTCCACGGTCGACCAGATTGTGTGCCTCATCCACAAGAAACAGATACTCGCCCCTTCCCTCGGCAAAAAAGCGCTTCAGCTTCGCACGCGGATCAAAAATATAATTGTAATCGCAGATCACCGCATCGCACCATAAGGATACGTCCAGACTCATCTCAAACGGACAGACTCTCCATTTTTCGGCCTGCTGCAAAATAACATCCCGGTCAAATGCATCCGCGGCATTCAGCATTTCAAACACTGCATCATTTACACGGTCAAAATGCCCTTTTGCACGCGGGCAGGCATCCGGATTGCATACCATCTCCCCGCACGGGCAGACCTTTTCCTTGGCTGTCAGCGTCAGCGTCTTTAAACGAAGTCCATTCCCGCGCAGGACAGAAAATGCCTCTTCTGCGACGGTCCGGGTGATCGTCTTGGCCGTCGCATAAAAAATCCGCTCCGCCAGCCCTTCCCCGACTGCCTTTACCGCCGGATATACGGTAGAGAGCGTCTTTCCGGTACCGGTTGGCGCCTGCAAAAACAGGTTCTTTTTCCGAAGGATCGTGCGATACACATCCATCGCCAGCTTTTTCTGACCGGCCCGCCATGGATATGGGAACTCCAGTCCCTGAATCGAAGCCCTGCGAAGCTCCCTCCAGTCTCTTTGAAACTCCGCCCACTTCCGGTAGGCATCTGTCACCTCCTGAAACCAGCCTGAAAGCTCCTTCGTCGGAAGCATTTCCCGGAATCGCCGGATCTCCTCTGTCTCCAGGCTGCAATAGGTCATCTGCACCCCGATCTCATCCAGTCCGTGCTGCAGCGCATAAATATGCGCATAGCATTTTGCCTGCGCCAGATGCACCGGTATGGCTTCTTTTAAGGTATCCGGATCCCGGTACATGCTCTTGATCTCATCGATCCATACCGTATCCTGTTCTGTAAAAATCCCATCTGCACGGCCTTCGACCGTCAGCGTATACCCATCCCCGGGAAGCGTGATGCCAAGCGGTACCTCTGCCCTGTAAGCGCTACCCATTTTGCCCTGAATCTTTCGATGAATCCGGCTGCCCTCCTGCATGGCCTCCTTCTCTCCGAGACCGCCGCCTTTACGGTTGTCGATATCGCCCGACCGCAGGACAAATTCCACCAGATCCCGCACCGAAATTCTGATATTCAGGACTTTTTCTTCCGCCTCCATATGCCTCCCCCGCTTTCTTTTCGTATCAATCGGATATTCGAAATCCGCCTCGCATTTCATGCTCTCGCAATCCTAAAACACCTCAAATCCACTCATTTTTCTACGAAAAATGGCTACTTTTCGGTGTTTTGCGGGTCAATAAGTCATGCTCTTTCATGCAAGCATGAAACGCATGACCTTTTGACCCTGGTATCATCATCATTATAACATATTGCAAAAAGACTGCCGTAGCCGGAAGCTTCGACGAATCTGAAACTCCGTCGAAACCTCCGGCTACGGCAGCCCCTGTTTCGCTGTGCTGAATCCTGTATTAGCCAAATAGACTGTTTTATGCCACTGATCCCTTCGGCTGTACGTCTTCAAATTTATCCAGCGTCCCTTCAAGGATCTCTTCATCTTCTTTACAATATTTTACCGTGAGTGTTTTCGTCAGATCCAGACTCATTACACCGAGAATAGACTTTGCATCTACTACTACCCGATTATAAAATATATCCACATCATACTCACACTTCTCTGCTGCCCTTACGAACTCTTTCACGTCAGCCACAGCGTTCAATCGAATTTTTCTTTCTAACATAGTAAATCCTCCTTCAATGATGCTCCGCACTCTATGCGATGCGCTGTCAAAAAGCCGACCTCCTTGTGACGCGCGTATTATCTCACACCTCTTTGCATCCGTCAACTCATGAATTTTTCGGAGAATTTACACATTTTCCGCGTTTTTTGTCAGATTATCTAAATTCGCTTCTCTTCTTTTGCCCTTCCGGCCAATCCGAAAATTTATTTCTTAAAAAAAACGAAAATGCGAACGGCAGATTACACAGAAATTCCGAAATTATCACGGATATTTCGCCTGTTTGAACGCAGATCGCGAAGCGACTGCGTTCATAAGCAAGTGGCGAAGCCAGGACCTGTCAGCAGAGCTGCAGGGATGGATTGCGAATGTCCGCTCGCAGATAAGCATTCCCCCGCTTCAAATGCACGGAGCATTAAGCGGCGGGTGAAGGGGGGATGCATTCTGTTCCTCTGTCATCCACTTCCGGAAGCGCAGCGGCAGCATCTGCTGCTGGAGAGCCGGGTTCTCCCGCGCTTCGATCGAAATACTGCGGCAAAATCCAAGCCACAGCCGCTGTATCTCCTCTTCCCGATCGGAAAAGGACGTATCCGGTCTGACATCCCTTACAAGGACGCACGGCCTTTGCCTGCGATGCAGCAGACAGCGGTCGTGTGCCCGATCATAGATCAGAAAATCCTCATTTGGCAGGCGGTCCGCAAAATGGTCTGCTAAAAGCGGCAGCACCTGATTCTCCGCCTCTATCTCGGAAAACAGAACGCCATTTTTCAGTTCGGAAAAACGCACAAAGCCCATATAATGATGTGCTTCATGCCACACACGTCGCGACAGTTCAAATACCTTACAGATCGCCGGGTCTGTCAGATGCTCCAGTATCGCGGCTGCCTCCTTCTCACTGATATGGGAAGACAGTCCCTGAACCAATGTGCGGTAAATGCAGTCTGCCTTCTCCCCGGACTTCGCCATCGCCGCGCGAAAAATGATCTGATAGGACTCTTCTCCCATCTTCCGGCGAATCGTACGCGCGACCTTCTCTGCCTTCCCGGCATCCGGCACGACCTGCCGGTACTGTGTAAACAGCTCCAACGTATGCATGCCCTGCAGCTGCAGCCGGACATTCGCATGGCCAAGGCGGCTGGCCCATGCATCATAAATGCCGGTGAAAATACCATCGGAGGAATCTTCACATTCAAAAACGGTCATAGTTTTCACATTCTCCCCTCTTGTGACGTGCTCACTCAATTCCTGCCACCGAGCTTATAGGGAGCGTAGCTGTGTCCCTGCTTCTTCCGGTGAAAATACCTGATCGTCAAACAAGGAAAGCTGTCGGTAACTGACTCCGGCCGTCCCACGCTCGTTCCTTTCCGAAGAAAGAAGATTGTGCAAAATAAAGTCCTCATCCATCCGAAGCGGATACATCTGTCGCCCTTCACAGGTAATAAAATAAACAGCCCGTTTCAACACAACTCCCATTCGCTTCAGAGAGGTATAATCAAGCCGTCCCTGTCTGCGCGCTTTTACGATCCGCTGTGCGCTTTTCGGCCCGATGCCCGGCACCCGAAGAAGCAGCGCATAGTCTGCACGGGATACCTCCACCGGAAACTGCTCCAGATGCGCAAGCGCCCAGTCACATTTCGGGTCAAGAAATACATTAAAATTCGGGTGACGCTCATTGAGCAGCTCTGAGGCCGAAAATCCGTAAAAACGTAACAGCCAGTCTGCCTGATACAGACGATGCTCCCGCAGAAGCGGCGGCCCGCCAGGGAGTACGGGCAACAGCGGATCCTCATTGACCTGAACAAACGCCGAATAAAAGACCCTCTTTAATGCAAACCTCTGATAGAGAGACTCCGCAACCGAAATGATCTGAAAATCATTCTCCGGTGTGGCGCCGATAATCATCTGTGTACTCTGTCCTGCCGGGACAAAGCGGGGTGCGCTGCGATACTGCACCAGCTCATGCTGATTCTGCGCACGGGTATCCTGTACCTGCCGCATCGGTGTGAGAATCCGCTTCCGGGTCTTGTGAGGTGCAAGCAGCCGGAGGCTCTCCGAGGTCGGAAGCTCCAGATTCACACTGACGCGGTCTGCAAGAAATCCGATCCGCTCCACCAGATCCGGCGGTGCACCGGGAATCACCTTGACATGAATATAGCCTTCAAAACGATGTCTGATGCGAAGCTGAGACAGTGTCTCATACAAAAGCTCCATCGTATACTCCGGAGTCCGAAGTACGCCAGAGCTCAGGAAAAGCCCCTCGATATAATTTCTCCGGTAGAACTCCATTGTCAGCGTGCAGATCTCATCCGGGGTAAAGGTCGCACGCTCCACGTCATTCGAAACACGGTTCACACAATAGTGACAGTCAAATACACAGTCGTTCGTCATGAGAATTTTCAGAAGCGAAATGCATCTGCCATCCGCAGAAAAGGAATGACAGATCCCGGCTGCAATGCAATTGCCCATGCCCTGTCCGCTGCCGCCACGATCGGTCCCGCTTGAGGTACAGGCCACATCGTACTTTGCCGCATCGGAGAGGATATTCAGTTTTTCGATGAGGGTACGCGGCTGGTCAATGCGCATGACGAGGACTCCTTTCGATCTTTCGCTCGCTGATGTTCACTGCTGATGTTCACTGATCTCACAGGCAAGCTGTCTGCCAGAACATTTGTTCTTCTTTATATTAGTACATATGTTCGATAAAATCAAGTGTTTTCTCGCTTCCCGCTTCATTTTCTCAAACAACTTAAATGAAAAACTAAATTCCGGTTTTGGACCAAATGCAAGAGTAAATTCCATATAGGTCGAAGTTACTT
>ERZ827168.3850-NODE-3850-length-14677-cov-3.632950_pt1 | contig 14677 bp, 17 predicted proteins | sample MGYA00519868_ERZ827168 | MGnify/ENA primary metagenome ERZ827168 (study PRJEB31778, sample SAMEA3449271) | human gut metagenome | biome: human gut; feature: human-associated habitat; material: faeces | place: United Kingdom | collected 2010/2012 ...
AAATATCCTGCTGTTCTATCATATAATTCTCCCTTTGGATCTGTAAATACATAAGATCCTAAGCATTGATATGCATTTGGAATTGAATAAGATGCTGATTTACCAGAACCTGATCCGTCCAACTACTAATACATTAACATTTCCTCTCTTATCAACTGGTAAATAATTATCTTCTGCTAGTATTATTCCTTTATTTCTACTCAACACATGATATTGTTCTCCTCTTTGACTCCAATCACTAGATCCATGCTCGATATCTGAGTACTCATTTTTAGGTGCTGATCTTACCATTCCTATAAAAAAGAATACAGAATAAAATATAGTAACTACTAATAATGAAGAAATATAGTCCCCTACTATATTATTTGAAAATATATTTCCTATCGTCTTAAACGGATTTCCAATTGATTGTACAAAAGTATCTATAAATGCTTCTGTATCAAATACTCCATTTATTTTTGCTACATGTGAACTATAACAAAAAGGCGAAACAAATACTATGGCTATAAATATCCATAGTATTGCAAAAATTATAAAATTTTTTCTATTTCTTCTTATTGCTCCTTGTACTTTGTAGTTCATATTTTTCACCTACTCTTTTGTATATTATCTACCTTCATTTAATGTTTTTGAATTTTCTGTTTGTTTTTCATATGGCAGTGCAACTATACTCATTCCTTCTGTTAAGTCTGTACTTAAAATTTCTCTTTTACATTTTCCTTGTGCTACTGTTTTTGAATTTTTCTTGCTTGCTACTTTATCACTTTTCTTTAAGAAATATTCTTGAACATCTACTGCATGTATGCTAAATTTAGATGTATCCTCAATTCCTGCTGCACCTTCTGTTATTTTATTTAATATATTTTCCACCACATTTTTAGTATTGTCTACATTTGTAGTTTTGTTAGTTGACATGGCTTTTCCTCCTAATTATTTTCTCTTATTTCGAATGCGAAATAAGATTTATATGGTTTTAACTTACATTTACCTTTTACTTCATTTGTTTTCTCATCAAAATAAAGTACTGGTTTTACCTCTTCTGTTGTTTCTGGATCTATAATTGATATTTGTCTTTTTAAATTTGGTGTATATTGGAATTCTTTATATTCCATTTCTTCTTCTGAATATATAGTATTAAATTTAAATGGTGTTGGTTTTTTTGTTATTTTTACTTCATCACCTAATAATATACCATTATTAATAATTACTTTATCTCCTCCAAAAGATAAAATAACCAATTGATTTCCATTTTTTTGTGGATTAGCAACAAAAAAAGTTTTTTTGTTATAATTTCCTACTAATTCTTCAGTGTGTTCTAATCTTTCCACTGTATATTTAGGATATTCCTCCAAATATTCCTTTTTTGTTTTGTTTACCTGATATATTACTGTTTTTACTCCTTCTGGATCTGTTATACTAAAGCGTTTTCCTTCTAATGTATCCATATTTACACCCCATTCCTATGTTTCAACCCATAGTTTGTCTTTTGTTTATCACTATCTATAATTATAGCTTAAAATCAAGCTTTTGTCAATATATTGATTATGTAAAGTCTATTTTTTATTATTTCTAGGATTGAAATTTGATATTTCACTTAATTTTTTATATATTATTTTTTCTTCTTCTGTTAAATTTTTTGGCACCATTACCTTTACATTAGCTATTAAGTCTCCTCTAGTGTCCTTTCCAGATATATACCCTTTATTAGGTATTCTTATTTTATCACCACTTTGCACTCCTTGTGGAATATATACTTTTGTTTCATCATCAATCGATTCTACATATGCTTTTGTTCCTAAAGCTGCCTCCCATGGCGTCAATAATAAATCTGTATATATATCATATCCTTGTAACTTAAACTTTTTATCATTTTCAATATTTATTTTAATTAATAAGTCTCCGTTTTTACCTCCATTTTGCCCAGGCTTTCCTTGCCCTATAAGTCTTATTTTTTCACCATCAAGTATTCCTTGTGGTATTTTTACGGAAAATGTTTTATTTTCACCTTCTACAGTCTTTAACGCTATTTGTTTTTCTAATCCATAAAAAGCATCATATAAATTCACGCCTATTTTTGTTTCGACATTTTCTCCTCTTTTTGGATCTCCACTTTTATCACTTTCTTGTTTATCATCTTCTTTTTCTATATTTCCTAAAAACATAGAAAAAATTGCTCCTTTTTGCCCTTTTCCTGAAAAGGCTTTTTGGTTCTTTGAAAATTTTGAATTCCAAACTCTATCATATTTTCTCTTTGACGCAGGAACAGATAATATTCTATATGCTTCATTTATATCTTTTATTCTTTCTTCTGCTAAATTATCTCCTACATTTAAATCAGGATGATATTTTTTAGCAGCCTGTCTATATGCGATTTTTACTTCTTCTATTGAAACATGACTTGTTTCTAAACCTAATATTTTGTAATAATTTTTAAAAACCATTTTTAACATCCTCTCCTAAAACTAGGTAGATATATTATATCATAAGGAATTCAAATTTGTCAAATCACTTTTCCCAGTATTTTCAGGGCTTTGTTGAACTGTTCAATGCTCTAAAACAGTATGAAAATACCTTCGTTAGTAACAAGCTAGTAACACAACATTAAGATAATTTTTTATTTACAATGCTTTGAATTTCATTGTAATTATATCCTGCTGCTGTTATTCTATTTTTTCTGTCAGCACCATTACCCCAATCACCACGAATAACTTCATTTGCGATTTCTTCATTTGATTTTCTGTTTGATGGTCTAGGTTTTGCACCTAATATTTCATTTACCCTATTTTGTACAGCAGTTCCATCATAACCTGTTGCTGCAAGTTTATCAAATCTTTCTTTTCCATTACCCCATTTTCCTGCAATAACTTCTTTTGCGATTTCATCAACTGATTTTAAAACAGGTTTACTTGGTGCTGGATTTCCTGATAATTTTTGATTTACTATACTTTGAATTGCATTATAATCATATCCTGCATTTGTTAATGCTGTTCTTCTAGCATCACCATTTCCCCACTTACCTGCAATTACTTCATTTGCAACTTCTTCATTTGATTTCTTATCAGTAGAAGGTTTTGAAGGTTCAGATGGTGTTTCATTTCCATCTAATATTTTATTAACTGTATCAGCTAATTCTTGGAATCTACTTTGTAAGTATTCACCTGGACAAGATGTTGCAGCAAACATATTGTGTCTTGTTAATGAACCATTTGGTGTTCCATCATATACTAATCTGAAATTATGTCTTCTACAAACATCAACTGCTAATTTTACTAAACTGTTCCATGCTGCATCAGATATATGCCAATTTCCACCGATTTGGTCATTTGATACTTCAACTGTTATTGCTTGACAATCATTTTTCCAATTTGATGATGTCCAAGCCCTGTTATTTTCATCAACACATCCAACAATATCACCATCATAACCTATACAATAGTTTGCACTTGCTTGTCTTCCTGCATTTTGAAATATTCTAGCACATTGTTTTCCTGTTAATTTTCCTGCCATATGATGTGGTGTAAATTTACATACACCATAACCTTTTCTTCCTTGTGTATAATTACTTGAACTTGCTAGTTCTATACTATTACATAACTTTGAAAATCCCATTATTCTTCTTCCCCCTTTCCGTTTGAAAATTCTTTTTCCATTTCTTCTGTTAAAACAACTTCTTCATTTTCTTCCATGAAAAATACCTACCTTTCCGTATCTTCAAAGATACAATGATTTTAAAAAAATTTTATTTTTTTGTGCTGGTTCTTGATGCATCATACATACCACCTGCTGCAAAACCTGATAATGCAGTAAATAATACAACTATGAAGTTGCTATCAGGAACTGCAATGTAGTATAAAATTGCTGAAACAATACCAATTACACCATTTTGTACAGGTATGTATTTACTTTCATACCAATTAAATTTTTTTGCTAATAAACCAAATATGTATGATACAACTACTGTGATTACTGGTATTATTGAATCTAATGTTATTTGCATACGATTCACCCCCTTTTTTATTTCACATATTTACACCAACCATCGTGAATGTATGAATTTCCATGAAGGTCTTCTGTATAATGGTCAAACACTTCACTAGCTCTTTTCTTTTGAATATCATCCTTTGGAATGCCATTCTTTGAATCTTCAATAAATTCTACAAGATAATTCATACATTGGTTTTTGTCTAATTTTTTAATATCTGTATTTACAACATCCAACTTATCATGTATTGGTTCTAATACTTCTTTGAATTTTTTATCAACTGCATCATCTACTGGTTTTTTTAATTTTCCAAGAAAAGCTGCTATTGTTAAAATTGCATTTAATAATGTTGCAATAGATATTATAATTACTGATAACTTTTCCAATTCAAATTTCACCCCTTGTTTCTTTAATTAAAATACCCATATAAACTTATATTTTTGTTTATATGGGTATTTATTTAATTAGTAATGTAATTTTATTATTAAGCATTTTCACCGCTTAAAATCTTTTCTACGGCTTTTCTTAAACTTTTAGGAACATCATCAATTGTTTTTAATCCTTTTAGTATTAAATTAGCATATATTTTTGCCATTGACTACACCCCCAAACTTTCGTAAATTTCACATAATGCAAGTTCTGTGTCTGTGATTTGTTCTGATTGTGCTTTTATGAACTCATTTTTTTCATATTGAACCATGTCATATTCATATTCAATATGTCTTTCAACTTCTGTTTCTTCACTTCCTGTTTGAATATCTTCAACTTCAACTTCTGTGATGTTTTCACATATCCAAACTGAATATTCATCAATAACCATTCTTTCAGGTCTTATTGTACTTCTAACTTTACCATGGTCAACCATTTCACTTCACCCTTTCTTTTTGATATTTTGTAAATAATATTGATTTGCATGAAATTCAAGTGGTTTTATATATTTTTCATGCAATCTATAACTATCACAATGGATTAGCCACCCATTATAAGAGTTAATCGAACACCATTCTGAATAATTTATTTGATGTCCTTGTTTTAGTTTCTTTTTAATTTTATTCATTTTTCTTTTAAAACTCTTACAAGTTGATTTTCTTAATAACTTGTAATTTAAAAAAGTTCTATACCCAACAAAATCAACACCCCTTACAAAAGTTGGGAACACTTGCCAATTTTCTTTGATTTTCAACTTTAATTTTGTTTTAAAATATAAGTCAATTTCTTTTCTTAATTTATGCAATTCTTCTTTTGATTTTCCGAATATAACAATATCATCCATATATCTATAATAATATTTGATATGTTTTTCTTCTTTAATCCAATGGTCAAATTCTGAAAAATAAAAATTTCCACTATATTGTGACAAGTAATTTCCAATAGGGATTCCTGTATCACCTTCTGTTGAATCAATTATTTCATCCAATAACCACAAAAGGTCTTTATCTTTAAATAATCTTCTGTACTTCATTTTTAAAATATCATGATTTATAGAAGGATAATATTTTTTAGCATCTAATTTTAAACAATATTGTGTATTTACAACATCAGTTTGAATTGCTTTTTGCATTCTATATAGTGCTGTATGAATTCCCCTTCCTGGTATTGCTGAATAAGTATCAGCAATAAAATTTTTTAAGAGCATTGGTTCAATAACTTGAAGAATTGCCCATTGACATATTCTATCAGGAAAATAAGGAAGTTTATATATTTTTCTTTCCTTTCCACTATCTTTCTTCATAAATGTTTGATATTCAGATGTTTTATAAGTTTTATTTATAAGCATATCTTGTAACATTTTAAGATATGGTTCAGGATTTTTATTTATCATTTTAACTTCTTTATACCACGATTTTCCCTTTTGAGCATTTTTGTGAGCAAGTTTCAAATTATCCATATCATAAATTTGGGAATACAAATTTCCATATCTTTTCATAATTTGAACTTCCTTCTTTGTATGCAGATTACAAACTAAATCTTCAATTTTAAATTTACCAATATAGCTTATAGCATTATTATATTTTGCCAAGTGGCAAGGCGAAGAACATTCACAACTTTTCATGCATTTACTAGGTGACCGCTGATATTACGATTACGATTAGAAGAATCATTATTCAAATTCAAATAGAAAGTACCAGTTTTAGACCTGTTATTCCAATTACTACTGACATGAGCAACTGATAAATATACTAATTTTTTTTCGTATATCAGAAAATCTTCGCCTATATATATTTAATTATTTTTATTATTAAGCAGCATCAGGTACATACACCAGGCGACCGCCGATATAACGATCACGAACAGAAGAATCAGCATTCAAAAACAAATAGAAAGCACCAGCGTAAGACCCGTTATGCCAATAACCACCGACACGAGCAACTCTCCATCCTGTTGATTTATTATATCCATAATCACCAACAGGTACTGATGTATTTCCTGAATATTCAGTTGGTATAAATAACCAATCAAATTCTTCATCATATCCAAATGCTGAAATATATCCTTCACCATAACATGGATGTATCCCTGTATCTTTATATGGTGTTGTAGCTGAATTATCTGCAAATGAATGGTCAGCAACATAAACACCATCTGAACATTGACCTGCTGCAAATGATGCTGGATTTTTTATATTCATACCATCAACCCATTTCCAAATGTTACCCCATGGATTTTCTTCACCACGATATGATACTATTTGAACATTATTTGCATTCATTACTGCACCACTTGCATTTCCAAGTGATACTGTTGCACCAGTATTTTCAGCCATATTAGTAGTACCATCATCTGTTTTTGAAACATTTCCATTTCCAATTGCTGATTGCATGTTGAAAGTTGCATATTCAATTAACATTAAAAGTTGTGTTGCTGCTGATGTAGCTGCATAAGATTGTTCCCAACCTGTTCCCCTTTTTTGTGCTAATTTTCTTGTATTTGCCCTTGTTAAGTTTTGTGTTAATCCACTAGCTGGTTTTGCATTTGCTATACTTGAAAGCATATCATTATCAAAATCTGCAATTTGTGCATCATCTAATATATATGCAGTAGCAGATGCATCATATAAAGAACCTTCAAATGCTGATAAATAAATATAGTCATGTTCTACACCATTTCTTATAAATGCTGGATGAACTTTAAATCCTGGTTCAGGTTCATCACATACATAGTATCTTGCTTTTCTTAAATGATGTCCATTATTTTCACCTTCTGTTATAATGTCTGTAAGTAATGGAACAACTTTATAATAGAATTTTGGTTGTTCAACCATAACTTGTACTTTTGTTCCAATAGCATATGTTCCTGCATTTCTTCCTTCTGCGATTGTAATTGCTTGTGTTAATGTACCAGTAGTTGAAAATCCTGCATCACCATAATATGCAACAACTTTTCCATTATTTGTTACATTACATCTTCTTCTACCACCAAAGCAATGTATTTCATCAAATGCATGTCCACCTGTTTTACCAAATGCACCTGCAAGTCTTGTGAATTTTTTATTTACAAAATCTACTTCAACACCAAATATATGATTATCTACATAACCAATAAATGCTTGTAAATCTGCAATTTGTTTTTGTAATTCTGTAATATCACCAACTGTTGCAACCGCTGCTTGGTCAACTTCTAATGAAACATTTGCAGCATTTGATACTGTTGTTACTAATTTAAAGTAAGCACCACTTACAGTTAAATTATTATAAGGTGGCATATATGCACCTTTATCTGAACTGTCAACACTTGCAACTGCATAAAGAATTTCACCTTCATCAGGGTCTAATGCATATAAACCAATTGAATTGATTTTATATCCAACAGTTAGATTTGAATTTTCAATTGCAGCTTCAATTTGAACTGCAACATTATTTGTTCTTGTTATTCTTGATATTCTTGTTGTTTGTTTTATATTTGCTAAACTTGTTAATGCCAATATTTGTGCTGTTGTATAAACATTTGTTGATGTTGATATTTTTGTAAATTCAACACCTGTTCTTCCAGCTATCAATTTTGACATCAAGGCTTGACCTTTATTTGTTATTGTTAATTTATTATATTCAGCCATCTTTTTTTCATCCTTTCCTTTTTTAAATATTTTCGGTCACACTTATATTTGACCCAATTGTACTATCACCTTCAATATTAAAGATTTCATTAAAATTATCAGTAATTTCAATCATACTTGTATTAACCACAGTAGATGCAATATTTGAATCACCTGAAATATTGAATTCTTCATTGAAGTTATCTGTAATTTCAATCATATTACAGAATGTTATTCCAGTTGCTATTCTTGATGTTCCATCTGTCATATTCAAATGCATTTTGTTTTCAACTGTTATTGCAATATTTGCTGGTAACATGTAATCAATTATATAATCTAATTCATCAACCTGTCCTGGAAGTTCAAGATGTGTTGTAATATTCATTGTGTATTGGTTTATATCTCTTTCTATTTCATAATTGTTTTTTCCACATAAAGTATCTAATTTTTGACATAAAACAATAAATGTATATGGAACTACATCATTCCATCTTGTTAATACTCTTGAAATTCTTGATTCCAAAGTATCATCAATTTCAGGTGTTATCCCCATTAAATTTTCAAATTTTGAAATTCCTTTTAGATTACAAGTTTGAATAAACTGATTATTGAAAATATTTTCAGTTTCATCAGTTGCACTTTGAATTTCAGGATTTTCAGCATTCATAATTGTTCTTATTTCCCTGTATTCTTGAATAAATAATGGTAAATGCTTTAAAAGTTCAACTTCTCTTATCATTGACTAACACCACCCATCGTTGGAATTTGATATTCTGATAATGTCAAATTAGATGATGAATTATTTATCTTTGTATTTTGAATATCAACAATACCTTGGATTTGTAATATTTTAGTTTCAATTTGACTAATTCTAACAACTGTATTGTTTTGATTTGCCCAATTTCTTCTTAATTCAAGTAAATATTCTGAAATTGTATTTTCTATTGTTGTTTTTAAACTATTGAAATTATAACCTTCATCAAATCCAAATGTTGCTCTAATATTTATTGGTACTTCTGTTGCTGTTTGTACAGTAACAACATGACCAATTGGTGCAATTCCCATTCCTTGTCCATCTTGTGATGGGTCAATTTCATCTTGAACTGCTGATATTAAAGTATTACTTGCTTTGTTATATTCAGAATTAAGAATTGTTAATAAAACAGTTCCACCACCATTCCAAACTGGTGTAACTTTTGTTAAACCAACACCAGCAATAGCATTTGTTTTTTGAACATAATCTTTTTTATTTCCACCATAAGGTTTTGTTTCAAATGATGAAAAATATCTTGAACGAAGTGATTCAACATCTTCTTCATCTTCACCAGGTATTAACAAATCAGTTATTCTTGCTGTTTCTAATCCTTGGATGTAATCAATAGGAATTAAATCACCAAAATTAGCATTTCCGCCAACACCTAATGTTTCACATTCCAAACGATATTCACCATCTTGAATTTTTGAAACTACAACATAATTTAATTCATTACAACTAAATCTTGAACCAATTGGAATTTCAAGTGTTGAAGGTGTGAATATTCCTTTTAATGTTGCATAAGTAGCTTCATAAGGTAAAATTCCCCTTTCAGCTGCCCTTCTTACAAGGTAATCTTTTTGTGCAGTATCAGCAAAAGTTTCTTTTAATATTGTATCTAATTCAATATACATAAGTTGAAGTTCAACAGCAGCAGGTGCAAGTGCATCATAAATTATTGAACCTTCCCTTTTATCCATGTTGCTTGGCACTCTGTCTAACATTCTTTGTAATATAACTTCATATGTAATATCTTCATAAGCCATTAGTAATTCACCGCCCTTTCTTCTTGTAAATCACCATAAATTGTATGAACACAAAATGTTACATGCAATTTTCCTTTTTCAGAATAATCAAATTCAAAATTGTCAATAGATTGAATCCTGTCATCTTGCATTAGTGCTTCTGTAATTCTTCTTTCTATTTCAGGACAAACATATGAAATTGGTTCACCATATAGGTCTAGTGTTTCGATTCCATAATCCCATGAATAAATTATATATTGGTATCTTTCAGTATTTAAAATTTTATAGATGACTTGATGCATTGCTTCTAATTTATCAACTGTTCCATTGATAAATTTTTCAGTAAAATACATTCTATAATTTTTACTTTCTTGTGTTTTAACTTCTATTTCACTTGTTAATATATTATTCACACTTGGTATCATCTTTTACACCACCTTATCTATAACAATATATTTTTGACCACCTTGCATTCTTAAAAGTAAAACTTCATCACCAACAGCTAAACCATTGTGAATTGTTATACTTTTTCTTCCTGAAATTGAATGACCATGTGTCAAATTTATGTTTTTTTGTGATACACCAATATCATGACTTACTTCATTTGATATATTCACATTTACATTATCAGGATTTGGTGAAACTGTTGCTTGTGAATTAACTGTTACATTACCTGTTACATCATGTGAATGATTTGCACTCAAACTTGTAGCTTCTGTATCCCAATCAACTGTTGCTTCTGTTTCATAATCTGATACATTTCTTGTTAATACTAATTGTGCTGAATGTAAAATCATTTTTTGTTCAACATTTACTTCAATTGGTGAAACACTTGTGACTTTTCCATACATTAAGGCAACAGGTTTTGATGCATCATTCGCACCACTTGCGGTTCTTTTTATTGTTTCTAATAAATCATTAGCATCAGGCAACAAATTCACCCCCTTTTAATGTTAAATCCATATAATGTTCACTTTCTTTAAAAGTATGTGTACATTTTTCTACTAGCATCAATTTTAGTAATTGAACATCACCCAAATTTAATTTTACTGGAATCATACATCCTGCCCTTACTCTTACATCACCAAGCATATTTTTAACTGAAAGATTTCTTTGTTTTTTGTTATATAATTGAAGTAAGGCATTAACTTTTGCTTGTCCATTTTCACCTTCTTTTAATGTGTCAAAATATTGAAGAACACCCCATTCATTTATTTTTGATGAATCTTTTGCAATATAAACATCCCTTTTTCCTGTTTTTTCATTTTCTCTTGTTAATTTTATTTGGTTATATGTTTCTTCATCAATTGTTGATTTATAATCAAAATTTTCTGCGGTTTCTTCATCAATTAAACAATCCAACACCATTGAAGCTATATTTTTTAATGCTAATTTTCCAAAATCATCATATAAAACATACAATTCTTTACGATTTTGAACAGTTAAATCAATTGCATTTTGAATCATATCAAATAAAGTTGTATTTTCTTCAACCCTAGATGCAATTTTAAAACCAGTATTTTCAATTGTTCCTGTTTGCATTCTAAAATCATTTGCTAACATTTTTACAAGTTCACCTGCTGTTTTGTTTTCATAAACATAAGTGTCCTTGTTCTTAAAGTATCTTAATTGGTCATATGCAGTAACACTAATAATTTGGTCTTTATCCCTTTTTTGCGAAAAAATAAAACCAAAAAAGATGTTATGACCATCTTTTTTTAGTCTTACTGCATTACCTTCTGTTATTTTTATTGTGTCATCTCTTATAATGTTAAAACTTAATTCCCCTGGAAAACTTTTTCTTTCTGTTTTCCAAGTAATATCCCCACTAATAGCTGGTTGATATACTTTATCACCATTTTGAATAAGTAATTCATAAGCCATAAAATACACCCCCAAACTATACAGGGATTGTCAATACTTGCCCTGGATAAATCAAATTTGGATTTCTGATTTTATCTCTATTAGCATTATATATTTTTGTGTATTGACTGCCATTTCCATAAAATTTTTTTGCTATATTCCATAAGCAATCACCCCTAACAACTGTATATGTCTTATTTTGATTTACAGGTTTTGGTGATGTAGGTGCTGGTCTTGGTTTAGGTGGGTCAACTGCAACAGGTTTTTGAGTTTTTGGAAATGAAATTTTACATATTTTAGTTCCAAAATCTCTATACTGTTTCAAATTAAAACTAACCACCACATCAAGACCATTTTTTGCATCTTCTTTTATAGTATAGTTTTCAAGCGAAACTTTAATATTTGTATTATACAAGCCTTTTCCATTTGGAAATGTTCTTGATATAATGAATTGAAAAGGTTTTTGATTTGTTTTTAATTTTTCAATTGCATCAAGAAAGAATTGTGCAGTTTGAAAACCATTTTTGTATGTTGCGAATGGGTATCTTACATTTGGAAAAGTAGCTTCAAATTCAATATCTGTCAATCCTGCTTTTTTAAGCATATTGATTTCACCTTCATTTATTTCAACAACTGTTTTGTTTTGATTTTTTATTTTCATTGTTAATTTTGAAGGTGTAATTGGTAATAATATTTTATCTAAATAAACATTATACATTATTCATGCACCCCTTCCGCTGCCTTTTCCAAGGCTTCATTTAATCCTTCTGTTAAATAGCTTACTATACCATCTAAATCCATATTACTATTGATATTATTGTTATTTGTCATATCAACTTTTATTTCAGCTGTTGTAAATCTATTTATTGTTTCTTGTTCTGCAATATCTCTTAAATATTGTAAATCTTCTTCACTTGAACTTACTGAATCTTTAATCGCACCAGTATTATTAGCTGTATCAGCTGCATTATTTGCAATATTACTAGAATCAAATCCTGATAATAAGCCATCAGCATCTGATATAGCACCTTTAATTGCATCTTTTGCACCATTAACCCAATCATTTCTGTGTGCAACTCTGTCTTCCCTTGTGTTATTTCTTTCAATTGCATTATTTTGTACTGCTGTTGCACCAGCATTTAGTTTTGATGCAAAATCTGACTTCATACTATTGATTTGTTCAATAGTACCATCCATCTGACTTGCCATATCTTGTAGTTTTTGGTTTCTATCAATTATGTTTTCTTGCATATTTTTTGAAAAATCATCTGCAAAATGTGCTGTTTCTGCATAATCTATGCTAACACCAGGAATTTTATTTAATACTGAAATTATTCCATTAACTATTGAAACAATTCCATTATATAAACCTTGGAATATTGACATTACACCCAAACATACTGCTTCAACACCTGTTTGGAATCCATACCATGCACCCATTAAACCAAGAATTACAGTTTGAATTCCAAGCCATAAATACATTGCAGCAAGTTGTAAACCATACCAAATTCCTTGTATTCCTAATCCACAAACTTGTAATCCAATAACTAATGCATCCCAAGTGTACAGAATACCATTAGCAACTTCATCGTTTGTAAACCATAAATAAGCTAAAACAGCTATCAATGCAATAATCAATATTACAACCCATGTTATTGGACAAGCAAGTAATGCAGCATTAAATCCATATTGTGCAGCAGTTGCAGCAAATGTTGTACCTGTTGACATTGCTAATGCAGCAGATTTGACCGCTTCTGAAAGTGCAGAAATTGTATTTATTGTATTAGTTATAAGCATTGCAGCATTATATGCAACTAATGCAACAACAATTCCATAAATAATTGGTGAAATTATTGACCAATTATCACTTATAAATGAAGCCATTTGACTTGCCAGTTCTATAACAGTTAAAATTCCAACACCAATCATACCTATTCCAACAGCCATTTCATTCATAAAACTTATGACTTGTGGATTGTTTGCCATTTCATTTATCTTGTTTAGAACTGGTTGCAATGTTTTAACTGCCTTATTTTTAAATGATGTGAATACTTGACCCCAAGTTTTCGGCATTTTATCAAATTGTTCATTTATTTTATCTGTTGCACCTAATAAAGCATTTTTTACAATATCTGCGGTTATTTGTCCTTCACTTGCCATTGCACGAATCTTACCAATAGGTTTACCCATATAATCAGCAATTGCCTGGATAACATTTGGTGCAGATTCAAATACTGCATTTAATTCTTCACCACGAAGTACCCCTGAACCTAATGCTTGTGTTAATTGTAATGATGCAGATGCCATTTCCTGTTGACTTGCACCAGCAATAACAAACATTTTGCTTAAATTTTCAGCAAATGCAATAGTTTCATCATTATTTTTAAAAGCACTTCCAGCCCTTTGACCAAGTTTTGCAACAATATCAGCTTGTGTAGCATAATCAGCCCTTGACCTTTCGGCAGATGCATATATTTTTTTCTGTAATTCATCAGTAGTTTGTAAACCATCATTCATTAAATTTAATCTTGCGGTAGTTTGTGTGTATGTATCAGACATATCCATTAGTTTTTTAATACCTTGAAAACTTGCATATGCACCAATTACACCCATGATTTTTCCTTTTAGATTATCAAATCCTGATGAACCTTGATGAACAGTATTATTAAATCTTTTTTGTGCATCTGTGTTTTTATCAATAAGATTTTTTACATTTTTGATTTTTGCATTATCTCCATTTGGTGTTTTTATAGATGGACTTTTTATTTTGGCGAATGATTCATTAACATCTTGTGCAGCAATATTTGCTTTTTCAAGTTCTATTCTTGCTGCATCAATTTGATTTCTAGCAACTTCAAATCCATCAGTATTCATAGGTTTTGCCATTGAATTTTTTGCAACTTCAAAAGTATTTATTGTACTATCAAGTGCATTTATTATTGTATGTAAAACAGGTGTCATTCTATCTGTTATACCAATAGCAGTTTGTATTGTTGCCATTTGTCCACCTTCTTTCTATT
>ERZ827168.3854-NODE-3854-length-14652-cov-27.513941_pt1 | contig 14652 bp, 7 predicted proteins | sample MGYA00519868_ERZ827168 | MGnify/ENA primary metagenome ERZ827168 (study PRJEB31778, sample SAMEA3449271) | human gut metagenome | biome: human gut; feature: human-associated habitat; material: faeces | place: United Kingdom | collected 2010/2012 ...
TAAGCGGTGCTTTGCAGCGTGTCCGCGTCAATGGTTTGCAGTCGGTTCATAAAAAATACTCCTTTCCGGTTTGTTAATGTGGTATACTGATACTGTAAAGGAAGGGAGATGGTTTTTACATGGAAGAGTGGTTTTCGAGATTTTTCCAAGACTTACAACTACAGCTCGGACTGCGAGACCCTAAGTTGACCGCTCCCGAAAAGAATCTCTCCGGCATCTTTTTGGAAACAGATACCGGAGAGAGCATCGATATTTTATTGGTTGGCAAGGATGGGCGTGCAGAAGAACTCAGGGGCCGAACGCCAGCGGAGGAACTTGTTCGGTTTGCTTCTCTGGATTTTGCGGAATACTATGCTGTGATCCAGCGGCTCTGGACAGAACACCCTTTGTTTTGGGAACGTATGGATGTTCCGTATTCGGACTATGAGGATTTTGAAAAGCAGATCGGCGACTTGCCTGATTGGATCATGAAGATCGATACCATCTCCGCTTTTTATGCCGCTGAACATCTTCGGGACGCAATGACAATGCAGGACAATGGTTCGCCGATTTTTCCGTCCGAGAAAGGTGCCGCAGTTCTTCGGGCACTGGACGAGCCGTGCAGGGCACAGCTGCGTATTCGAAATCTTCTGGAGATCGGTTTTGCCGATTATGAGCGCGCCGCGCAGTGGGAGCGGTATGGAGCGTTGGAGGAGGCATACCCCGCGTTGATGCACCAGTTCTTTCCTTGCAGGCCAATGCCGTTCGGACACCGGTTGCGGTATACGGTTGAAAATACCTTTGAGCTGTATCTGCTGGAATTGCAGCTTTATTTCCACCAGAAGAAAAAGCGTATCGCACGGTGTGAATGCTGCTGGCAGTATTTCATTCCGAAAACCTCTGCGGAAACGCACTACTGCGACCGTGTGATCGACGGACTGTCCTGCAAGGTGCTGGGGCCAAAGCTCAAGGGCAAGGATGGTGCGGCATTGGATGAGGCGCTGCGGATATACAATGTTCTGCGACATAGGATGGAAGAACGACGGAACCGTTATGAGGACGCTCCACCAGACCAGCGGGATCGGCTGAAGCCTGTGAGCGACGCTCGCTATCACGAATGGATTAGTGCAGCGGTCAAGGTCAGAGGGAGGTATCTCAAAGGAAAAATCTCCGCATCGGATTTCCTACGGGAAATCGATTCCTTTGGAGAACTGGAAACCTATAAGGTCGAGCAGGTGTCTCTGCCGGAGCCGGACAGCACAGCATGGCGTCGGCATATCAAGGGGAATCTGGACTTTGATCCAGCTATCAACTACCGAGGCTTCATGCATCTGGACTTGAGAGAGGAGAATGCGGAATGGAAGGTTTGGACGCCGGAGGAACAGGAGAATATCGCCCGCGGCGGGCATGGGAGCTTAAGGGAGAAATATCATAAAGGGAAGGTGGAAAACTGAATTATATAAAAAGAGGCACTATCCGCAACCAAGTCGTTGCGGATAGTGCCTCTTGGAAAATTGGGGTGCAGAGGAGAATGTATATTCGTTAGGCCACGCCTTTGTAACGCGTATAGACATACTCATAGATTCTCTGACGGTATTCGGAAATCCTTAATTCATCATAGCATTCTGGCAGTTCAAGCCATAATGTGTCCCGAATCAATGTGTCGATTGTATTCACCCTCGCCGAACTTCTCATAGAGCCATTGAGCATCATCAATCACAGTAAGGATTCTGCTCAATTTATTTCTGGCAGCATCCTGTTCAGCTATAACAGACTTTTTATAGTCTTTAATGTTTTTATAGCCGCGTTTTTTTGCTGTAAAATACTGGTTAATGCGTTCAAATAGTGTCACATCGTCAAATATCAGTTCAGTTGTTCGCCTCCAAGAATTATAAATCCTATTGAGATACTCTTTCGCATCGAAACAATCGGAAAGAACCTTTATTGATGTAACTTTAGCAGAAAACGCCTGCACATGTTGAATCATATCTGCATAGATGTCATCTGTATAAACAGGAATAGAAGTAGCTGATCCAGAGATAGTTGCCGTTGCCTACTTCCTTTTTTGCGTTGACCGACGGCAAACCGAAGGGCAGGCGGCCTGCGCTCTGGGCAGATTCGGCGTTGACCTTGTCCACATTGAAGGGCGGATTCGCCATAACATAGTCACAGCAGCCGTTCAGATTGTGGGCATCGTGATAGAAGGTGTTGGCCTCATCACCGGATTTGATGACACCGGCAAGTCCGTGGACAGTCATATTCATCAGGCAGAGCTGGGCGTTGTATTCCACCTTTTCCTGACCATAGAAGGTCATGGTGCTGTTTGCGTTCATGCCTGCATGATTGACAAAATCACCGGTCTGGACAAACATTCCGCCGCTGCCGCAGGCGGGGCCTATAAAGACGTAATCTTTGATACAAGCCCGGTCACCGGAAAAGTGTAAAAATAGCGAAAACCGCAGGAAACAAGGCGTTTCTTGCGGTTTTCGCTGTATTTGTCGGTGTTCAATTTGCCCCGTCAGAGCACAGCCATGGTGTGCCCGATGCTGACATCTGGGCTCCAGCACAGCTGGCTCAAGGAATAATTAAAATGTATGCCAAAATTAAATGGTTCGGGCAAAATTAAAAAGTATTAGTCGACGACTTCAATCCAACCATTATTCAAGCACATGGTCAGGTTATACTTGACATCCTGACCGGCCTTATCCCCACTCTCGAAATTCAAGACCACATACTCTCCGTCGCATCCAACAACACGAGCGTATGCTTTTTTCGATTTGTGGAACACCCGTCTACCAATGAGCTCGCCATATGCGCTTGTATCGCTCTGCAGTCCTTCCTCTTCCGGCTCCGGAGTAGAAGGTGGAGTTTCTTCCTTAACAGGCTGCACAGGTGCAGCTCTATTCGACTCCGGCGCTTTTGCCACTGCCTTCGCATTGGGCTTACTGGCAGTCTGCGGTTGGGCTTTGCGCTCCTCTGCAGCTTTTTTCTTCAGCTTAAGAAGCTCTATAATTTCCGCGATATGAGTAGGTGTGAACCAGAAATCATAGTCGTTGATAGCAACTGAAACGTGGTCGTTCTCCTCAATCTCATTTTCCGACACATCAAGGATAGAATCTATGAGCCGGTCTGCCAGATACTTATCATTTCGCAGCGTTCTAAACCTTGCGGCGCAATTCGGACAAAGGCAGACATTCAACGGGTCGAGCTCTACATCCGGCTTCTGTTCCAGCTGGCACATTTCCACATTGGAGAACGGCTTGTGGCACAGCTGGCAGGCATACCGATAAGACGAGTTTACGCGATACATATTCATCAGGTATGCGCGGACATCGTCTTGCGGTCGACTGACGCGGATACGCCTGACGACAGTCGCATATACGGTTGGGCTGGCATAGGACAGTATTTGAGCGGCATGCTTCTTCAGCGCCTCCCAGTTCTTAACGGAACCGGTCGGGAACTCAAATTCGTCCTCCTCAGATTGACCAGAAGAGCCTTCCTGTAGAGACAGACCACCAAATTCACGACTGAGCTGCTCAGGTGTAATGTGGAAGCGGCGCTCCAGCTCAATTTCAAAGTAGGACTGTTTCTTCTCATCCGGCAGAGCATCGTAGTCCTTCACAATGGCCTCATGCTGGTCAATTTTCCCTTTCTTAAAGCCCAGAATGTCGTACAAATTTGAATCGAGGCTGACTTTTCCGTATAGTGCCTTGTTCAAATCGTGTTTTGATATAGCCTTGTGCGAGACCAGCTCCCCAGACTCAGTATAGAGCCATTTTCCGTTCCAGTCAGAAAAACGCCAATTAAACCCATCCCTATTCAGAGTATGGATTACATCTGCAGGCTCGTCATATTTATTTGGCGTTCCTCCGCCGATATAAACCGTACCAACAAGGCGGGACATGTTCTCCTGCAGTGTCTTAAAAATCACCTGTGATTTTATTAAGGCGTCTTTAGCTTTCGCATGCTGGGAGATGTAGAGAAGGGCCTCTTCCAACTTATCAATGCCGAGTTTCCAGCGAAAGTCTCCGGTCGTTCTCCACTCAGGCTGTCGGCCAGGATTGCCGGTATAGTATTCACCCCAGGTTTTTTCGTCCCCGGTGATGATTTTGTCTGTAACGCCAAGCGCCCGTAGGTCATCAAAGGTGATTCCGGCTGACTGGTATGCGTCAAAATCGACAAAGTAGATATCCGGCGCAATGCCTTTGTAGTATTGCTCCAGCATTAGACCGGTTTCGGACTGAGGGAACCGAATAACCTTTGAATGTGGCCGTGCCCAGTATGCCTTTCCTCCTGACCTGCACTTTATGTAGAACGCTTTCCGAACAATCTGTCTCAGGTCAGCCTCGTAGTCAGAATTCCTGAGATACTTGACAAGGGCGTGAATGTCTTGTACGTGCTCCTCAAATGAACCGCTAAAATCTGTACCAGCATACCGCTTTTCAAGAGATTTTACAAAGTGCTCGTACTCGTTGGGCGTCTTCAGGTGCAGCACATTTTCAAAGAAGGCGCGGCACTTCTCAAATAGATATGGATGGACAAATTCCACCTCGGCCTGCATCGCCTTCTTCGACGGAAGAAATACATTGGGCAAATAAGAAGACTGCGATTTTCGGTATGGAGCAACCATGCAGTTGGATGCTGTGCGGACAATCACAGCGTCGAGAATATTTCTGTAATTTGATTCGGAGAAAATATTCGGGACAGTCTCATACAGCTTGTAAAGCCTAACGAGCCAGTCATTATCTCGGTTTTCCAAAAAACTGTGATTGTCGTTGAAGTAGCTTCTAAGGTCTTCCGGACGGATAACCTCTATTCCCAAAATGTTGGAGAAATAAGAGAGCACATCTTTGTACGGGCCTGTCTCCGTCAACGAAACCGGAAGCCATTCATAATGTCTTTTGTCGTTAATAAGTTCCGAGATTAACTCGCTGGGCAATAGCTCTGCAATTTCTCTGCTTCTCGCAATAACTGCATTGGCAGCCTTAGTGTAGCCCTTCCCATCCTTAACCGGCAAAACGCGCTCCGACGAAAACAAATCTCGCATTTCTTCGTATAAAGGATAGAAAAGCGGATAGACATCAAAGTCGTCCTCATCAAGAGGCAGAATCCGAATCAGGCTCAAGTCGAGGAGCCCCATATCGCGCAGCTCAAGGACACTCTGTCTGAGGAGCTTGGCCGTTTGTTCAGCCAGAGCCTCGTTTTCCTCTTCATCGGCAGGAACACTGCTCCGGTTTGGAGTAGTGCGGAACGGGCCTTGGACAATGAAGTCAAGTTTGCTTTCGGTCTCTGTCGGGAAGTAAACGGAGATATACGGATTCTTTGCTTTTTGGAAAGTGGTTTTTCCTTCTTTGTCTGTTGCGACAGTGAACGCAACGTCAATTGTACGGGTAGAAACCATCGAATCAATCGGCATCGAAAATTTGATGAATGACAGAGACTCGTCCGTCTTATCATCCTCGGATTCAATTGCCGACACGCGGGTGCAGTGATCATTTACCGGCTCAGCATCCAGTAAATATTCCCCTGATGCTTCTTTGCCCGGAATCTTGATTTCGTACTCAATGAGTTCGAGGTGCCGCATGAAAAGGAGCGTAGTCACTCCGAGATTTTTGAGTCGCTTTGTAATAGCTTCATTCAGCGCAGCCAGATTTTTAAATCCCGAAAACTGGAATCCAACGCTATATGGGAACACGAAGAGGGTCGTATAGCCAGCCGGAACATCAACGGCAAGGATATCTACGGGCTTCGTGAAGTCCTTTATCTCAACAGCGAAGGGATGGCAATTTTCTGCCAGCTCCTTTTTGCGCGGCGAGCTATACAGCCTGACCGTTTCACATATGCCAAAGACTGATTTGAAGCCGACACCGAATTCGCCAATCTGGTTTAAATCATTAACCTTGTCCGACTGCCCTATGTCGCACAGGCCCTGCAGGTTCTCCGTAGTGAAGGATTTTCCATCGTGCATCACTTCAAGCCTGTCAGAGTATTGGACAAACCGAATTCCGGTAGCTCCTGCGTCTTCCGCGTTCTGGAGCAGTTCGTAGACAAAGTGTGATTTATCGGTATAGAGCTGAATTATCCGTTCGAGCGACCGCCTGAGCATGCCGTCCCTATCTTGATTCTGGAGAATCTTATCAGCTATATTCAAAGCGCTCACCTCTTTACTTTACCGTGATAACCCCGTTTGCAATCAACGTAGTATGTATATCTGCCTTCGCAATCTTCGCTTCAATCTCTGAAACCTTCTGCTGATAACGCTGTGTAGCGTTTTCCAATTCAGAGCGATGCATAGTTGCAATTCGTTCATCCCCGGCCTCAGCAATTTTTCTTTCCAAGAGCAATTTCCGGTTTCGGTAATTGTTCTTTAAGCTCTCTAATTTATAGCGAGCGACTTGCCTTGTAGACTCTGTATGCTGGGCTTTCTCAGCTTGCCACGTCCGGACATGGTGTTCCTCCAAAGCATCCCATGCCTCCGGCTTTAGCTTTGGAGAATAGTCAACTGCGGCAGCTGTCAGGATGTATTCCGGGAGCTCTGCTGCAATTCTCGGTTCTTCACAGATTGCTACCAATTTGAAATTTGAACGAATCCCAACATAATCCCACGCATAAATAGACATCGGGTAATCACCGGCTGGAATCTCGTCAGAGTAGTATTCCAAGTGAATATAAACGAGCTTGTTGGTGGCAAAATAGGATGCGGCTTGTTTGACCAGCGGGTGCACCGGAGTAACGAAAAAGGCGGTTCGGTTTTTCTCGGCAGCTTCTGAATCAAAAGTAATCGGGTGGTTCGGATTGTTGCCCTTAAGATAAACCTCCCATTTCCTACGCAGGCTGTTCCGCAGGCCAGTCAGATTTTTGAGGTCAGACAGGATTTCAGAACGCGCCACTGCACTGAGGCGCAGCGTTTTCAGAGCACCATCACCAAGGATATAATTGTTACCACCTAATCGGTGATTGAGATACATCTCGACAAGGTGCTGAATGCTTCTGGCCGACAGGAAGGGACTTTCTGCCTCCTGAATTTCCTTTGACATCGTATAGTTCGACAAATCGAACCCGAATAGCTCCTTCTCCTCGCTTTCCAGCTTGTTCAGCTCCTGGGCCTTGCGCACCTCATTATCGGCCATCTGCTCCAGCTTTGCTTTTCGCTCTGCATCCGTAAGGCTGGTATCCAGTGCTATCAGCTCAATTTGCCTGCCGATTTCGCCGAGAATCTCCTCGCATTCACCGATGCTCCCTTCAAAGACACCGATGCGAGAGAGGCAGCGGTCATAAATGTCAGCATCCACAGTATCACTGGTGATAACGTTATAGATGTTTACAACTTCGCTCCCTTGGCCTCGGCGGTCGATACGACCAATGCGCTGCTCGATGCGCATGGGATTCCAAGGCAGGTCATAGTTTATCATCATGTCACAGAACTGATAGTCCAAGCCTTCAGAGCCGACTTCTGTGAAAAGCATGATGTCAATGGCTTCCGGGTCATCCTTCGGGAGTTCAAACCGAGCCCGGAAATCCAGCCGGTCATCATTTTTAACGCTACCATCGATTTGCTCGACACGAAATCCCGCTTCTCGCAGCTTTCTTTTGATATAATACAGCGTGTAGCGGAATGTGCTGAACAGGATGATTTTATTATTTTCAGATTTCTGCTTTTCTCGGATAATCTGGAGCACCCCATCGAATTTCGGGTCGTCCTCCGGCAGGTTATCCGCCATTTCCAGAATGTTCTTTGCGATGGAGCGGAATGTCTCCAAGTCCATCTCACTGAACTCGCCTTCATCAAAATCAAATTCCGGGTCGTCCGTCATCTGCTCGAATCTGCGGTCAATGATACCCCGAATGTGCGGAGCAAGGCCAAAGATGCAGCTTGCAGCCTGACGGCGAATCGTTGACATCATAAATTTGACGCCACGGCCACCATGCAATTTGGACAGCGCAGCGACTTCAAAAGTCAAGAGAGCATCATGGAGCTCCCGCTGTTGGTCAGTAAAATCGCTCTCCAGCGTATGCGTTCTCCGAATGCAGAAATCTTGGATATCCTTTCTGCGCGTCCGGTTGAGCATCATATTGAAGCTATGGAGAGACTCAATATCGGTAATGAGTTTTACCCGCTCTTCACGGGTGATGGTGTCCTGTCTGAGAACCTTCCGGATTTGCTCAAATACCGGATTGTTTGCGATTACATTTTCGCCCCATTGGGTCGTGAGAACACTATCCAGCGTTTCCAGTGCTTCTGCTTTCCAGTTTTCCTTCGCAGCTCGAACGATGTGGGCGCACTGAGAGATATACGGATTCGGACGCGACATCATCGTGAAGCTCTTCTTGTCGATTACGACATCCGGGCGCAGCAGATTAAGCAGCGTGTACAGGTCGTCGTCACTTGTCTGCAGCGGAGTCGCGGTCAGCATTACGACAGCGTCTGCGTGCTGACAGAAGTAGTGGACGCACTTATATGCAAATGCCTTGTCCTTCTCCATGCTGCCATTGCGCAGATGGTGGGCCTCATCAATGATGACCAAATCAAAATGCGGTGCCGGGTCTAATTGTTGGAGGCCGAAGCTCTTATGGCTCTTGGATTGGTTCCCTTGGTATGTCCTCGCATCCAGAATGGAATACGGGACGATGACCTTTCCATAGCGGGTAGGCCATTCGCCGTCACGGTCGGTATCAGAGATAATCTGCCGAAGAGTATCGCCATCCAAGGGCGTGAATTCCTCGTCAAAGCGCTTCATCTCATTTTCCCACTTGCGGTCTGCGACAAGCGGCTTCGGGCAGATAATCATGATGTTTTCCAAATCGGAGCGGGCCTGCAGCTCCTTGATAATCAGACCGGCCTCGATGGTTTTACCGACACCGACGCTGTCTGCAATCAGAATTCTTGGTTCGTCTGCCTTTATCAGCTTCAATGCCGGTCGGAACTGATAGGGCACGAAATCGATACGGGCAGCATTAAGGGAATACAGATTTCCGGCAGACGGATTGTTAATCTGGTAGGCAGAAAGGTAGCTTCGCAGGGTCTCAGAATCCACCCACTCATATTCAGGTGTGCTGCTCACCAGCGCAATCTGACCCTCATAATAGGTCTTTAGCGCACCTTCGACGAACACCTCGTACTTCTTGGTGTCGCCAAGCTGCGTAACAGAAAATACCATACCCTTGGTGTCCGGGCTGCCGACGATGTAAACGAGGCTTCTTTCTGTGATATCGTTCTCTTGCACAACCTCCGGTTCCACGATGACATCTGCCTGCTTGGGCACGGTAACGGTTGGGCGAAGCACTGGCTGCGGAGGTGTTTCATCCTTAAATGCTTCGGGCCGCTCCACCCTTGCTTTGAACTGTTCCAAATCAGGAATCAGTCCGCTCCGGTTCATCCGGGTGAAAAACCGGATGAGGCATTCAATGTCCGATACGATGGTATCCTTGCCGGGAAGCTCCGCGCTGACATGCGCCCAGTTGTTCCGGACGCCAATCATATCGCGGATGCACTCCCGCTCACTGGTCGGAAGATAGGCGTAGCCGCGCATCGTGTACCAAGACTTGTTGGCAACACGAAGAAGCGCTGCAAGGTCTAATTCCTCCAGCTTGGAAAGGCCCTTTTTCTCAATGAGCTCTCTCTGGGGATAACTCAGATTGGAGAGTACGCACTCCTCCCACCAGTCTTCGCCGGATTTGGGCAGCATCACAGAAAGCCACGACGCCAGTGCTTGCGCGGCCTTGTGAAGATAATCGTTCATCCGGGATATGATGTTCTCGTCGTACATTCTGCTTCACCAGCCTTTAACCAAAAAATCCATCCTCATCAAAAATATGGTCAAGCTCGTCATTGGACATCGCGTGAGAAACGCGGTCACGGACGGCGCTGCGGGACATATCCAGTCTCTTGATGCGCCCGTTCAGCAGTCGGATAAGCTGAAGCCTGCCGACACCGGGATTCTGACGGGCATACTCAGCAAAGCCCTTAGCCTTGCCCAGATTGTCCGTTCTGGTACCATCGTGAGGCTCCAAAATATCAATGACAAAGCCCATCTCGTCCTTCCGGATAATCAAAAAATCGGGATACATTGATTTCTTCTCCGCGTTCTGCTCATAGGGGATGCACAGTGACCATGACTTCCTCGGCGGATTGCGGAGCCAGCAGATATAATCCGACCGGCCACGTTCGGCCTGAAGGACAGCCTTTTCCCAATTGTTCAGGTTGATGACGGCTTTGCCGGTCGCATTGTCCACAAACAGATGGTCGGTATAAGCCTCGCCGACATTGCTGCGCTCAATGCTGATGGTCTCCGGCAGCCGGAAGTTATGCTTACTGATGATATCGCCATCGGAAACAATGCTGTCATACTTTTTCCGGTACCGCTCGGTCAGGCCGGTGATACGGCGGCGATTCGCGTCGTTGATGTCGTGGAACCGGCTGCGGGCATAGTTGTGGAGCATATCCATGCAGTCTGCGTCGGCGGCAAAGATGATGACGTCGATTTTATATCCGGCAGGATTATCGTCATCTGCGTATCGGGTGCCATAGCGGATGCCGACACCCTCATTGCCCAGCTTGAGCTCTGCAAGACGGAACTGACGGTCGAGGTCGGTATCCGTGGTGGAGAACAAATCCATCTCCGCATGGTCATCCACGGACTCGCCGAACACATCAAACGTCTGCGTTTTCAGCTTGAACTGCAGTACTTGCGTGGCCAGCTCGTCATATCTGCTCTCGTCCTTTGTCTTCTTGATGAAGCTGCGAATCATCTCCACGATTTCATTCACAACATCATAGGAGGCAGAGGGCTGAAGGCCGGACTGCGTCAGGAGCCGGGTGAGGCTGAACAAGGATTTCAGGTAGTCGTTGATTCTGACCCTGCGCACGTCGTAGGTCAGAAGACCAGCATCATTGATGGCCTTTACGATGGCCTCTCGGTCAAGCTCCGGCTCTTCGGGAACGTCTTCCGGAGCAGGCTGCGGCTCCGTTGCACCGGAAGGCTCTGCCCCTGCAGCAGCTCCATTTGCAGGCGTTTCGCTGCTCACGCCACTCACCGGGCGTATGGTATCCGTGGTACCGGAAGCAGGTGCCGCTGGTGCGCCGAATGAGGTGCTACCACTTTGCGAGGGCGTCTGCTGCGTCGCCTCCTGCGCGGAAGGTTCATTGCCGGTCTCAGGGGAAGGGCTGTCTCCCAAAGACATCTGGCCGGGAACCTGCTGCTTCGGCCTCGCGGGACGCTGGGCGGAAGCCGGTCTGGTCGGACGGACAGTCCACGTTTCGATGGTGCTGTTCTCGAAGGAGTCGCCGATAACATCGGTGGGAATCTCACCGCCCTCGGTGCTCTGAAGCGCCTTGACCACATCCTCAACGGTCTGGGCATCAAAGTACGGCAAATAGAGGTGCACGTCGTTCAAGACATCGTCCACCTGAATATGCATCTGCATGGGTGTTCTGACCATTCTGCCGAGCAGCTGCGCGATATAGGTCGCGTCCGTAGCACGACGGAAAGACATCATGGTTTCAGCGCGAGGGCAATCCCAGCCGGTGGAGAGGTTCTCCTTGAAGAAAACCACCTTGACGTTCTTCTCGTCCGCAATACGGGACGGCTCCAGATATCTGACCGCGACACCATTGATTTGGATGGTGCTGGTCGTCTGGCCGAAGGTATGCACAACTTCTCCGTCTTGGAAACGGAATCCTGTCCGCTCCTCAATCTTCCGGAGGCAGTCATCCAAATCGGTATCGGAGATGCCGCTGCCGGTCTGGTTCTGCACCTGAATCACGAACACCGGATTCACGTAGGCGTAGTGCTGCTCCTGACAATACTGAGACCAGTGCTCCCATTTCTGCTTCCAGTCATCGGCAGCAGCCTGCAGCACGGCCATATCCTTGCTTCCAGAGGCATCCTCCGGATAGGCGATGATGATTCTGTCCTTCAGCAGACCGGAGGCCCGCACATCGTCGGCGGACACGATGACCTTCTGGATGGTCGATTCTGTCCCAGACACCAGATTGTTGAAGCGCTCCGGCGTAGCGGTCACGCCAAGCACGACCGGAACGGGAGCCAGACGGTCTTCCCGGCTACCCTTGAGGAACTTCTGCATGATGGTAGTGGCCTGCGCAGCAGCGCGGCCCTGCATACCACGGTGGGCCTCATCAATGATGAAGTACAAGCGGTCGTACTTCTCGTCCATCGTGTTCTGCAGCGTTTCCCAGATGGTGAAGGTGCGTCCGTCGCCCTTCTTTGTCAAGTTGCTGCTTTTGCCGAGCTTCTGGGTGTTCAGAAAATAGATATGCCCATCATCCAACATTTCCTGGTCAAAGGATTCATCGGTGATAGTCACACACTGGTCGAGCCGAATCTTGTCCGCCTTTAGGTCGATTTTGCTGCGCGACTGCTCGTTGAGCTCCGGAGAATCCGAGAGCCAGACAAAGATGGCATCCGGCTGGTCGGGATACTCCTCATCACCGAAATAGATAGATTCAATCAGAGACGCCAAGATGATGGTCTTACCCGCGCCGGTAGGAGCGGTGAAAGAAAGTACCTGCGGTGTATGGGTGCGCTGGTAGGAGCCGAGGGCCTCAGCGGTCTTTCTCCGCAGCTGGAATAGCGCCATCTTCTGGAAAGGAAATAATTCTACTTTCATCTTAGCGTCCCCCATGGTTAATCCGGAAGTTATCCAGATAGTCTCTGTAAAGCTGATTGGTGTCCTTAACATGCAGGCCGGAAATCATCTCCCGATAGCCAGGTTCGGAATCGGTCACGATGTAAACCGTCGTAATGGCATCCTCTCCGTTCACCTGAGCGGCAAATGTCTCATATTGCGATTCGTCGGTTAGCACAGCGAAGTGGCTCACCGGCAGCACCAGCATGGCAGGTACTTCTGCAGTCTCCTCAAGGGCGGGACAAGGCCCGTGGGCACCAGCCTTCAGCCAGAGCACCGGAAGTAGCTCCTTAAACTGACGGCCCAGCGTCACGGCATTTTTATCGAGGAAGCCCAGCTTGAAGAAGGCTGCATTCGCCTTGAAACCATCGGCCATGTGCATCGGCTCCTCACCACTGGTAAGATAATCACCCTTGAGTGGCTTGCCGTTTATATCGCGACCTTTTAAGGAACACACTGTACGAGGCCAGGTTATATATCTCGCAATGCCGAGCCTGTTCCATTCTTCATCACCTGGTTTAAAACCTCTTTTTGTTAAGGCTTTTGCCTCATTATCAGAAACCTCGTTATTAGTGACCATTATGCAACGGCGATGTCCTCCGTCTTCAGCATTCAAGAGATTGACTGCATGACAGGTGGTTCCTGAACCGGCAAAAAAATCAATAATTAAAGCGTTTGGCTTGTTCGCAACAAAAAATTTAATTGTATCGCGCTCCGCATATAAAGATTTCGGATATGAGAATTCACGTCCCGGAATAAACTTTTTTATAAGACGTGTCCCATAATGAGTAGAATCGTGCGCACTGATTTGCCACATTGTTGTTGGAAGCACTTTCCGCTCATCAGATGTCGCTTCTGACGTGATTACGGAACCATCCTCAGCATGCCCAATTACTTCATATGTCCCATCATATAGCTTTGCTTCTTCAGCGGGTTTCAAATAATAAACCGTTGTTTGCTCGCCTTTGAAAGAGCCAAGTTTAATCAGCCCCTTTTTCTGTTTTTCTTCAAAACTATCTTGACTCAGTTGCCATCTCCCATCGCTACCATCTTGTCTGATAGGCCAAAGTGAAATGACCCCTTGCGGTGCTTGCGGTGCTTCACTGATACCCATTCCCAGCGGAAGAGTTTCACCAACTCCCATAAATTTCTTCCCGTCTTCGCTGATATAAATTGGATAAAAACAGCCGGGAGAGTCTGAACGTTGAGCATTAGTTCCAGTTCTACGCAACAAATCCCAGCGAATGACGCCCAGATGAGTTCTGCCGCCTTCTTTTATCCATTCTGCATCTAAGGTCATTCTTTGTGGGACTGCCTCACCAATCATGATAAAGAAAGCAAACTCATTTACTCTTCCAAATTCATTTGCTCTCTGCACCCCAGCCAGATTGTTCGCTATGCTTACCATTTGGATGCGCGCATTGGGGAACAGCTCCTCTAACAAGCACCCCAGGTGTAGGTACTCCTTTTCATCGATGGTGACTATCATGACCGAGTCGGCAGGATTCAAGAGGCGCTTTGCAAGTTTCAGTCGCTTCTCCATCATGGAAAGCCACTTGCTGTGCCGGTAGGTATCATTGCCGTCAACATAATCGTTATTGTATTTCCAGTCGCGAGCCCCTGTATTATAGGGTGGGTCGATGTAGATACAATCTACCTTTCCGGCATAGAGGTACTCCAGCAGCTGTAGCGCATGGTAGTTGTCCGCTTCAATCAGTGTGTGCCAAAGGTCACTGTCTGGCGCATTGCAGACTGTGTCCAGTGGCTGCAGATAGGGATAGATGGGCTCACCGAATTGGGCCACACACACCAGCACATCTACCGGCAGCACGACGTGCACCTTTGACGCCTTATGGAAACAGGCGGCCTGCCCATCCTTGATTTTTTCTACATAGTAGATGTCTGTGATCTGCCCATCCTTCTTGGCAACGACGGAACCACGTTTCACCGGAATATCATAAAGTGGTGTGGCTTCCGGCAGATGCTCTTCAAATACCAGACCGAATTTTTTCTGGCGATTTGCCCTCT
>ERZ827168.3858-NODE-3858-length-14649-cov-3.530698_pt1 | contig 14649 bp, 9 predicted proteins | sample MGYA00519868_ERZ827168 | MGnify/ENA primary metagenome ERZ827168 (study PRJEB31778, sample SAMEA3449271) | human gut metagenome | biome: human gut; feature: human-associated habitat; material: faeces | place: United Kingdom | collected 2010/2012 ...
CAGTGGAGGTTTTGTCATCCTTCCTTCATTAGTATCAAAAAGGCGGTCTGAAAGCGGGAGATTTTTATACGTGTAAAAGTTAAATCAATGTACAACTCAAAACTGTAATAAAATGATGACTGAAAAATTAGAACCTGATGAAAAAACTATCGCTTCCCTTAACGCCAGCCTTGAGAAATGCTGGAATGATGCGGAAAGTCCGTTGCCGTACATACCTCTTGTCGTGCCACCCATAGAAGTGCCGGAATTCAACCTTTTCGGCAGCGGGAAGGAATGGCATGCGGAGAGGGAGGATGGATACACGGCACCTGCAACACCCAAGGATACACAGCCGGCAGAGGAGGCGGATGAACTTGACTTTATAATGGGAAAATCCCTGAACAGTATGATGATGGAAGAAAAACGTAAACCCGTGCCGGAGATATTATGGGGAGGTGACGGGAATGGCAACGCCCTATGGTTCGAGAACGAGTTCGCCATCCTTTTCGGGCGGACAAATACGGGCAAGAGCCTTTATGCGGTCCAGATAGCGGAGCATATAAGCGGGCGACTGGGGAGAACCGTATTGTATCTCGACCTTGAACTCTCCATGAAGCAGTTCCAGGAGAGATATACCTCAAGGGACGGTGAACTGCATATTTGGCCCGATAATCTCCACCGCCCGGATTTAAGCATGGTCGGAGACGGCCTCTATGATTCGGGCAGGTTCCTGCCGTTGATAAGGAGGATGATGGCAAAGGTGAACGCGAGGGTGTTGATTCTTGACAACCTCACCTTTCTTGTCAACAACGGGGGGATGAAGGCCGAGGATGTGAAACCGATCTGCCAGGAGTTCTGTAACTGGGCGAAGGAGGGCTACTCTATCCTTGTAGTCAACCATACCCCGAAGATCCAGCCGTTCACACCCCTTGACATCAACCACTGCCTGGGCTCAAGCATGCTCACCAACTTCGTTCAGTCGGTCTTCGCCATAGGTACTGACAGCAGCAATCCCTCGACGGGCAGATACGTGAAGCAGCTCAAGAGCAGGAACGGCAGGATAGTATGGGACGGGAACCATGTGATACCTTATGTGATTGACAAGACGCTCGATCCCACCGTGCTCCGTTTCATACAGCCCGCACAGCTTCATCAGACCGGAACAGACAGTTCAATTCCTATCCAGACAGTGAGGGAGTGTGACCTTTTGAAGGATGCAGACAATATGCAGCTCGAACAGATCAGGAAATTGCACGGGCAAGGTATGTCGAACAGAAAGATAGCCGGGGAATTGAACCTCTCACCCACCACTGTAGGGAAAAGGCTGAAGGAGATGGATATTGAGGATGGGGAGTAGTGGAAGTGAAGGGATTGGCTTTTGAGGGCCAACCCTTCACCCATGAAATCCCTGAAAGAACTCTGCCTTTACTCTTCTCTGTCGGGGCATTGTACTATAAGCCTGAGGCTGGTTGAATGATTTTTGTCTTACCCTAGGCCTGATTGAATACGGGTGTCCATCACTGATTACCACTGTCCAATATAAAAATAAATGGACACCAATGATTTAGCCGGTCATCCATAATATCCATCAATGTCCACTACTGTCCACGGTGTCCATTACCGTCCACTATAAAAATAAATGGACACCACTATCCATTTTTTCTTCTTTTGGGTTATTCCTTTATCCAATTCATATGGTATCCTATATATAATGACTAATAATGGAATATTACAAGGAAATAACCCAAAGAAAGAGAGAGAAAATGAGTTTTTTTCTTTCTTTTGGGTCATTCTTTTGTCAGATTCATATGGTATCCAATATTATAATACCTGACAGAACAGAATATAAGGATGAATGACTCAAGAAAAAAAAGATACAAGTGTCCATCTTTTATATTGTGGACAGTGGTGATCAGTGATGGACACCGTGGACAGTTGTTGGACACTTTAAATATCTAACATATAAACCGATAATCTGACATAGTGGGGTGTTCGCTTCCCAAACAGCGAACGCCTCCACACATCAACAACTTAAAAACGAGTAGAAATGAACGATATAGATTTTTATACAAGCAAGAGCAACACACTTCCGGCAAAAAGGATGAGTCTGGATTATGCCCTCCGTCAGATTCAGGAGGGTGAATACAGGGAATATGCGGACAAGGTCAGGAACGCCAGGACCGGGGAGGAATTGGACCGGGCTAAATTCGACGCTCCCGGATTTTCATTCTCAGGCATATTCGAGAGACGCGGGAAAGAGAGGCTGATAAGGCATAGCGGTATCATGGCCATCGACATAGACCATCTGGACGGGGACGTGTTTTCAGAGAAGGAACGGCTGATGAAGAACCCTTATGTATACTCGGTCTTCCTCTCAATATCCGGAAAAGGCCTCAAGGTGCTGGTCAAGGTTCCGGACAGTCTTGACGCTGAAAGCCATAAACTCTATTACAGGGCCATAGCGGAGGATTTTGGCGTGGATGAGGATAGAAGAGCCCAGGATGTGGCAAGATATACGAACGTCACCTATGATCCTGACCTCCATCTCAACTCCGGAGCACTTGTATGGAATAAACCGGTTGAGGTGGTAGCAGTGGAAGAAGAAGCGTCAACAGCCAACTACACAACCCCGATAACCGATATGGACGAGAGGCTCAGGATCATACTCTCATGGACGGAAGGGGGATTCAGGAGAGGCAACCGTAACGGGTATGTCTATGATACGGCCTGCAATCTCTGTGAATACGGTATCGGGAGAGACGAGGCACTTGACATCCTTCTCCCTTACGCCTCCTCCGATTTTACGCCCGGTGAGATAAGGTATACGGTCGGCAATGCATACAGGAATAAAAGGTTCGGGAGTAAGACGCTGAGAAGAGAAGGGGCGGATGAAAGACTGAAGGCGTTGTTCTCCAAGGTAAAAAATATCCCTTCATTTTATCATCTTCCAAATCCGACAATGGAATACCGCCCGGACATGAGGATTGTGATTGTGAATGATGATGGCGTGGCTGAAGGGATGACAAGGCTTTTTCCCGGTTTTCAATGGTTCTCAACGGGCGGAAAGGTATTGTCGGAGGAATTGATGGCAGGTATTCCAAGGCATCTACGCATCCTGGTCTGTCCACGCCTTAACAGTCAATGGTCTTATGAGTGGAAGGCAGAGATAGAGATGCTGCAATGGAAAGGTTATAATCTGCATGTCTGGGAATGGTGGAAGGAGTTTGAGCCTGGGATAGATGATTATACGAAAGGCTGCTCCGCGTATGATGTGATATGCGGAAGATAGACAGGATAATGGAAGAGATGAGTTTATAGCTTGCCTCTTCATTTTTCCTATTCTGCACTTTCTATTAATCGAAATAATGGAAAGTAAATCTGTAGGATAACATCTCCTCTTTTTAGGCCACCATGTATTATATATCTTATGATTCATATATCACAGCTTTATATTTACCGTGGCCGAAGGACATTCCCACTTATCGTTTCTTTTACATGAAGTCTATCATCGGTCCAGTTTTATTGGCGACAAACCACTTGTGTCATTTTTGAATAATACTGAATACATATCAAAATAAATCTACCTCATCTTCATAAAGCTCAATAGAACTATCGCTGCCGTTTCATAATTAACTTTTGCATATCGAAAGAGCAAGGGGAAACTTTTCTGCTCTATAGATAGGAAAATCATAGATGAAGTTTGTTCATGCAAACTTATACCAGCGACTTGAATAATTCAAAAATATCATGTACATTTGCTAGATAATATCTAACTTTATGAATATCGGACAAAAAACATTCCAAACAGAACAAGAACTTTGGCATGCATTTTTATCTTCCGATAAGAATGCTTTTGCGTACCTGTTTGAAAAGTATGCCGATGCCATGTATGCTTATGGTCGGAAAATGACCCCTGATGCAGAATTGGTCAAAGATGCTATTCAGGATGTGTTTGTCAAGCTCTATAATAACAGACAAAATCTGAGAGAAACTGTATCTGTAAAAGGATATCTTTTTATCGCTCTGAAACGGACATTATTGAATTTATCTCAGGCTCATTCCATTCTGTGTTTAGAAGAAATGGATGAGGTTCGTTTTGAGATTGAACTGATTTCTCGGAATGCATTTGAAGAAGAGGCCTCTTGCTATGATGAAGAGATGGAACAGCAACTGGCCAAAGCTCTGGAAACGCTCTCTGCCCGCCAACGGGAAGCCATTTATTTATATTATATACAAGAAATCCCGTTGAATGAACTCCCTGCCCTATTGGGTATGAATTATCAATCAACGAGAAATCTCATTCATCGTGCCATGACTAAATTGCGTCAGTGCATGCAGCTTACCTCTTCCGCAAGTATGTCTTTCCTTTTGTTCCAATACCTTTCAGAGTAAGTGTTTTCCAATGTGTGGGAAGTACCCCGGTTTTCTCTTGTACAATGCCATTGTCCGTTATGTCCAGTCCTCCGAACCCCATCATCACAGCCTGTAACACACCACCTGCTCCCGTTATGAAATAAGGATTGGTTCCTCCTTTCGTTTCGGCAATCACCCTGAAGGGTGGATTTAAATTAGGAAGATAGGCGTCTTTGAAAAAATGAGTCGCCTTCTCGGCATTGCCCAAGCGCGAGTATAGCAAAGAGAAGATAGCCTGCGTCATGGCTGGGGTGTTTTTTTCCGGTACTCTTGTCTCATAATAGGCTAAATCTTTCTCTATCCGCGTGGAATTTGTAATCAATTTCAACGGATAAGCCAAAAGAGTTACATCTGCCTGCTTGATATTTTCACCGTCATACTGGGCATGCTCACGCGTCACTCCATCGGGAAACGAGAGAATAACCAGTCCTTCGCTCACTTTGTTCCATTCCGGTACTATCGGTTCTCCCAATAGTTTGGCTGCTTTGGAAGCGGCTTTGAGATTCAATTTTGCCACACCGTTCGTATAGGCATTGTCATCCACATTCTCTGCCCATTCATCGGCAGCTACCACATTCCGTATATGATATGTGCCGTCATTCCCTTTCTCGACCCTGCTCAACCAAAATTCAGCTGTTGCTTTCAGGATTGGAAATCCTTTTTTTTTCAGCCAGTCTTTGTCTTGAGTGACTCGATAATAATTCCATGCAGCCAATGCTACGCACCCTGTGATGTGATGCTCAAAAGTTCCGGCAAGTGCCCATACTGGAGTTTCCTCAAAACCACTGTCAGCGCTTTCCCAAGGGAACATGGCTCCACGAAAGCCGTGCTCAAAGGCATTTTTCCGGGCTGCTTGCAGGCGATTAAACCGATATTCAATCATGGATTTTGCCAACTGGGGTTTCAGCATCAGCAGGGTGGGGAATATCCATGTGTCGGCATCCCAAAAGATGTGTCCGTTATATCCCGATCCGGAAAGTCCCATCGGTGATATGGAAAGTGCTGAACCTTCACGGACAAATGAATAAAGGTGATAAATCATGCTGTGGATGTCCTGCTGCGCTTGAGCGTCTCCTTCCACCAAAATATCACTTTCCCACAATTCGTCCCATTGAGACAAATGGCGTGCCAGCAGGCGGTCGCAACCTTCGAGATGTGCAAATACAGTAAGCCGTTCCACTTCATTTGTCGGGTCGGGATGATGAGCTGAAGTTAGTGTAGATCCGACAATGCAGAAACGATATTTTTCCCCTTTCTGTAATTTTTTAGAGAAACGCATTTGGTGACTGTTGCTGTTCGGTGTGTTATGAATGACACGAGGTTCTTCACCCACCTTTTCAGGGAAAAGAAAAGCGGAAGAAGCACAGACTGTTAAATGTCCTGTGGGGCTCTTTGCCTGAGTGGTCAACAGTTTAACGGACGCATGTCGGCGGTTGATTTCATTGTAATACATTTGTCCATCCCGAAAAGCGTCTGGAATTTCTTGTATGTTGACGGCAGAGAGAGTCAAATCACTCTTTGGATTTACATCCACTACCAATAAGGCACAATAAGGCAATTGCCTCAATGCCAAGTAAGAGTAGGTGACATCTGCTTTCTCTCCAAAAGAGAAATGTGAGGTGTGCATGGCATTTTTCATGTCCAGCGTTTGCGTAAAACCGGATATGTTGCTGCAGTTGACGGTCTTTCCGTCTATGGAAACCGAAGTATTCAGCATATTGAATCCGTTAAGGAAATTACTGACGCGTCCACGTCCATATTTATCGTAACTTCCCGCCAATACCACATTATCCGTGCGGAATGGATATGCCGATGAGACAATCCCCAACATTCCATTGCCTACAGTCACTCCATAATAATGATCCGGTCGAATATCGGTAGCAATAATTTTCCACGGATCCTGTCCCCACAAAGAGGAGGACAAGCACAAAATAACAAGTAAAATATTTGTTCTCATCATATTAGTCTATTTGATAAATTCCTATTGAAAGTTCAGGCACATCTAAATGTAGATGCCCTTTATATGCCCTTAATCCCTGTGGTTTTCCTTCCGTAAGTATAGGAGTAACTGTTTTAAAGCTACCGGTATACTTACGGACAGTCCTAACTTCCCGTCCTGAGGGATTGATGCATACCAAAATGCGTTGGTCACCATTCCTGCGCTCATACACCATCGGATAAGCATTTTCCCCTTCTTGGAAAAATTCAATGTCACCACGACAAGCCAGTGCCGGATATTCCTGTCTCAGCTTCAACAGACGGCGTACAAAGTGAAGCTGGGAAGTAGAGTCGCATTCTTGGGCTGCCACGTTCGGACGATTGGTAAAAGAATCCAAAGGCAGATAGAATTTGTCGGGAGAAGCTGTAGAGAATCCCGCTCCAGGTGTAGCGTCCCATTGCATGGGAGTGCGGGAGCCTGCCCGGTTTCCACTGGACAGCATACTGCCTTCCTTATTGGGAAGATTTTCTATGAAACGCATGCCTATTTCATCGCCGTAATAGATACAAGGTACTCCGGGCTGGGTCAGGAAGAATGTAATGGCTGTACGCACTTGTTCTTCTGTATCACGACGCCCGCAACGAATACGCTGGAAATCATGGTTGCCGGTCGGAATACATACATGCCCACAATTGTCTGCCACCTTTAAGCATTTGTACAGATTGTGAATGTATAATTCCGGATTTCCCACTCCGCGGACATCAAAATAGCAGGTGTCTCTGCGATAGGTGCCTGCTTCATTGAACATCAGTTCTCTATATCCAGTTCTGCCGAAATGGATGATAAAGTCCATCATAAATCCCACTTTTAATGCTTTTTGAGGATTGCTCCATTCGGCCAACAGTATGCCTTCGGGATATAACTCTTGGAAATGAGTGCGGATACTATGCCATAAAGCGGTAGTTCCGGACAAATCCGGATCGTTTTTCACCAACGAGCCTGCCATGTCCACACGGAAACCGTCACATCCCATCTGCATCCAGTAGTCCATGATGTGGATCAGTTCCAAACGAGTGGCAGTAGGTCCGGGGGCACTCACCGGTTGCTCCCATGGATTATTAGGATCAGGGTTGCCATATCCATAGTTCAGGGCAGGCTGGCACTCAAAGTAATTCTTGCGATAACTTCCGTTGCGTTTAAAGTCTCCCTTAACGAATCTGTCAGGACATACCGTGGAGTCATTTGTCCAAATATAGCGGTCGGTATAGGCGTTCCGCTCTCGTTTTTGAGAATATTTGAACCAGGGAGACTGGTCGGACGAATGCCCCGCAACCAAGTCGAGCACCACTCTCATACCGCGTTGGTGTGCTTCATCAAAGAGCCTGCGCAAGTCATCGTTCGTGCCGTAACGGGGAGCCACACGATAAAAATCAATCACATCATAGCCGGCATCCATAAATGCCGAATGGAAACATGGATTCAACCAAATGGTATTGCATCCCAATGAGTGTATATAGTCCAAACGGCTGATGATGCCTTGTATGTCTCCGATACCATCTCCGTTCGTGTCCTGAAAACTTTGAGGATAGATTTGATAGAATATCGCTTCTTCAATCCAACGGGGCAATGGGAACTCCTTTTGCCCGGCATGCGATGAGCAGGCAAACAATAGGCTGAGTAAACAGCCAATATATAATCTTTTCATAAAAACTTTGGAATTTTGACACAAAGGCTCTGCCTTTACTACGACAGAGCCTTAGGAGGGGGCTATAGCCTTGTGGACAATTATTCGTACTTATCACTATTCTGCGTCAGTTCGGGATTGGCTTCCATGGCGCTCAGCGGGATAGGCAACAAAATCTTATAGGTCTCAGAAGCCGGTTTCTCATAGCGTGCCTGACAATATTTATTAAATCGTATCATATCGTTGCGGCGTGAAGGACCATCCCAATAGAACTCATAACCACGCTCATTGTAAATTTTCTCTAATGTCAGTTCATCTAAAGTATAAGGTCGGACACTGCGTTTCCTGCGAACCGCATTGATGTCAGACAAGGCGCCTTTGGCATCGTTACTGCGCATTTTGGCCTCGGCACGCATCAAGTAAACGTCGGCAAGACGATAATACTGGAAATCGTTCTCACTTTTGTTGCCATAAGTCGAATTCGGATCCGGTGCATACTTTACGACACGTGCTCCCTGCGCTTCTGATGAGTTCTGTACACTGAACTCCGGTGTATATACCAAATCCGCACCGGTACGGTCTTTCAGTTTCTCCCCGTTCAAACCATATTGCTGCCCTATCAAAATTCCCAAATTGAATCCTATCTGTTTTTTCAGACGACTGTCTTGATATCGGGAGTCCGTTGTGTCCCAAGTATTCAGGAAATCGGGAGTCGTACAACATCCGTTCCACATTCCTTTGAAAGTCCCGAATGTCTGATTGTAATGCAAAGTGATATTCAGCCAGTCAATACCTTTCAAACCTGCGGTCATATTATAGATAATAGGTAAGATTGTTTCCGTCTGGTCGCAATAGCTTTCATTGAAAGCCATGTAAAGTTTCCAAAAGTCATCGGCCAACTTATATTTGCCGGAACCGATGATTTCGTCACACAGTGCAATTGTCTCTGTCCATTTACCGATTCCGTCAGTAAAGTCAGGAGCTGTTCCTGTATATACTTGATTGTTCAGATAAAGTTTTGCCAACAGCATTTGAGCAGCCGCGCGAGTGATACGCCCATATGGAACCTCACCCTTTTCCTTCAGTAGAGGAATGATTTCCAACAATTCATTCTCAATGCGCTCAATGGCTTGTGGACGTTCCAGAATGACCGGTTTCTTGGAATAGTCAATTTCTGCATATTCACGTATGGGGAATTTGCCAAAACAATCCATCAGATGATACATGCAAAGCGCACGGATGAAACGAGCCTCGTTCATATATCCCTTTACTTCTTCCGTCTGCTGCAGTTTGCTCAGGTATTGCAAGGCAGTGTTGCATTTGGTGATACCTATCATAAAACTGTTCCAGGCATTTTTAATATAGGTATTTTTACTGTCATATTCGTGTGTGAACAAAGTGCGGTAGTTGGCATTGTTCCAGTCCGTCCCACGGGTGGGAAACAGCATTTCATCGGTTACGCTTTCCAATACCAGCCATACGCCGCTGCGACTCTGTAAGTCGCGTAGGTAAGCATAGGCCGGAGCAACCAGCATGGGCGCATTCTTGGAGTCGGAGATAATATCCGAACTGTCTTTCTCATTCAAAATTTCTTCTTTGAGGTCCGTGCATCCTGCCATCATGAAGCCGATGAGCAGTATACAAGTTATAACTGATATTCTTTTCATTGTAGTAATCAATTAAAAATTAAAAATCAATGGCTACACCAAAACTGAAGCTGCGTGCCATAGGATAACTGGTCCAACCGATGCCGAGTGAAGGCACTCCGTCTGTGCTGCGTCCGGCATTTACTTCCGGATCATAACCGCTATATCCGGTCAGGACAAACAAGTTGTTCCCGGTCAGTGTCAAACGGACATTGCTGACCCATTTATTTGACTTTAAGGGAACATTATATCCTAATGTTGCACTGCTCAGACGAAGATATGATCCGTCTTCGATATAACGGCTGGAATAGTCAAGTACATTGTCAAATGCCTCAGGCGATTTGGTGGCATTCACCGTTGTGTTGAAACCTTTGGAAAACAAGCTGAGATTATCCATCACATTAGCCAGATTGTTGTAGATGTCATTGCCCACCACTCCATTAAAGAACAAGCTCAGGTCAAGATTCCTATACGAAAGACTTGTATTGAAATTAATGGAAAAATCCGGTTGGGCATTGCCAATGCACTTTTCTATTTTTTTGCCATTCTCATCCACTTCATACTTGCTCTTTCCATTTTCATCGAAACCAAGAAAGTTATATCCCCAAAACGTGCCGATAGGATAACCACTCTTAATGACCTGCGAAGTAAAACCATCAATACCAGGTCCACTGGGCTTACCGGTAGGCAGATAAGACATGGGCAAATCCTTTACTTCATTTTCTATCTTTGAGAAATTGGCGCCTATGCTCCAATGCCAGTCTTTATTGTCAATCAGGATTCCGTTCAGCCCAATTTCCCATCCCGTATTAAGAATCTTCATATCGGGCACATTGCTCCATACTTTGGTGGTAGGTGCCGGAGAAATAGAGTATACTTCCAGTAAGACATCACGTGTTCTCTTTGAGAAGTAATCAACCGTACCGTTCAACCGATTGTTGAAAATGGAGAAATCAATGCCAAGATTCAATTGTTCTGAACGTTCCCACTTTAAATCGGGATTAGGAGTACGCTTTAAAGTCACTCCAGGCACCACCAACGTCCCTCCATCCAAAATGGCACCTTCGCTGTTGCCTGTTCCCAACAAGATTCTTGAAATTTTATTCGGTATTTCCTGGTTGCCGGTAACACCCCAACTGAAGCGTAATTTTAAGTTGTCAAAGAAATTCAGTCTCTTAATGAACTTCTCTTCACTCATGCGCCACGCCAATGCAGCTGACGGGAAGAAACCGTATTTATTGTTGTCGCCGAACTTGGTGGAACCGTCGGTACGAAAGTTCACAGTAAGCAGATACTTGTCCATCAGGTTGTAGTTGATACGCCCGAAGAATGACTGGAGCTCATTGACTGTAATATTGGAGTTACCTTCTATCTGCTTGTTCTTGCCAAAGGCTAAATCATAAATATAGTCTATGCCATCTATCTCGAAACCATTCTCAGAGAAGCCATAACGATAGTTACGGAACTTTTGGTAAGAATGTCCGGCCAACAGGTTGAAACGGTGTTTGGTTCCGATATTAAAATTATAAGTCAGATAGTTCTCTATCAGGAAACTTTTTCCCTCTACATTATTAATATCCACTGTACCTTTATCGGTCAGATAAATTAGGCCGGCATCCTGGGTTACTTTACGTGATGCCTTCATTTCATCGAAAGCTACGTTCATCTTGTATTTCAAGTCTTTCCAGAGGTCCAATGTCCCGGTAATGTTGGCAAGCACGCGATCCGTTTCCGTTTTGTCATCCGTAAGGTTGATCATGGCTACCGGATTACGCACATCCTTGCTCTTTTGGTAAAAACTTCCGTCTTCATTGTAGACAGGATAGGTGGGGTTTACTTTTAAAGCCGACAGCAGTACATCTCCTTCAAAACCACCGGACTCCCCTAACGGCACACGCTGGTCATTGGTACGGGTAGCCGTAATGCTGGCTTCGATGTTAAGGCGATTGTTCAGTGTTTTTTGGTTTACATAGAAACGTCCTGTATATTTTTTCATGCCAGTGCGGTTTACAATACCTTTCTGTTCCTGGAATCCAAGTGATGCGCGGTAGCTTCCGTTCTTCATGCCTCCACCAATGGAAAGATTGTGATTGTGTGAGAAAGCGGTGCGGAAAATCTCATTTTGCCAATTGGTATTGGCGCCTTTATCTTCAATCTCAATCCCTTTTTCCGATGCAAACAAGCGATACTGTGATGCATTCAACATGGGATACTGCTTGGGTAGAAACGAAACACTACCGTATGCCGAGTAAGCCACTTTTGCCTTTCCTTCAGTTCCCTTTTTTGTGGTAACCATGATAACACCATTGGCACCACGTGCTCCATAAATGGCAGTGGCAGAAGCGTCTTTTAAAACATCAATAGACTCTATGTCATCAGGATTCAAGAAATTCAGAGGATTTTTCGTGGCATTGCTGCCCACACCGGCAATACTTGCACCGGAAGGTTGCTGTTCTTCTGAAGTGTCAAGAGGCACACCGTCCACTACATACAGAGGGTCTTGTCCAGAACGGATAGAATTAGAACCGCGTACACGAATCGTTACACCGCCTCCGGGTTCACCGCCGTTATTGGTGATGTTCACACCAGAAACACGACCTTGTATCAACTGCGAAGGGTAGGTAACCAGCCCCTTGTTGAAATCTTTTGACTTGACAGCGGCCACAGAGCCGGTAAGGTCACTCTTCTTCATCGTACCATATCCCACTACCACCACTTCACTCAGCAGTTCCGAGTCACTTGTCATCAATATATTCATGTTCTGGGCTGCTTTCAGTTCCATACGTTTGTAACCGATATATGAAAAGACAAGTTCTTGACCGCTATTGGCTTTTACTGAGAAGTTACCGTCCATATCCGTAATGGCGCCAATGGTAGTCCCTTTCACTTGTACGCTCACTCCAATTAGCGGCTCTCCATGTTCATCCTTTACTATACCGGTAGCCATAATCTGTCGCTGCTCGTTCTGCTTTCCACCGTTTCTCGTAAAGATGAGAATTTGGCGTGCGGATATTTCGTATGCCAAAGGAGTTCCCTTTAATAAAGTGCCCATCACTTCATTGATGGAAGAGGAAGTGAGGTTCATGGTCACTCTCTTATCTAGGTTGACAGTCTCGCTATTGTATATAAAAACGAATTTACTTTGTTCTTCAATGAGCACCAACACCTCTTTGATGGACTTGTTACTTACTTTAATAGTGATTTCTCCAGCGTCGGTTATCATGACTCCTGCGTTTTCCGTAGCATGAAGCATTTGCGGGTATGTTCCGACAAAAAATAAAATATAGCTTATCAATATGAGTCTATTCCACAAAAAATGTGTATAATTGCAGAAATAATGTTGTTTTATCTTCATTATAATAGATTTTGGTTATTAGTTTATTTAATTTTCAAAGTCTGGGCTGGCAAATGGTGCGAACATTTTCCGGCCCTTTTTCATGTTTTCCTGTCTTAAATTCTATGTCATAGGCATTCGAGTTTTTAGCGGTTATTATTCAATATTATTTTTCTCCGTGTCCCATCCAGCCTTATAGGGGCTATCCTGACGAGCCTGTCAAGCAACTCATCCAACGGCACACTAACATCCAGTTTGCCGTTGATACGTATTTGGGCCAGTTCGTTCCAATCATAATTGAAATTCGTCTGATAGATAGCCTCTATACTTTTGAGGACATCTCCGAGGGGTTCATCCTTTATCTCCAACAGATTCTCTCTCCAGCATGTATAAAGAGTGGGATCCACATCGCTGTCCAGGCTTGACTTTTGGGTAGTCGTGTTGAATACGTACCGTTGATTGGGAGACAACACAAGTCGACTACCTTGTAATGGTTCCACCTCAACTTTTCCAGAAACCAGCAACACGGACTGTTCCGAAGACTTGGGATAAGCCGATACCAGAAACTCGGTCCCCAAAACGGTCACATTCATATTCCGAGTTTCTGTAACAAACTGTTTATTTATATTCCGGGCTATCTTCATATGGGCTTCTCCTTCCAAATAAACTCTTCGTTTTTCTCCAGCCAGGCACAACGGAAAACTGAACTTGGACTGTTCACGAACTGTTATCCGTGATCCATCAGCAAGGACCACCTCAGCCTTTATCCCTGCCGGTACGGCAAGTTGCAGATAAGTTTCTTCCTGTTCTGTAGCCGATAGTCTAAAAGATGCGCCACTTACCGATTTAACCTCCACTTGATTGGTTGCCGCCAAGCAACGGACTTCTATTTGTCCATCCAATTCCACTTGTTGCTCTCCTAAATACAAAGAAATATGACGTAAAGTATCCACATTCACCAGTCTGGTCATTTTCCCGTAAGGATCGGACTGAAAGCAAGCCTGGGAAAACAACCAACTTCCCACGACAATGGCAAATACCGAAGCAGCCGCACACCATCTCCACATCCTCAAGGAACGGCGTGAGCGCAATATGGTCCGGCGTTCTATGGCTTTCCACATGCCTTGTCTTTCATTTTCGGACAAAGTCGGTTCACCTAAGGCAATATGCTTTCGCAACAAATCCGAAGAAGCAAAACTTTCGAATGTATCTTTTCCCATTTTTTAATAGAATTAGGATGTCTCTATAGACTATACAGACAAACTTTTTATTTGTACTCATCTATCTATACCTTTTCATGAAAAAATAAACATTGTCACTCATAATAGTGCGATTTGAAGAAGATTTTAAGGTGGATGTTCCCTTTTTCTCTTTGAACGGGATTATGGATGATACCATAAATGACCGGATAGCCTTTCATATCAACTGGCATTGTTAGAGGCCATAACATTTCCCTTTTTCTACAATGAAAGTGGAATTGGAGAAAATACTCATACCCATTCACAGAGAGAGCGTATACCGGAAACATTAGTAGAGACTGGAACCTTCCGAACACCGAATCGGCAAAGATCCGGAGGGCCTATGGTACCTCCACTGACCCGCACAGTCAGAAGGACTGGTATTTCTCACAGCTCATAACGAGGATAGGCATCAG
>ERZ827168.3862-NODE-3862-length-14636-cov-2.961114_pt1 | contig 14636 bp, 12 predicted proteins | sample MGYA00519868_ERZ827168 | MGnify/ENA primary metagenome ERZ827168 (study PRJEB31778, sample SAMEA3449271) | human gut metagenome | biome: human gut; feature: human-associated habitat; material: faeces | place: United Kingdom | collected 2010/2012 ...
TTATAATCTGGTTTTTCAAATTTTATCATATAATTACAGTTTCCTTTCTTAATTTCTTGGACGTTTTGGTGGACGACATCCGTTATGTGGAACTGGTGTAATATCATTAATTGCAGTAATTTCTAATCCAGCAGTTTGTAGAGAACGAATAGCATTTTCTCTACCAGCTCCTAAGCCTTTAACAAATACTTCAACTTTTCTAACACCATTGTCAAAAGCAACTTTTGCAGCAGCCTCAGCACTCATACCAGCAGCATAAGGAGTTTTCTTCTTTGAACCCTTATAACCAATAGTACCAGCAGAAGCCCAACTAATTACATTACCATTTACATCAGTAATTGATACAACAGTATTGTTATAAGTTGCATGAATATGTGCTTGTGCTTCAGGAATATTCTTCTTTACTTTTCTTTTTCTTCTATTATAAGCCATGATTGTTTACCTCCTACTTACTTATTTTTTTCTTATTTGCTACAGTCTTACCCTTACCTTTTCTTGTACGAGCATTTCTACTAGTTCTTTGACCATGAACTGGTAAACCTTTTTTATGTCTTGTACCTTGGTAAGAATTAATCTCCATCTTGTTTTTAATGTTCATTTGAACTTCACGACGAAGATCACCTTCAACTACATATTTTTCAACTTGTGCTCTAATTGCAGCAACATCAGCTTCAGTTAAATCTTTACCTTTTTTAGCTCTATCAACTTTTGCATCATCGCAAATAGTGTTTGCAAGATTTCTACCAATACCATAAATTGCAGTTAAGCCAATACAAATATGTTTTTCGTTAGGAATTTCAATATTTTTAATGTTTTGTAAATGAAGTCAATAAGATTTTTGTTAATATTTATTATAATATTTATTTCAATATTTAAAGGTTTATCGGCTCAAACCAATATTCAATCAGGGCTTTATATAGGAGCAAAATTAAATGGAAATTTTTTCCCATATCTTGACGGAGGCGGCGAGATAAAATTATTTTATAGATTTATTTCGGATGTATTTCCTGGTTATATTTGGGAAGGAATTAAAACGGATTTAGGAATAAGCGATTATATTACCGCCGAAAATAATAAATTAACATTTTTTGTAGACGCTTCGATTGTAGAATATTTTAATATAAACGCCAAATTGTCTTTTTTGAATTATTATACTTTTGCAAAAAGAGGATTTGTTAATTTTGAAAGCGTAAATCAATCTTTTGATACAAACGAATTAAACAACGCTAATAAATCCGAAAATATATCTTTTGAAGCCGAAATTACTCCGACATTTAAAGTAGAATTTTTAAAAATGCTTTTTGAAGGAAGAGGAATTATTTTACAAGCGGGATTAACTTTCAAATATGCATTTATTAAATACGGAAAATATCATTTGGATTATGATTTGCTTCTTATAAGAGATAAAAACGATATTTCTTATAAACTTGATTCTATGCTTATATTTAATTTATATCCTTTGTCGGTTGGAATAAATTATATGCTAGCTTATATGAATAATACTAAACATTTATGGCAAACTATCGGCGCTTATGCTCATTTAGAATGGGAATTTATAAATAGAATATACACGGAAGCGAATTTAAAAATCGGACAATATATATATCATCCAATGTTTAGAGCGAGATTATATTTAGATATAAACGCTATGATGACTTTCAGAATAATATAATTATCTTATTTGTTTTATAAGTTTGCATATTAAATCCGCTTCGTTTTTTTGCAAAGTCGGATATATAGGCAAAGATATGCTATTTAAATAAGCTTTTTCAGTATTTGGAAAATCCTCTTTCGGCAGATTCAAATATTGATGCAAAGGTTTAAATATCGGTTTTGCAACTTCCACTTTATGTCTTTCAAACATTGAAATCGTATCGTAAATATTCATCTCTCCGTTTAACATACAAACATATCTATAATAAGAAGGTTCTTCAGAATCATGCATTGAAAATTTGCTTAATTTACTTTCCAAAATTGCAGAATCGTAAAACGATGCAATATCTTTTCTAACTTCAATCATTCTTTCAATATGTTTAAACTCTTCCATTCCTATTGAAGCTTGCAAATCTGTCGCACAATAATTGAATCTTGGAATAAAATTTTCTTTTTTATCATAATGAATAATATCTCTTATGGCGTCCATTCCTTTTTTTTTCGTTAATATCATCCCGCCTGCGCCGCCCGAAGTTATCATTCTAGTAGCCGAAAAAGAAAAATATGCAAAATCTCCAAAACTTCCTAAAAGTGTATCTCTATATTTTCCGCCCAAACTATGCGAAGCGTCCTCAATAACGGGAACTTTAATATCGGCAAGCTCGTCAATCAAAGCGCAATTTCCAAACATATGCGAAACTATAATAGCTTTTGTTTTTTCGTTTATCGCTTCAATTACATTATCCATAGATATTTGAAAACTGTCTTCGTCAATATCTATTAAAATTGGTTTCGCTTTTAAATTTACAACCGCTTGAAGAGGAGAGGCATTTAAAAAAGAAGACATTATTACCTCGTCTCCTTCGCCAATATTTAAATATCTTAATATAATTTCCAAAGCGCTAGTTCCGCTGCTTACAAATATTGCCGAAAAACTTTTACCAAAATAATTTGCAAATGCTTTTTCAAATTCTTTTATAATATCGCCCGTAGCCAAATTGTCGCTAATCATTACTTTTAAGGCGCTTTCCAAATCTTTTTTTCTTATTGTAGGTCTCGAATGTCTTATCAATTTTATTCCTCGTTATTAATTAATTGTATTTATAATATATTAATTTAAATTTATTTCAATCTTTCGTTTATAAGCTCTTCTAATCTATTTAAAATTTTCTCTCTTCGCTCCCAAAGATAATCAACCATAGAATCGTTAATTTTTATTTGATTTTGAAAAGCGTCAAATAATTTATCGTCTTTATTTAATCTTTCAACTTCTTTTAAAACTTCCGAATTATCCTCACCTCTTCTATAAAATAATAATGCATTTTTATTAACTAAATCAAGCTCAATATTTTCATCTCCCGAATAAATTGGAATGCATCCCGCTTTGAAAGAATCAAATAATTTTTCCGTAATGTATCCATCGCTAATTGTATTTTCGGGACAAATATTAAATTTAAAATCTCTCAAATATTCTATTTTGTTATTATTAAATTCATTTTTTAAAGTATCGTCATTGTGTAATAATTTTCCCGCGCATTTCACTTCGCCAATTTTATTAATTTTGTTAAAAATTTCAGTTCTAATTTTCGGAGCGTCATGACTTGCAACGAGAGATGCAAATTTATTCTTTTTAGATTTTGCATTATTAATATTATCTATCGTTTCTTTAATTTTATCTTTCGTATAATTTCTTTCTAATATATTGCCAAAATTATAATTTATCCAAATAGGAAATCTCACATAATTATTAAATTTATTTTCGTCTAATCTATCATAGCCTAAAGATAAATCGACATAATTGACGCAATTATCAGAAAATCGACTCCAAATTTTTTCTATTGCATTTTTAGAAACGCATTCGCCCGTGTAAAAAATTTTAATTTTAGCTTTCGATTTATTTAAAAAATATCTTCTGCCGTTTGGTCCGAAAAATTCAATATCGGGATTATAACTTATTTCCAAATCGGGAATATAATTATCTTTTATAAAATTATAAAAATAGTTATATTTAAATTCTATTTCGTTTATCGCCCAATCGTTTCGCACGAAAAAAGTTTTCTTATCTTTAATTTTATCTTTATAATTTGCATAATTTATTCTATAACCCAAATCTTTAAGAAAAATAGAATTATTTCTTATTCTGTTTCTCAATCTATAAATTGGAATTATCCAAACCAAATATTCTATTAAATTCTTTTTCAAAAACATTTTAATTTTTATTTATTTTATCTAAACTTAATCCGCAATTATTTAAATCGTATTCTAACATTATTTTTACAAGCTCTTTAAAAGTCGTTTTCGGTTTCCATCCTAATTTTTCTTTTGCTTTCGCGGGATTTCCAAGAAGTAAATCGACTTCTGCAGGTCTATAATATCTCGAGTCTATCTCTACATATTTTTTCCAATCTAATCCGACTAAACCAAAAGCTTCGTCTAAAAATTCTCTAACCGAATGCGTCTCGCCCGTAGCTATAACATAATCTTCCGCTTTATCTTGTTGAAGCATAAGCCACATTGCCTCTACATAATCTTTTGCATATCCCCAATCTCTCTTTGCATCCAAATTTCCCAAATATAATTTATCTTGTTCTTTCTTCAATATTCTTGCAATCGCATGAGTAATTTTTTTAGTTACAAAAGTCTCGCCTCTTCTTGGACTTTCATGATTAAATAATATTCCGTTGCAAGCATACATATCGTAGCTTTCTCTATAATTTACAGTAATCCAATAAGAATATAATTTTGCGCAAGCGTAAGGACTTCTTGGATAAAACGGCGTCTTTTCAGTTTGCGGAGTTTCAACCACTTTACCGTATAATTCGCTTGTAGAAGCTTGATAAAATTTTGTTTTTATTTCCGTCTCTTTAATCGCGTCTAAAATTCTTATAGTTCCCAAAGCGACTACATCCGCCGTATATTCGGGTATATCAAAACTTACTCTAACATGACTTTGAGCGGCTAAATTATAAATCTCATCAGGCTGAATTTTCTCAAGCAATCTCGATAAAGCCGAACTATCCGCCAAATCTCCGTAATGAAGAAAAACTCTCGCATCGTTTACATGAAAATCCTGATATAAATGCTCTATTCGTCCCGTATTGAAAGACGAACTTCTTCTTATAATTCCATGAACTTCATAACCTTTTTCAAGCAAAAGCTCCGCCAAATATGAACCGTCTTGTCCCGTTATTCCCGTAATAAGCGCTTTTTTAGTTTTACTCATTTTAATTAAATCTCCGTTTTTATTTTAATTGTTTTTAATTATTATAAATAGTTAATCTTTATAATTTTTTAAAAAATCATTATAAGCAATTTTTAAACCTTCTTCAAGTTCGGTTTTATAATGCCAACCTAAATTATTTATTTTAGAAACATCCAATAATTTTCTCATTGTGCCGTCAGGCTTTGAAGAATCTAAAATTATATTTCCTTCAAATCCGACAATCTTTTTTATTAATTCCGCCAAATCTTTTATAGTTATCTCTTTTCCGCTTCCGATATTTATAAATTTCCCTATTTCTTTTGCGTCTTTATTTTCCATTAAATATAAACATGCTTCGGCTAAATCGTCAGAATTCATAAACTCTCTTAAAGGCGTTCCGCTTCCCCAAATAATTGTTTCTTTATCTTTATTTATTTTAGCTTCATGAAATCTTCTAATAAGCATTGGAATTACATGAGCGTTTTCTTTATGATAATTGTCGTTAATTCCGTAAAGATTGCATGGCATAACGGCTATATAATTTGTTTTATATTGTTTATTATAAGCGGCGCATAATTCTATTCCCGATATTTTTGCCAAAGCGTATGGACGATTCGTGCTTTCCAAATATCCCGAAAGCAAATATTCTTCTTTTATTGGCTGCGGGCATTCTTTAGGATAAATACAACTTGAGCCTAAAAATAATAATTTTTCTACTCCGTTTTCAAAAGACGCTTCGATAATATTATTTTGTATTTGAAGATTATAAAGTAAAAAATCAACGGGATAAGTGTCGTTTGCATAAATTCCTCCGACTTTTGCCGCTGATAATATTACCCATTCGGGTTTTTCTTTTTTAAAAAATTCAAATACTTTATCTCTTTCTCTCAAATCAAGCTCGCTATGAGTTTTTTTAATAATATCTTTATAACCTTTCTTTGTAAAAACTCTCTCTATCGCGCTTCCGACTAACCCTTTATGTCCCGCTATATATACTTTTTTCAAAATAAAACTCCTTTTTGTTTTTTATTTATTTTTAATTTTATTTATCTTTTCCCGTTATCTCTTCGACTATATTTACAAGATTTGAAATTGACCTATTGAAATAAACCAAAACATCGCCGTATAAATGAGCGTTGAGCGGAGGAATTAAAGATTTATCCACATTATCATAATGTCTCTGTCTCGCTTGATAATAAAAATCTTTCACTTGATGATATTTTTCAATCGCTTCTTCGTAAGTTTTTTCTTTATTTATATAATAATATTGAGGAATTAAAGTCGATAAATAATCTATAAACTCCACATTATTATTAATCATTTTAAGTATATCTTTTTTTTGAATTTCGTTAAATAAAGTTCGTTTTTCGTTTCCTTTAATAATCGTTTTTGCCAAATCTTTTAAATTATCTCCCAAATTTTCGTAATAAGTGCTTATATTTATTAAAGAAGCTATATTTGAAGAGTTTAAAGTATTTTTTCCTAAAAGTTTAAGCAAGAAAGTATGAATTTCGTTATCGGTATTATCTAAAAGTTTTTCGTTATCTCTTATTTTATTTAATAATCTTTCGCTCGGATTATCAAATAATTCTTTTATTCTAATTAACATTTTTTTTGCAATCTCTCCCATATAAGTCACTTCTTTTCTAACTTCTATTTCCGCCGATATTGGCATATTTAAAAGTTTATCTAAAAGCAAACTTGCATGTTTTTCATCGTCTTTCTCTTTTATTAGAATGCAAACTATTTTTTCAAGTTTATCGGTTAGAAAATAAAATACTATAACATTAGCTATATTAAAAACCGTATGAGCCGCCGCTATATAAAAAGATATATTAACATAATTATTATTAACGACTTTATAAACTCCGCCCGAAACTATAAAACCCGCCAAAAAATTAACCAATTTTATATACGGATTAAATAAGAAAAACATATAAACCACGCCGAATATATTAAAAAGACTATGAACCAAAGCCGCTCTTTTTGCGTTAGTCGAAGCGTTTAAAGTCGCCAAAACCGCCGTTATTGTAGTTCCGATATTCTGCCCAAGTATTAACGCTACCGAAGTTGGAAAATCTATTAAACCGACAATTGCAAGAGAAATTGTAACTCCAAGCGCTGCGCTACTCGACTGTATTATTGCCGTCACTATCATTCCTATCATTACGCATAAAAATCTGCCTTTAAATGTATCGGCGTTTGCTATCAAAAATATTTTTTCAAATTCTTCAGAACCGCGCACGCTTTCAAACGCGTTTTTCATTAAAATGAGCCCGTAGAATATCATTCCAAAACCCATTAATATTTCGCCAAAGAATTTTAATCTTCTATTTTCGCTGCAAAATATTACTATTATTGAGCCTATTCCTAAAGAAGGCAAAGCCAAAACATCGATATCTAAAGAAATTATCCATCCCGTAATCGTAGTTCCGATATTTGCGCCAAGTATTATATTAATCGCTTGAGTTAAATTTAATATTCCTGCATTAACGAAGCTAACCGTCATAACCGTAACGGCGCTACTTGATTGAACTATAGCCGTTATTAAAAAACCTAAAGATATTCCAAGTATTTTATTATTTGTAACTTTATGCAATATCTCTTTTAATCTACTTTCGGTGCTTTCTTGCAAACCGTCCGAAAATAGTTTCAGCCCGAACATAAAAAGCCCGAATCCGCCTATTAAATTGAAGGTTAGATTTTGTATCATATATATCCTAATTTATATAGTGTTTTTAGAATATCATATAATATTAAAAAGTCAATAAAATAGTTATCGTATATAGTATTGTATTTTATTTCATTTAATATAACATATAAATTAAAATTCTATCTTAAAAAAATAATAAACGGAAAATAAATGTTTGGAAATAAAAATATAACGACTAAAGAACTTTTAAAATCTGTTCGTCAAATAGAAATAAAAACTTCAAGAATAGTAAATTCTTATTTTTCGGGACAATATCATTCCGCTTTCAAAGGACATGGAATAGAATTTGACGAAGTTAGAAAATATTCTATAGGAGACGATGTTAGAGCGATGGATTGGAAAGTTAGCGCAAGATATAACGAGCCTTTTATAAAAAGATTTAGAGAAGAGAGAGAATTAAATGTTATAATACTTGCAGATTTTTCAGCTTCAACAAATTTCGGATTTACAAAAACAAAACATAATCTAATAGTCGAAGTTTCGGCTTTGCTTACATTTTCCGCTTTAAAAAATAATGATAAAGTCGGACTTTTAATTTTTACCGATACGGTTGAAAAATTTATTCCTTTGGGTAAAGGCAGAAATCATGTTTTAAGAATAATAAGAGAGCTTATAGAATTTGAACCTAAAAATATAAAAACAAATATAGCGAATACTTTGGAATATTTTAACAGAATTCAATTAAGAGAAAGCATAACTTTTTTAATAACCGATATATGCTCCGAACTTCCTAAAAAAGAAATTGAAATAACTAAAAAAAGACATGATTTTATAGTATGTTTGGTAAACGATATGTTGGAATATGAACTTCCTAATCTTGGCGGAACTTTAGTTATGTCCGATTCTGAAAATGGAGATTTTGTATATTTCGATATGTCAAATAAATTGATAAGAAATAAATATTTGTCGGAACAAAATAAAATTATGGAAGATAAATTAAATTTTCTCAAAAAAAATTCTATAGAAAAAATATTACTCGACACTTCAAGCGATTATGTTAATGAAATAATAAAATTTTTTATAAGGAAAAGAAGATAGGATTATAATCAGCATAATAAAAAATTCAAATTAATAAAACAGGCTACTACTTGCTTTTAGAAAAATTCATGTTCTTTTTTATTATATCAAAAAAAACAGAAAAATCTATTCTTACTTCTTAAATGCCAACGCCAAAGTCGGCAAAAGTTAAAAGTAAACAAAAAATTATTTCTCTTTTTGCGTCTGCCCGCATTTGGTTTGGTTCTATTTTTGTTATAAAAATAACACAATTTTATTGATTTTTTTCAATTCGATTGTTATAATATAGCAATTAATTAATAGGAAAAAATTTATATATGTATATAAAGAATCTTAATTTGCATGGATTCAAATCATTTGCTATAGAAACGAATATAGAATTCAACGAAGGCGTTACGGTTGTTCTAGGTCCAAACGGAATAGGAAAAAGCAATATTGTTGAAGCTTTTTTATGGGTTATGGGCGAACAGTCGGCAAGCAGATTGAGAATGGACGCTTCAAAAGGGCTTGAAAGCGTTATATTTCATGGAACGGATACAAGAAAACCATCTTCACTCGCTCAAATAACTTTAACTTTAGACAATAAAAATAAATGGATAAAAAAATACGATAAAGAAGAGATTACGGTAACAAGAAAATATTATAGAAAAGGTTTGTCGGAATATTATATAAATGACGAACAGGTTAGATTAAAAGATATAGTCGATATGTTTTTGGATACGGGACTTGGAAAAAACGCGTATTCCGTTATTAAACAAGGAACTGTATCGGAAATTGCTAAACAAAAACCCGAAGAGAGAAGAAGCATAATAGAAAATGCGGCGGGAATAAGTAAATATCTTGAAAGAAGAAGAGAAGCTACAAAAAAATTGGAAGAGTCTGAAAGAAATCTTGATAATGTAAAAATAGAAATTAAAAATGCCGAAAAATATTACAAATCTTTAAAAGAGCAAGCCGCTAGAACTGAAAGATATTATTCTTTAATTGACGAAAGAAAAAAAATAAGCATTAGCATAAATGTAAATCAAGTAAAAAAATCAAAAATTAATCTTGAAGAGCTAATAAAAAATTTGGAAGAATTAAATAATAAAAAAATAGAATTAGAAAAAGAATTAAAAGAATTAGACAATCAAAAACAAATGGAACTTCTTAAATTTGAAGAGACAAGAAATTTATCAATAGAATTAGATAAACAAGTTTCTTTAATAGACAAAGAACTTATTCATATAGAAAAAATGTCTAATCAATTAAAAATTCAATTAGAAAATAAAGATAAAGAAAAAGAAGAAAATATTAACAGAAAAAATATTTTAGATAAAAGAATTGAAGAAAATAAAAATCAAGTAAAAGAATTGGAAGAAGATATAAAAAATATTATTGAAAATATAGAAAGAGCTTTAAAAGAATTGGAAGAGGAAGAAAATAATATAGCTAATGAACAAAATAAAATTGCAAGCCTTAACGATGAAATTGCCGTATTAACTCAAAATAATCAAAACGCTAATTTGAAAATATCGGATGCGCGCGAAAGACAACTTGAAGCGATAAATAAAATAATAACCGAAATAGACGAAAAGAAAAAAGATATAATGGGAAATAGTTTTTATCAAAATATTGGAAAGCATGAAAATGATATTGATATTGGATTTAACAATTTATTAAACGCTATAGATTCTAAAATGAATTCTATAAAAGAATTTGAAGAATATAATATATTGAATAATTTTAACGAACTTAATTTTCATTCTATTTCGGGTTTTATAGAAAAGTTAAAAGATAGTTTGGATAATGAAAAAAATGACGCTTTATTTTTGCAAGGAATATTTAAAGAATATACTAAAATAAAAAATCCTTTCTTTGATTTGCTTTTTGATAAAGAAGGCGCTTATATGCAAAAAGAAAATATAGATAAAGAAATTGCCGAACTTGAAAATCATATTAAAAATAATAACGATAAAATTGAAGAGATTAATAATCAAATAAAAATATCTACGGAAAATATAAATAGAGCAAATTCAAATTTAACAACTTTAACGGTTGAAAAAGCGAAATACGAAACCAATAAAAAAGCGCTTGAAGAGAGAAAAGAGATAATAATAAAAAATATAAAATTGATTGAGGAAGAAGTTTTATCTCATAATGAAAAATTTAATAAACTTGAAGAAGATTATAAAAACCTTAACGAAGAGTTTAAACAGAATAATATTAATTTTAAAGAGCTTGAAAAGAAAAAATCTCAAATGGAAAGCGAATCGAGAAGCAAAGCGAACGAGATAAAAAAAGCGGAATCTACTTTATCTAATTTTGAAGCGAGTCATTCTAAAAGAGTAAAGAGATTAAACGAAGTTAATGACAATATAGCTAGAATAAGCGAAAGAATAAATCAAACTAACGAAAAAATAAAAGATATATATAATCATTTTTACGAAAATTACGCGCTTAACTTAAAAGATTTTGAAAACGAAACTCATAATTTAATTGACGAAGAAACTTTTAAAAATAAATTAAACGCGGTAAACGATAAAATAAAAAATTTAGGGCATATAAACGAAATGGCTTTAGACGAATATCAAGAGGCAAAAAATCGATTTGAATTTTTAAGCAAACAAAAAGAAGATTTGGAAAAGTCTAAAGAAGAGATTTTAAAAATTATTTTTGACGCTAATAAAAAAGCGGGAGAAGATTTCTTAAAAACATTTAACGAAATAAATAAAAAATTTTCCGAAACTTTTAGAATATTATTCGGAGGCGGAAACGCTGGCTTAAAAATACAAAATGAAGAAGATTTATTAAATAGTCCTATCGATATATTCGCTCAACCGCCTGGCAAAAAAATGGAAAATATAGTTTCTTATTCTGGAGGCGAGCTTACAATGACGGGCTTAGCTTTGGTTTTTGCAATTTTTTTATATCGTCCTTCGCCTTTTTGCATATTAGACGAAGTTGACGCCGCATTAGACGGAGCAAATATTATAAGATTTAAAAATATGGTTAAGGGATTGTCAAATAAAACTCAATTTTTAATAATTACGCATAATGAAGTATCGGCGACTATAGCGGATGCATATTATGGAATAACCGCCGAAGAAAAAGGCGTTTCAAAAATATTTACTGTTAAAGTCGATAAAGACGGAACTATTAACGGAAGTAAAGATAAAGTTGTTTCTGAAAATTAAATTTAAATAAAAAAGTCCCGCATTATAACGAGATTTTTAATTTTCAATTTTTTAATTTCTAAAATATTTTAATCATTCATATTTACAGAATTAGGATTATTCAAATAATCTCTTGTAGTTTTCGCTATTATAGGCGAGAGTATTAAAAGCCCGATTAAATTTGGTATTGCCATTAAACCGTTTAATGTGTCTGCAATATTCCATACTAATTCAAGTTCGCTTACAGAACCAACGACTATTAATATAATAAAAATTATTTTAAATATTAACTCCGCTATTTTATTGTTTTTAGTTAAATATCCTAAACTTACAACTCCATAATGTGACCAACCTACGAGAGTCGTGAAAGCAAAAAGAAATAAAGAAACCGTTAATATAGTAGAGCCTATATAAAAATCGCTACCAGGCATAGATACTCTAAACGCTTCTGAAATTAAAGGCGCTCCTTTAAGATTAGTTTCATTTGCCAAGTTTAAATTTAAAAGCATTACTATTCCCGTTATTGAACATACTAAAAAAGTATCGACAAATACTTCAAATATTCCCCAAAGAGCCTGCTCAACGGGATTTTTATTATTAGAAGATGCATGAGCCATAGGCGCGGAACCCATGCCAGCTTCATTTGAAAAAATTCCTCTTGCAAAACCGTATCTCATTCCCATAGCTATAGTATAACCCATAAAACCAGCTCCGACTTGCTTAAAAGAAAAAGCCTCTGAAACTACTACTTTTAATATTCCAGGAATTTTCTCTAAATTAAGAAATATAATTATTATTCCGCATATTAAATAAAATAAACACATTAAAGGAACTAATTTTTCGGCGACAGCTCCTATTCTTTTAATGCCTCCAATTATTATAATTGAAACTATAATAGTAACCGCAATTCCCGTATATAAATTAGGAATTCCAAAATTTTGATTAACTACATTCGCCATAGCGTTAATTTGAGTTAAATTGCCTATTCCAAAACATGCCAAAGTCGCAAGAGCGGAAAATAAAGCGCCAAGCCAAGTAATATTCGCTCCTTTAGATAAATAATACATAGGTCCGCCAAAATGTTGTCCGTTAGAATCTTTTTCTCTAAATTTAACGGCTAATAAAACTTCAGAATATTTTGTAACCATTCCAAAAAAAGCTGCAAACCAAACCGCAGGGGCTTTCCCCTGCGGTTTTCAGCGAATCTTACTTTTTACCAACCAGAAAATCCGGCAGCGGACGGCCGGTCTTGCGCCACTGATAATACTCAGCGGTGGAAGCAAACTCAACGTCACCGGCAGAGTTCAGGGCCGTCTCGACGGAATCCTGAATGACGCCGATGATGAAGCCAACGCCAACGACCTGCATGGCAATGTCATTGGAGATGCCGAACAGCGAGCAAGCCATAGGAATCAACAACAGCGAACCACCGGCCACGCCAGAAGCACCGCAGGCGCCCAGAGCAGACACGATGGAAAGCAGGACAGCGGCAGGCACGGAAACCTGCATGCCCAGCGTGTTGGCGGCGGCCAGCGTCATAATGGTAATGGTGATGGCGGCGCCGTCCATGTTAATGGTAGCGCCCAGCGGGATAGAAACGGAGTAGACGTCCTTATCCAGGCCCAGCTTCTCGCACAGGGCCATATTGACGGGGATGTTGGCAGCTGAGCTGCGAGTGAAGAAAGCCGTCAGGCCGGACTCGCGCAGGCAGCGGAAAACCAGTGGATACGGGTTGCAGTGCAGATAAATGAAAATGATCAGCGGGTTGATGACCAGAGCCATCAGCAACATGGTACCCACCAGCAACAGCAACAGGCGGCCATACTGCGTAAAGATGGACAGACCGTTGCTGGCCACATTGGTGAAAACCAGGCCCATGATGCCGAACGGTGCCAGGTTGATGACCCAGCGCACGATTTGCGAAACGGCGTCCGAAGTATCTGACAAGAACTTTTTGGTGCCGTCCGTGGCGATGCTCTTCATGGCCAAACCAAACAGGCAGGCCCACATCAGGATGCCAATGTAGTTGCCGTTCATAATGGCGCTGAGCGGGTTGGACACGATGTTGGCCAGCAGGGTGTGTAGGACATCACCCAGACCCTGGGGGATAACGTCAGCCGTGGCGGCCTCGGCCAGAACGAGATTCTGTGGGAACAGCATGCTAGTGATGACCGACAGGGTGGCGGCGATAAAGGTGGTCAGCATGTAAAGCCACACGACTGTGCCGAAACGGCGGTCCAGCTTGGACGACCCCTGGGCCAGTGCACTGGTGACAATGACGAAGACCAGTACAGGGGCAACGCCTTTCAAGGCACCGACGAACAGATTGCCGAGTTCCTCCAGCCAGATGGCACCCGGGCAGAGCAGCGCCAGCACAGCGCCGATGACAAGGCCGATGGCGATACGCAGAATCAAGCTGGTATCGTTGTACTTTTTGGCAATCGATTTAACTGCCGAAGTGAATGAATTCATGAAATCCTCTTCCCTCTTTTGTTTTTTCATGGCAGCAGCTGCCATGCCCGCGGCAGCCTGCCGCACAGCAGAACCGCGAATGTACCCATTATACAAGGATAAAAACAGGAAAACAAGAGGAGCTTTGATGTGGCTACGTTGTTTTTGTACTTTTTTGCCGAACGAACGATAAAAAATGTCGGAAAAATGTTTTTACAGAGAATATCGATGTGCGTGAACGGCGTACAAATATGAAAACTTTAAGGGTGTATTTGTTGATACAACGTATATTTGTAAAATTCTCGCAGAAAGTTATACTTTTTTGCAGAAAACGCTTGACAATTTGGTATGTGTCCGCTATAATAATATGCGTCACCCGGGCGACGGGCACAACAGAATATGCGGATGTGGCGGAACTGGCAGACGCGCTAGATTCAGGTTCTAG
>ERZ827168.3867-NODE-3867-length-14598-cov-2.956474_pt1 | contig 14598 bp, 11 predicted proteins | sample MGYA00519868_ERZ827168 | MGnify/ENA primary metagenome ERZ827168 (study PRJEB31778, sample SAMEA3449271) | human gut metagenome | biome: human gut; feature: human-associated habitat; material: faeces | place: United Kingdom | collected 2010/2012 ...
TGCATCATTAAATCCTCTAAATGATAAAAATCTTAAGTCTTGTACCTTTTCTCTTTTATATATTTTGTTCCAAGGTGCTGGATTTATAAATAATGTAAAGTCATTTTTTCCATCAATTGTTTTTACAACTCGTCCAAAGTTTGTCATATTTTGTGAAACAACTTTATTTGTATTTAAATCTATTCTTTCAAATCCACATACTGCCATATCTGCATCATTTTCTTTTGCTACATTATACAATTTTTCAGCCCATGTTTTTTCTACATAGTCATCTGTGTCCACAAATGTTACATATTCTCCTGTTGCTCTTTCAAGTCCATAATTTCTTGTTGTAAATTCTCCTCCATTTGTTTTATGAAAGGCTTTTACTTTATTTGGATATTTTTTTGCATATTCATCTATTATTTGTGGTGCAGAGTCTGTTGAACCATCATCTACACATAATATTTCAATTTCTTGTAAAGTCTGATTTACTAGTGCATCTAAACATCTTGGTAAATATTTTTCTAAATTATATACAGCTGCTACAATTGATAATTTATAATTACTCATTTTCGTTTTCTCCCTTGCTAGATATCATTTTTTGCTTTTTTCTTCTAATTTCCTCTAGCTTTTCAAAACTATTTATTAATCCATATATTCCAACTATTATAAAAATTGGAATGTGATTTACTAAATATCTAGATCTTCCTTCAAATAATAATAAAAACAATACTATACCTATAATTGTAATTTTGGATATTATCAAATAATCGTTTTCATCTTTTTTTGTATATGAGCAAACTAATCCTAATAATATTACTAGCCAAACTGTTTGAAATACATTAGCAGTTACCTTTTGATATTCATTAGCTCTATTATTTATTAATTGTTGTAATAAAACTCCTAATTTAGTTTTATTATAATGTTCTGATGTCCAAAAAGATCCTTCTTGTCCAAAGAAAAATGTTCCATCCGCTAAAATCCAATTTCCTTTATTATATAGAAATTTCATATATCCAGTTAATTTATAATCTTTTAACCTTTGTTTGACTGTTTCTAAATTTTCTTTTACCTTTGCATTCTTTCCATCATTTTCCATGGTTGTTATTACATCTTCATCATTATATGTTCCATAAAGCATTCTATTTTTTACAGGTAAATCAGTTCCACTATCAACTTCTTTTAAACCAATTTTTAAGAAGTGTGTCATAGGCATTTCATATTCTTCATAATCCTCTTCTCTTATCATGTTTCCTAAATTTTTATTTTTTATATATGAATACGACATATATGAAATCATACATCCAATTGCAAATAATGATATTATATTAATAAGATTTATCATTTTTATTTTTTTACATCTTAGTATTTCTACAATACATATTGCTATAACAACTATAACTATTGTTGGTTTTATATAATATCCTAATATTGTAAGCATTCCTTCTAATATTGTAAAAAAAGCTCTTTTGTTTTCGTTCTTCTCTTCTTTTATTTTTATATATAAATAAAATATAAGTATTGGAAATACCATACTTATAGTATCTGTATATGGTATTATAATATATGGTAAAAACATTATTAAAGGTATTATAAATAAACTTGAGAAATAACAAATTTTGTTTCCAAATAATTTTTGGCATACTTTAAATGTTAAAATTGCTGATATATCCACTATTATTATATTAAATATGATTGTAAATAAATATGCTTGTTCTATTGTTGGTGTACCAAATAAGCTAATAAATCTTATTATATATGTAGCAATTAATAACATTCCTATATTATTAGGACATCTTGAAAAATAATAAGTATTTATATCATTATTAATTACTAATTCATAGGCATTTTCCATAACTATTCCACAATCCCAACCACAAGTTGCAAATGTTAATATAGCAAAAATAATCTGTAGTATAAATATTATTACTATAAATATCACAAATTGAAACTTTGTAGGCTCCTTTTTAAATTCAGTTTTCTGAATTTTTTTATAAACTATATATATTAAGATATATGATAATACTAACAATACACTCATACATAAAACACTATAATTAATTTGTGTAGTTCTATTAAAAAATATTGTATTTAATAATGCAATTAAAAATACTATAGAAAAACAAATTGTCATTAATTTTATTAACTTACTTCTTATCTCCATTTTTGACTGACTTTTTTTTTTAAATACTATTAATTTGCTTAATATATAATTCATTACAATTACAACTACTTGTGATACTAGTTTCATAATTTTATCATTAAATTTTAACGTTGTTACCCCAACACACATTATCACCATATCCATTAATAATGTAGCTATTCTTGAAGTTACAAATTTAGTTGCTTCTTTTATTTTATTTTCTTCATTACTTTCAAATACAAATTTTCTATTTGTGATATATGCAAATGCAACACTTATAATCCAAGAAATTACATTAGCAATTTGTAATTGAATAGCATTATCTGGATTTAAAACTGTGAAAACACATATATAATATGTTACTAATGATACAACTGTTGTTAATACCCCAAATATTAGATAATTTATTATTTCTTTATATTTTTGATATAATTCTTTTATTTTGTTCATTTTTTATTACATTCCTTTATTTTGTAATTATTTATTTAAATCTTTCTCTTCTTTTTCTTTTAATGCAATATAATGATTTAAATCTTTTATTTTTTCATTTAATGATGTTATATGAATATTATCTATAAATGTTTGCATTAGTAAAAATGCTATCATTACTAAAAATATAAAATTTACAGGTGCTACAAAGCCTAATTTTTCTGATATCCATACAACTACATTTGGAAATATGCTCATTAATATTAAGATTATACATCCCAACATCCATGTTACTGAATTTTCTATTTTTAATTGTGATTTTTTTATTTTTGTTATGCACAAATAAAATGCTATAAATGAACTTATTATTAATATTACTCTTAATGTTACTGACATTAATTTTCACCTCTTACTTTTTTCTTGTTATTGCTCTTATAAATACAATTGAAAATATCATATTTACCATGTATTTCATAGATTTTATTGGAGTCAAATAACTTTTTCCAAATTCTCTTTCTTTCATTTCAACTTGTACTTCTTTTATTTTTAAACCTTTTTTTAACATATATACCATTGTATCTGGCTCTGGTGTTAGACTTGTATTTGTTACAAATTCTTTTATTGCATTTCTATCATATGCTCTCATACCAGATGTTGTATCTTTTATTGTTTTTCCTGTTGTAATCTTAGTAAAAAATGCTATTATTCTACTTCCTAACATTCTTGCTGTAAATGGTTTCTTCTCTGTTACAAATCTAGAACCAATTACTATATTTGCATTTCCATCTTCTATTTCTTTTACTAAGTTTTTTAAATATTTAGCTTGGTGTTGTCCATCTCCATCAAATTGTATTGCAATATCATAATTATTTTTATAAGCATATTTCATTCCAATTTGTATTCCACTAGTTAATCCATAATTTATAGGTAGTGATAACATATTAAAATTATTTTTTTCACAAACTTCTTTCGTATTATCTTTTGAACAATCATTTACAACTACATAATCATAATCTGTATTTTGAATAACATCATTTACTGTCTTTTCTATGTTTTCAGCTTCATTATATGCTGGTATTATTATTAAAACTTTCATATTTTTTCCTCACTATTATTTTTTGATAAAAATGGTATAACAAAATCCATTGGCACTATCAATACTAAGATATATACATATCTCATACTAAATGCTATTGGTGTTGCTAACATTATTGTTCCCCATGTAAATAATGCTGGTAAATATATCAATAAATTTTTATATCGTTTATTTTTTATTGAATAAACCATTGATGTTAGCATAAAAAATAAAAATATTGCTGAACTATATAATTTTCTTACTTTTATTTTTTCTTTTATAGATGTTCCTGTTACTTCTTCTATTATATTTGTTTGATGAACATTTATTATGTCTTCCGTTCCGGCCCACATAAAGTCTGACATATATGCATCTGGTAATACTTTATTAACATCCCAAAAACCAATTGTGTTTAATAAAAATGCTTGTATATATAGTTTAGGATTTTGAATAAATAGTTCTTTCCAAACTTTTTTTACTTCAGCTAAATTTTGAACTATATATCCATTATTAAATTCTGGATTTATTGTTGTTGCATCTAATAATGTTGGTGAATATGTTTCTTTTAATTTATTAGGTTCACACATTTTTTCTATAACTTCATTTTGCACTTCTGTTATGTTTCCATCCATTACTTTTACATAAAATATTTGATTTACCATAACAGCATTCCATCCGTCTTGAGTATCTGTTAATCCCAATTTTGTAAATATTGCTCCTTGAATTATAAGTACTAATATTATTGTAGCTATTGATGATATTGTAAATTTCCATATTTTCTTTTTTCTATATACTAATAAAATTAATATTGTTGTTGCAATAGCAACATATAATCCATTATTTCTTAAAAAGGCTACTGCAATAAATAACACTGAATAAGTAATCATCTCTTTTACATTATTTAAATTTTTACCATCTTGATATACAATTTCTGCTATATTTAGCATATATAAAAATAGTGCTAAACAATATGGTGTATCTTTCCATATTGAAAGTGCATACATTGGTATTAATTTGAAGATTCCAAAAAATAATGTAATTAAAACTAAAACTGTATTTGAAAAATTCTTTTTATATAACCAATATATAAAATATGATAATATTCCAGCCATAATTGTAATTTGGCAAATTCCAAAAACATCAATTCCTACCTGTGAACTATTAAATATATCTCCAATAGCTAAACATATTTTTATTAAAAATGTATATGCTATTGGATTTTTGTTATCATATTGTAACATGTGTATACATTGTTTTATACTTACTTGTGTATCTGAAAATATTCCACCTGGAAAATATGTTAATATATATGGCATCCATAACAGTATCAAAATTCCAAATGTAATCCAAAATACTCTCTTCTTTTTTTCTTTTCCTTTATCATTTAAACAAATTTTATTTTCTATTTTTGGTATCAATAAATCTATAATTGATAATGCCCCAAAACTTAATATCCAAGTTATAATAAAAATTATAATATCTTTTATACTTGTACTAGAAAAATAAATTTCACTAGCTGATCCTCTTATATTTTTTACAAATACTAGTTTACTATCTAAAAAAATTGTAATTGAAAAAATAGTTGCTAATAAAATCTTAAAAAACATATATAATTTATCTTTTTTCTTTGATTTTACAATAATACTTTTGCATTCTTCCATTAACTTCTCCTTAATTTATTTTATTATAATTTATCTTTGGCAAATCTGTATCTAATCTATAATTTTTATTATAATAAGGATCTCCTTTTGCAATTACTTTAGACCATCTTTTTACAAAAAGCTCATATTCTTTGGCAAATCTTTTTTGTTTTTCTGTATTTTCTGTGTCTTCTCCTCTTGATTTTGATTCATAATGATATGCTTCAACAAATGGGTTGTATACAATTAGATATTTTGCAGTTCTTATTTTCATGCAAAAATCGACATCATTAAATGCTACTGCTAATTTTTCATCAAACCCTAACATATCTATATATAATTGTTTTCTTACCATAAAACATGCTGCTGTAACTGCACTTAAATCTTGAACTATATTTATATAATCATCTTTTTTGAAGTCTTTTTCTTGTACTTCTCTACATCTATGTCCTGCAAGACCTCTAGTTCCTAATGTAACTCCTGCATGTTGAATACTTCTATCAGGGAAATATAATTTTGCCCCACATATTCCTACATCTGGTCTTTGTGCATACATAAGTAATTGTTCTATCCAGTCTTCTGTTATAAATTCTATATCATTATTTAACATTACTATGTATTCACCATTTGAACATTCAACACCATAATTTACAATTGCAGAATAGTTAAAGTAATTTATATCAAATTTGCAGACCTTTATTCTATTATCTTGTTTTGAAATCTTTTCATAATATTCAAATGTTTCTTTATTTTTGCTATTATTTTCTACTATTATAACTTCATAATTTGAATATGTTGATTTTTCTAAAGATTTTAGCAATTTACTTAAATCTTGTATATGATCCATATTTGGTACAACTAGTGATACTAATGGATTTCCTTTTATTTTATAATTAATTTTATATTGTCCTTCAAATCTTCCATCTTTTATATTATCATATTCTAAGTTCATTCTTTTTAAATGTTTTGCTATTATTTGTTTTTCATCTTCAACATCTATTTTTCTGTTTTCAATTGTTTCATGATATAGTATTTTTTGAATGTGTTCAATTTTTCTTGTTTTTTCACTAATTTGCAATATTATGTCATAAATTATATTCTTATTTAAATTATTTAAAATATCTTGATGTATTTTTATAAAATCTGTTTTTACTGCAATAAATTGTCCAATATAATTTTGAGATAAAATTGTATCTCTTGCAAATCCTGGTTTAAAATGTGGTTCAGTTCTTTTTTCATCTATTAATTTGTCATTATCAGAATAAATTAATATACTATCTCTATATTCTATTGATTTTACTATTTCATATAATGCAAATTGGGCAAGTTCTATATTATTACCTAAAAAGATTAAATAATCACTTTTTGAGTTTAATATTCTTTCTTTCTCAAATTTATAAACATTATATTTTTTATATGTTTGATTTTCTATACTTTTTATTAGTTTCTCATCATTTGGGCATATTATATCAAATTTCAAATTTTGACAAGATTCGTACTTTTTTTCATTTTCAAGTTCAGAAGTATTAGGCTCATTATTAGCAATCCATGTTGCATATTCGTCTAACACTACCTTTCCAAATCTTATTTTGTTAATTATTGTTGTTCCTAAACCTTTAAAACCATTATTCTTTATATATCTAAGAACTGATTTCATATTTTGTAAATTAATTGCATTTAAAACTTTTTTTACTTTCCTTATTAGAGATTTCATTCACAATCCTCTTTCTTTATTGTTTTTTTATCCCCATTTTTATTAAAATATTTTTCAACACTCTTTTACATCTTCTTAAAAATCTATATGTTTTTCCATGATTGTCTACATATATTGGTTGTGCTTTTTGTAACTCTTCTGAGCATTTCATTGCTTCTTCTGTAGCTAAAAAAGCTGATTTTTTATAAAGTGGTTTTATCTCTGGTATATCTTTATAATCTGTTTCTAACATGTCTTTTACTGCTTTTAAATATTCTTCAAATCCTTTTTCAAGTGGATAATTTTTCATATATTGTACACCAAATTTTGACATCTTCTCAGCCACTTGTGGATTATCTAATATATATGCAATAGCACTAGCAATAGCCTCTGGTATTGGTTGTGCAAGCAATACTCCTTCATCTGGCAAGTCATATATGTTATTTTCTTTATATAATTCTACTACTGGTAAACCTGCTGACATCATTTCAAATGGTATTCTTGATGGATTTGATGCACTCATACATATTCCAACTTTACATTTATTATATAATTCATTACATTCTTTTATTGGTATTATATTTAAGTTTTTACATTCAAATTCAAATGTTGCTGGCATACTTGAACCATATAAATATATTTGTACATCTGGTTTCATTGCTTTTAATATTTTTAAAGCTTTTAATCCTATATAATCACATCTTCTTGGCTTTTCTGGTTGATATACAAAACATATTGCATTTTCCTTTTTTACTTTTGGTAATGGTTTATATACATTTAAATCTGCACCAAAACTAAAATATTCTGCTGGCGTATTAAATTCTGCCTGCATTTTATGCGCTAACCATTTTCCTATTGTTACTGGTAAAAATCCATATCTATATGAATTTTCTGTAATTAAATATTGATCTCCCATTGGGAAGAACCATGGTTCAAAATCTTGTATAAAATATGCTTTTTTCTTTGCTGGTAGTTTTCTTACAAATTCTACTGTTTGCCAACCTGTTGCAAACATCAAATCATATTCTTGTTTTAAATCAAATCCAACATATACTCCTGCATCACATTTTTCATACCAATCATTTATTTTTTGTCTTACTATTTCAGATGTTGAAACACCATCTTCTTCAAAATATAAATCACAATCATATCCTGCTCTCATTAAAGCATTTACATTTTGAATTATTGTTCTATGCCCACCAGATCCTTTTCCAGGATGTGGTATTACCCATGCAATTTTCTTTTTTCCATTATCTTTTTTTGGTAATAATGGATACATAAAACTTCTTCTTAATTCTTGTTTGTCTTTGATTTCTTTTGGTTTTCGTGGATATTGTTTTGGTGTTTTTCCTAAACTTTGGGCTTTTTCTTGTATTTTTTGTCCATGCTCGTCAGTTCCTGTTAACAAATAAGTTTCTTCTCCTTTTAGTTTGTGATACTTTTTCATACTATCTGCTAATACAGTTGTATAAGCTGTTCCTATATGAAATCTCCCACTTGGATAATATATAGGTGTTGTAACATAAAATTTTTTATTCATTTTTATCAACTCCTTATAAATTGCTTGTATTATATATTATCATAGATTTTGTAAAATGTCTATTCATCTTTTGTTGTATTTATTTTAAATAATTTAAATATTTCAACAATTACTAAAGGTGCAAATATTAATATTACTAATTCTACAATATTTTTGGTTGGCAAAACTGGTATACTAAATACATTTCTTAATCCCGGTATTGCTAATATAACTATCATAAGAGCTGCTGATGCTATTATTGCTAATATAAGTTTACTATTATTGAATATATTTGTCTTAAATATTGATTTTTTATTATCTCTTATGTTGAATACATGAACTAATTCAGATAAAGCAAGTGTTACAAATGCCATTGTTTGACCTACTTCTATTTTTGATTCATCTAATGTTAATCCATTTATAGGTTCAGTTGTTGTTCCTAATCCTATCATAAATGCTATAAGAGTTAGTAATCCTATCATTGCACCTTGGTATATTACTCTCCATGACATTCCTTTTGTAAATATTCCTTTTCCTGGTTTTTCTGGTTTTCTTTGCATTATATCACTATTTGCTGGATCAAATGCTAAAGCTAGTGCTGGAAGTGAATCTGTTACTAGGTTAATCCACAAAATGTGTACTGGTAATAATATTTCTAATTTAGTAATATTAGTTATTCCAAACCATTTCGCAAATAAAGGTGTAAATAATGTTGCTAAAAATAATACTACAATTTCGCCTACATTACTTGATAGTAAAAATTGAATTACTTTTAGTATGTTGTCATATATTCTTCTACCTTCTTCTACTGCTGAAACTATTGTTGCAAAATTATCATCTGTTAAAATTACATCTGCCGCTTCTTTTGCTACATCTGTTCCAACTATTCCCATAGCACAACCTATATTAGCAGTTTTTAATGCTGGACTGTCGTTTACTCCATCTCCTGTCATTGCAACAATTTCTCCGTTTTTTTGCCAAGCTTTTACTATTCTAACTTTGTGTTCTGGAGATACCCTTGCATATACTGAATACTTTCTTACATTTTTTGCTAGTTCTTCATCTGTCATTTTTTCAAGATCTAAACCAGTAATTGCTTCTTCTTCTTTTTCTAATATTCCTAATTTCTTTGCAATAGCTGTTGCTGTTATTTTATGATCTCCTGTTATCATTACTGTTTTTATTCCCGCAGTTTTACATTTCTCAACCGCTTTTTTCGCCTCTTCTCTTGGTGGATCTATCATTCCAACCATACCTATAAATGTCAAATTGTTTTCTATTTCTTTCATTTCTTCTTTAGATAATTTTTCTATTCCATCTTTATAAGGATTTAATATTTCGTTAATAATTTCAGAGAAATTAGCATTTTTATATAAATCATCAATTTTATCAATATCTTTAAATAATTCTTTATGTTCTTCTGTAGACAATTTTTCTATTTCATCTATAAAAGATTTTTCATCAATAATTATATTAGGATTTTTATTTTTTACATATAGTAACATACTTTTTATATGTAATAGTTGAATACTATTAATACATTCATCTGCTTCATAACATAAGCTATTATGCAAAATAATTGCCGATTCTATCTTTGGAGAAAAATGATTGTCTATTAAGTTTTTAGCATAATCAATACTTTCCCCTTGTCCTACTAAATGCAATAATGCAACTTTATTTTTATTATCTATTTCTAATAATTCTTTTGATATTTTTATCATTTCATCAAAATTATACATAGTGTCATAAATATATATAAGCAACTCATATATATTTACTATTTTATCCAAGTCTTTATTATTATTTATCATGTATTCTTTTACTTTTAAAATACTTTTCAATAATTCCTGATAACGCACTATGCTATTCGGCATACCTCCTGATATTGTCATTGAAACATGTATAGCCTGCAAAAATACAGGCAAATCCATTTCACCTTTTATATACCCATCGGCAAATTCTATAAATGCTTCTTCCATATACCCATTTTTTTCTTTAGCAATCTTTAAAAGTAAATCTAATTTCTTTTCTAATCCTTTTTTATTAAATTCTAAATATAATTGTTCCATTTTTATTCTCCTTTTATTTTTTAATTTTTTAATTTAAATTTATTTCATATATCTATCGTTATATTTAGATATATAGTAATTCATTTTTGAAAATTCTTCTTCCAAACTAACATTATCATATATAAGGCTTTTTGAGTAGATATATTTATTATTTATATTATTAAAAAATCTGCCTTTCGAGTCAAGCATTATATAAGACGAAGTCATGGCGTTATTATTTTCAATATACATTATATTTTTATGGTTTCTATGATTTGCCAAAAAATAATTAAATTCTTTTTTAGTTATTAGCAAATCTTCGCATGGATTTAAATTGTTTATCGGAAGAACTTGAAATATTTTCCATTTGTCGGGCTTAATTTTTTCAATAAACGAATTCAAATTTTCTTTATAATTATATCTATTTATAACCGTGTTGATTTTTAATAATCTTCCGCTATCTTTTATTTTTTTACAAATATATAAATATTCTTCTTCGCTTATAGTTTTTTGGTTATGCAATTTCCTACCAATATTTATACATGTTTCGTTATTTATCGAATCTATACTTAATCCTACAGTTTCGCAATATTTTACAGTTTTACTAAAAATATTATTATCTCGTAAAAACATCGCGCCGTTGCTTACTATACTTAAAATATGCCCTTGAGAATGCAATTTTTCAAGCAAATAAATATATTTTCCGTAAATAGTAGGCTCTCCGCCGACAAGATTAATTTCTTTGAAAGGCTTAATTTTTGGAATTACATCAAATGTAATATCTTTGCAAGATTCTTTTGAAGAATAACAAAACTTACACTGCATATTGCATTTGTTAATAAAATGCCAATTTAATTTTAAATGATTAAAAATACTCATATTAAATACCTCCGATTTTTTACTAGCTTTCCTAATCGTTGATATTATATTTTAAGTATTATCAATCTCTTTAAATTATAGCAATTTTTTTAAATAAGTCAAGTCAAAAATTAAAAAAATCTTAAATTTACAGACTTTTTGCTATTTTATTCAATTTAATAATACATTTCATACATATTTTTAAAGAAAACGAATTTATAATTTGAAAGAAAATTAAAATTTAACGCTACTTTATAATAAAATAAAATTATCTATATTATTTATTTTACTTTATTATGGCATTAATTTTTTTATTATAATAATATTTTTAAACTGTTATGCGTAGAAATTTTTAATTTATAATTTTTAGAATTATATAATTAATATTACTTAAATATTTATTTTTATTAATTAAATTTCTTCAGTGTCTAAATCTTCTTCGCTTTTTATATAATATTCAATTCCTCTCATAGAAGCGTCATACACGGAATAATCAACCTCGTAAATAATTCCGCTTTCTGGTTTAACATATACTTTATTGTCAATATCGTAAACTAATTGATAAATAATTTTTGTATTATCTTCAAAATATAAAATAACAATCGCCTCTGGAGTTCTAAAAAGTCTCTCAATTCGCGGCGAAACATTATAAACGAAACCCGAAGCCTTTATTAAAGATAAAGTTGAAAAATCATTATAAGCTTTTTGCAAATCGGTTTTATTTTCTATAGTTTCAACAACCCAATTAGTTCTGTTTATTTTTTTTATAATATTCGTATGATTTACCGCAGAAATTACAACCGTTTTAACGGAATCTAAAGATATTGGATTATTAAATATTTCTTTATCGCGCAACATATCGACAGTTTTTTTCAAAGCTTCAATATAAATTGATTCAACGCTAAAATATTCGTCATTATATTTTACATAATATCTCTCTTCATCAGCCGTTTTATCTCCGACAAATATTTTATATTTTTTATTTCCTTCCCAAATTGTAAATTCGCTTGAAGGATTTTCTAAACCGAAAGATTTAACTTCGGCTAAATTAGTAATTATCATATCGATATTTAAAGTATTAAAATTTTTAACATTTGCAAACGCTTCAAGTTGGTCAACTTTATAATCGCTCGCATTTAACGGAGAGATTATTTTCCAAACATTATTTATTTTTTCAACTATTATAGGCTCGCTTTCAAATATCAATTCGTATTTATTGGCGTTAGTTTCGTTAAGCTCGAATATTTGAGTTCTCGGTTTATTAGACGCGATTTCGGCGCTTCTTTTTTTTGTTATATAAAAAGCCGTAAAACTTATAATTAAAAGTATTATAACTAAAATCAATAATTTAATAATATTTTTATTCTTCATATAAACTGCAAATCCTATTTCCTATTTTGAAGAACTATATTAGATAAATATAAAAATATAGTCGTTATCGATAAGAAATAAATAATATCTCTTAAATCCAAAACTCCTCTCGCAATGCTATTAAAATGATAATCTCCGCTTATAAACTCCATAACATTTGAAAGCGAAGGAAATAATAAAGCTAATAATTTTAAGAATATATTAAAAAATACGGTTATAGCAAGCCCAACCATTAAAGCTATTATTTGGTTTTTAGTTATCGAAGAAGCAAATATTCCAATAGAACATAAAGCCGAAATTAAAAATACGCTTCCAATATATCCGCAAATTACTGGTCCTAAGTCCAATCTTCCTAAAAATAATAAAGTTATCGGATATAATAAAGTCGGCAAAAGAGCAAAAAGCATAAATATAACCGCAGATAAAAATTTTCCAATTATAATTTCAAGAGTCGAAACCGATTGAGTAATTATAAGCTCGTAAGAACCGCTTGAAAACTCGCTTGAAAATAATCCCATAGTTATTGGCGGAACTATAAGAGATAATATTACAGGTAAAAGCAAAAAATAATCTCGCATATCGTTTTGAGATATAATAAAAAATCTTGAGAAAAAATATATTCCCGAAACTACTAAAAATATAGCCGAAAAAATATAAGCTATCGGCGAAAGAAAAATATGCTTAAGTTCCTTTTTTAATATTATTAATGATTTATTAAAAGAAAAAATATTTTCCATTATTCGTCTCCTTTAGTTAATGTGTGGAATACGGTTTCCAAATTCTCTTTGACTCTCGTCATTTCGTAAATTATCCAATCTGTGCTTTTTATAAATCTATATATTTCATCTCTTGGCTCTTCGGAATTTGAATATATAGTTAATTCTTTTATATTATTAAAATTATCTTCAATTTCAACTTTATAAATATCGCTAACGCTTAATAATTTTTCTTTAACGCTTTCGATATTGTCATTTGTTTTAATAGATATTTTTATAGTCGAAGATTTATCGTTATTTCCAAAATTTAAACTTAAATTTTCAGGCGTATCGTCCGCTATAATATTTCCTTTATTTATTATAATCGCTCTTGAGCAAGTGGCTTCAACTTCGCTTAATATATGAGTGGAAACCAAAACGGTTTTTTCTTTTCCTAATTCTTTTATCAATTCTCTAATTTCAACTATTTGATTTGGGTCAAGTCCGTTTGTAGGTTCGTCTAAAATAAGAATTTTAGGGTCATGAATAATTGCTCCCGCAAGCCCTACTCTCTGTTTATAACCTTTAGACAATTCTCCTATTGGTTTTGAAATTACTTCTTTTAATCCGCAAACATTAACTACATAATGAAGTCTTTCGTTTAATTTGCTTCTTTCTAATTCTTGTATATCAGCCATATAAACTAAATAATCAAAAACGCACATATCGTTATAAAGCGGGGCGGATTCGGGAAGATAACCGATTATTTTTTTTACATTATTTTCTTCGTCTAATATGCTTTTTCCGTCTATAATCGCATCGCCGCTAGTAGGATTAAAATAACAAGTTAATATTCTTAAAGTCGTGGATTTTCCCGCTCCGTTTTCGCCCAGTATGGCAATATATTCACCGTCTTTAGCTTCAAAAGAAACCCTGTCAAGCGCCAGAACATTTCTGTATCTGACACTGACATTGTCGCACTTCAGCATCAGTAAAGCCCCTTTCTGAGAGCGTCAAGATTTTTCGTCATCAGAGAAACGTATGTCTCTCCCGCATCAAATTCCGACTTTGTCACATTGTGGCAGGAATGAAGAAGCTCCGGTTTCGCTCCTGTCTCTTCTCCGATGATCTCTGATACCCGGTGA
>ERZ827168.3878-NODE-3878-length-14569-cov-2.714207_pt1 | contig 14569 bp, 15 predicted proteins | sample MGYA00519868_ERZ827168 | MGnify/ENA primary metagenome ERZ827168 (study PRJEB31778, sample SAMEA3449271) | human gut metagenome | biome: human gut; feature: human-associated habitat; material: faeces | place: United Kingdom | collected 2010/2012 ...
TTCAATATAAAGTCAATAGTTTTTTGTTATTTTTTGTGAAAAATTTTTATTTTTTTTGATAAAATATGATAATTATATTAAATATAAGTTAATTTAACTCTAATTTACATATAATTATATAAGTAATTTTAAATAGAAAGTGTTTTGAATATATATCAAATTAGAAATACTAAAGCAAGGAATAAACAAAAAGTAATTATATAAAATTTATCCGCTGTATTCTTCAATATACTTTCTCATAAGATTTTTTATCTTTTCTTTATCAGCATCCAAAGAAGCAAAATCAAATTCTTCTATCATAATTTTTCTTTCTTCGGGCGTCAAACATTTAACAGTATCTTTTGCTATAAATAATTTTTTATATTGAGATGGAATTAAAGTTTCATCGTCAGTTAAAATTTCTTCAAACAATTTTTCGCCTTCTCTTATTCCCGTAAAAACTATAGGAATATCATTTTCGTTTAATCCGTAAACTTTCAGCATATTTTTAGCCAAGTCAAGTATTTTAACGGGCTTTCCCATATCCAAAGTAAATATTGTTCCATTATTTAAAGCGCATGCTTTTATAACCAATCTTGCAGCTTCTCTAATTGACATAAAAAATCTAACCATTTCGGGATGCGTCACGGTTATCGCTTTTCCTTCTTTTATTTGTCTTTCAAAAACGGGAATAACGCTTCCGCTACTTCCCAATACATTTCCGAATCTCGTTATTTTGAATATTGTATTATTTTGTTCATGCGAAAAGGACATTATCATTCTTTCGCAAATTCTTTTGCTCGCTCCCATTAAAGAAGTTGGACGAATTGCCTTATCGGTTGATATGAATACAAAATTTTTTATATTATTTTTAATAGATAAAGTAGCTATATTTTCCGTAGCAAGTATATTATTCTTTATCGCTTCTTCGGGATATTCTTCCATAAATGGCAAATGTTTATAAGCCGCCGCATGAAATATTATATCGGGTTTATATTCTTTTAATATTTTATCGATTTTAATATAATCTCTAACATTTGAAATTATATATTTAAATTTATCTTTATTTTCTGACAAGTTTATCGACATTATCAAAGAATGAATTGCGCTTTCGGAATTATCTAACGCCAATACTTTTTTAATAGGCAGAGTTATTAATTGTCTGACAAGTTCGCTTCCTATAGAACCGCCTCCGCCCGTAACTAATATAATTTTATTTTTATAATAATCGTATATTTCTTTTTCGTCAAAACCAATTTCTTCTCTTCCTAGCAAATCCGATGGTTCAATTCTTCTAATATCTTTTAAAGAAAAATTTCCTCTTATAATCTCAAAAATTCCAGGGACAATTTTATGTTTTATTCCCGTGCTTGATATTGAATTTAATATTTTTTCAAGTTCTTTTTGTTCTAAAGTCGGAATGGCAATTATTATTTCGTCTATATTTATATTTTTAGATTTATATTCTTTTGCAATTTTTTCTATATCGTTTATTTTTCCTTTTACTTTTATAGAACAAATTTCTTTTTTGTTTTCATCGTCGTCCAAAAAGCATAGAATATTATAATCTTTATTTTTGTCGGATAATATTTCTTTAGCGAGCATTTTTCCCGCATCGCCCGCGCCTATAATAATAATATTTTTAATCATAGATTTTATTTATTCCGTTATTATTCAACTACTCCAATATAATTGAGGTTTCTATATTTTTGAGCGTAATCTATTCCGTATCCTACTACAAATTCGTCTTCTATATCAAATCCATTATAATCTATATTTATATTTACTTTTCTTCTTGAAGGTTTATTTAATAACGCGCATATTTTTAAAGAAGCGATATTTCTAGTTTGTAAAACTTCGCAAATTTTTTCTAATGTATAACCTGTGTCAATAATATCTTCAACAATGATAACATCTCTGCCCGATAATTGAACATCAATATCTTTCAAAATTTTTATTTCAGAACCTATTTGATTATTTCCGTAGCTTGAAACTATCATAAAATCTATTTCTATTGGAATGTCTATATATCTTGATAAATCGGCTATAAAAATAAAAGAGCCTTTAAGCAAACCTACTAAACAAGGAGCGTTTTCTCTATTTCGATAATCGTCCGATATTCTTTTTGCCAATTCTTTAACTTTTTCATTTATTTGTTTTTCTTCGATTAAAATTTTAGATATTCCTCTTTCTTTATTCATTTATAAGCTCCAAAATATAAATATATTAAAAAAATCTTTAAAATTATAACTTAAAATAGAGTTATTTTAAAGTTTTATTAAAAAAATTTAAAAATAACGCTTGACATTTTTTTAATCATTGTTAAAATTGTTGTTATTGTTATTAAATAATAAATCTTTATTTCATAAAATTAATTATAAGTTAAGGGGTTATTATGGCTGAAGATAAAAAACTTGATTCTCTTCTTGAACGCGTATATCAAGATGGCGTTGAGAAGTCTAATAAGAAAGCGGAAGAAATTATTTCAAACGCTAAAAGCGAAGCCGACAAAATATTAAAAGACGCTGAAGCTAAATCGGAAGAAATTATTAAAGAAGCCGAAAGAAAAGCTGAAGAATTGAAAAAAAACACTATAACAGATGTTCGTATGGCTGGCGAGCAATCAATAAGCGTATTAAAGCAAAAAATTAAAGAATTGGTTAGCGCTTCCGTATTGGAAGACGGTTTAAAAGGCGCTTTTGCCGACACTAATTTTTTGAAAGATTTGATTCTTGAAGTTGTAAAAAAATGGGATGTTTCTTCGGGAGATGTTGCCGTTTATTTTCCAGAATCTAAAAAAGGCGATATAGATTCCGCATTTGAAAAATCTATAAAAAGCGTTATTAAAAATGCCACGATTAATTTTGATAAAAAACTTTCTAACGGATTTAGAATCGTGCCAGATGGCGGAAATTATCAAATGCAATTTACGGATGAAGATTTCGTTGAATTTTTCAGCGATTTCATAAAAGCAAAAACGGAAGAAGTAGTTTTTAGCAAGTAAGAGGATTAAAAAGCATGGGTTCATATTATTATCTTATATCTGGCTTGCCTGAAGTTAAACTTTCGGATTCAAAGGCTAAATATGATATTAATGAAATTACTCAAAATATATTGTCTAATTTGAGCAATAAAGATGTAAAATTATTTAATTATTTTATCTATCAAAATGACAATAAAAATTTGGTAAACGCTATAGCTTTGTCTAAAGGATTATTTAGTCCTTATTCTGTTCATTTAGAGCCTTCGATATTTTCTAAAGAAGAAATTCAAAAATATGCTAATCTTTCAAATTTGCCTAATTATATGGTTAAATTTTTAGAAGATAATAAAAATACCGAATGGGAAAATATAAGGCATATAGAAAATAGTCTTTTAAGTTTATATTATGAAGAAATGATAAAAACAGGAAACGCTTTTATAAGAGAATATGCTTTATTCATGCGAAATTTGAAAAATATATTGGCGGCATTAAATGGAAAGGCTTTAGGATTTAGCGGAGATGAAATTTCAAAAGAATTAATAGGAGATTATCCTTTAATATCAGCGTTGACTAAATCAAGCGCTGCGGATTTTGGATTGGGTAGAGAAATTCCCTATATAAATAATATAATAGATACTTTTAATTCTTCCGATAAAGCCGACCCTTATAATTTAGAAAATGTGGAATGTTCTTTAGTGAATGGATTTTTAGATAGATTGACTTCTATAAAATCATTTACTACAGATAATCTTTTTGCTTATTATGTAAATTTAACCTATGCCGTTAGTATTAACGGAAGGAATGAAGAAGAAGGTAAGAAACATTTACAGACGCTTGTAAATTCTTTAAAAAGCGAAGCGTCTGCTATGTAGTTTGTATATTTAATTAGGAGATTGAAATGACTAAAGGTAAAGTAACTGCTATAATATCAAACCTAATTTCGATAGAGGTTGACGGACCTGTTTCTCAAAATGAAATATGCTATGTGTCATGCGGCGAGGCAAGACTTATGGCGGAAGTTATTAAAATCGCTGGGACAAGCGCAAGTGCTCAGGTTTTCGAGTCGACAAGAGGTGTAAAATTAGGAAATTCCGTAGAGTTTACGGGTTCAATGCTTGAAATTGAATTAGGACCTGGACTTTTAGGTAAAAACTTTGACGGATTACAAAACGACCTTGATAAATTGCAAGGCGTATTTTTAGAAAGAGGAAAGTATAATAATCTAGCCGAAAACAAAGAAGCAAGATACGATTTTACTCCTATCGCTAAAGTTGGAGACGAAGTTCAAGCTGGAGATTGGATAGGAGCTATTAAGGAAGGATGGATTGACCATAAAATAATGGTTCCTTTTAAGTTTGAAGGAAAGGGAACTGTAGAAAGTGTGGTTTCCGCTGGTTCTTACGGTTTATCCGATGTTCTTGCCGTTGTTAAATCTCATAATGGAGATAAAACGGAAGTGACTATGGTTCAAACTTGGCCCGTAAAACTTGCAATTAAATCTTTTAGAGAAAAACCAAGACCTTTCAAATTGTTAGAAACGGGAGTTAGAACTATAGACACATTTAACCCTATTACCGAAGGAGGAACGGGTTTTATTCCAGGACCTTTTGGAGCGGGAAAAACAGTTTTACAGCATGCTTTGGCAACAAATGCAAACGCCGATTTAATTATAATGACGGCTTGCGGAGAGAGAGCTAACGAAGTTGTTGAAATATTTACTGAATTTCCTGAGCTTATAGACCCAAGAACGGGAAGAAGTTTAATGGAAAGAACGACAATTATTTGTAATACTTCAAATATGCCCGTTGCGGCTCGCGAGGCCTCGGTTTATGTAGGAATGACGGTTGCAGAATATTATCGCTCAATGGGGCTTAAAGTTCTTCTTCTTGCCGATTCAACTTCTCGTTGGGCGCAGGCTTTAAGAGAAATGTCAAACAGACTTGAAGAATTGCCAGGACAGGATGCATTTCCTATTGACTTGCCAGCTATTATTTCAAGTTTCTATGCAAGAGCGGGATTCGTTTATTTGAATAATGGTGAGACAGGTTCGATTACATTTATAGGAACGGTATCTCCTGCGGGTGGAAACTTAAAAGAGCCTGTAACAGAATCTACCAGAAAAGCTGCAAGATGTTTCTATGCCTTATCTCAAAAGAGAGCGGATAGTAAGAGATATCCAGCGGTTGACCCTTTAGATTCTTATTCTAAATATATAGAATATCCAGAATTCGTGGAATTTGCAGACAGCAATATAGAAAAAGGCTGGTCTGATAAAGTTATTAAAGCGAAAGATATAGCAAGAAAAGGACAGGAAGCGAGCGACCAAATAAGCATTCTTGGGGACGATGCAGTTCCTTTGGAATATCATCAAAGATTATGGAAAGCCGAACTTATTGACTTTGTTATTTTACAACAAGACGCTTTTGATAAAGTCGATAAAAACTGCCCTATAGATAGACAAAAAGAATTATTAAATCAAGTAATGAAAGTGGTTGAAGCCGATTATAGATTTGACGATTATAGCGAAGTAGGAACTTATTTTAGAAGACTTATTAACGCTTTTAAACAAATGAATTATTCGGTTTATCAATCAGACGAACATAAAAAATATACGGCTGAAATGGAATCAATATTTGCCGAAAGGAGTATAGCTCATGCCTAAAGCGTTTCAAAAAGTTTATACGAAATTAGTTCAAATTACAAAAGCAACCGTAGCTTTAAGAGCCGAAAATGTTGGAAACGATGAAATGGCTTTAGTAGACGGACGCCCAGCTCAGGTTGTAAAAATGATAGGAGATATAGTGACTCTTCAAGTCTTTCAAGGAACTGAAGGAATTCCTACAAATGCGGAAGTTGTATTTTTAGGAAGACCTCCAAGACTTAAAGTTAGCGAACTTCTTGCAGGAAGATTCTTCAACGCTTATGGAGAGCCAATAGATGGAGGAGCGGAAATTGAAGGTAAAGAAGTCGATATAGGCGGACCTTCCGTTAATCCCGTTAGAAGAAAACAGCCTTCGGAACTTATAGCCACAGGTATTGCGGGAATAGACTTAAATAATACTTTGGTTACAGGACAAAAAATTCCGTTTTTTGCCGACCCAGACCAACCTTATAACGCCGTTTTGGCTCAAGTTGCGATTAGAGCGGAAGCGGATAAAATTATTTTGGGAGGGATGGGTCTTTCAAATGACGATTATTTATCATTTAAAAATACATTTACCGAAGCGGGCGCTTTGGATAAAATTATATGTTTTGTAAATACAACTGACGACCCTGCGGTTGAGAGACTTTTAATACCCGATATGGCTTGCACTGCTGCAGAATATTTTGCGGTAGAACATAAAGAAAAAGTTTTAGTTTTGCTTACCGACATGACTCTTTATGCGGACGCTTTGGCTATAGTTTCAAATAAGATGGACCAAATTCCTTCTAAAGACTCTATGCCTGGTTCTTTATATTCCGACCTTGCTAAAATATACGAAAAAGCGGCGCAATTCCCTGATGGCGGTTCAATAACGATTATTGCCGTTACTACTTTGAATGAGGGAGATATTACTCATGCAGTTCCCGATAACACGGGATATATTACGGAAGGACAATTATATTTAAGAAGAGATTCCGATATTGGTAAAACGATTATCGACCCATTTAGAAGTCTTTCGCGTTTAAAACAGTTGGTTATAGGAAAGAAAACGAGAGAAGACCATCCAACCGTTATGAATACTTTGGTTCGTCTTTATTCGGATGCGGCTAATGCAAAAATGAAAAAAGAAAACGGTTTTGATTTAACGGAATATGACGAAAGATGTTTAAAATTCTCAAATGAATATTCTGAAAGATTGCTTGCCATAGATATTAATATTAAAATAGACGAGATGCTTGAAACAGGCTGGGAGCTTATGGCTAAATATTTCAGTAAAGCGGAAGTTGGAGTTAAAGACTCTTTGGTTGAAAAATACGGAAAATGGGCAAGTTAATTTTGTATATTGTAAAAGGTAAATAAAATGGCATTAAAATTTCAATATAATAAAACGGCTTTGCAAAATCTTAGAAGACAACTTTCAATAAGAGAAAAAGCTTTGCCTACTTTAAAAAGTAAAGAAGCCGCTCTTCGTCTTGAGGTTAGAAAAATAACGGCTGAAATTGATTTGCTTAAAGAAGAATACGAGATGATAGTTAAAGAAAATCAAAATTATAACGGTTTTTGGACGGAATTTCCTAAAATTGTAAAGATTAGAAATATTATATCCGAACAGAAAAATATTGCAGGAGTTAGAGTGGCTATCTTAAATAAAATTGATTTTGCATTAGAACAGATTAGTCTTTTTAATATGCCTTCTTGGATAAGATTAGCGATTAGTATGTTTGAAAGATTAATGACTATTCAAATAAGAATTGAGATGACAGAAGCAAGATTAAACGCTTTGGCTTATGCAAGAAAGAAAACTACTCAAAAAGTTAATCTTTATGAGAAAGTTCAAATTCCCGAATACAGAATGGCTATAATAAAGATTAAAAGATATATGGAAGACGAGGATAATTTAAGCAAATCTTCGCAAAAGATAGTAAAAGAAAGAAACAGAGCAAAGGAGGCGTCTTTATGATTAGAAAGATGAAAAAACTCTCTCTCTTTGTTTTTCATGAAGATAAAGAAAAAACTTTAAAAGATTTGGCTTCATTAGGATTGGTTCATATAGAAATTGCAAATGGAGTTTCAAGCGATAATATAGAAAATATTGCATCTAAAAAGAACGAAGCGATTAGAGCTAAATCTATAATTAATTTGTCTTTATCGGAAGCTAAAAAACTAAAAAAAGACACTTCAAATTTGAAAGCGGAAAATACTTCAAAAAAAGCTATAGAAGTTATAGAAAATATTTTATCAATATCTCAAGCTACCGATAAATTAAAAACCGAAAGAGAAATTTTGAAAAAAGAACTTTCAATAATATCTCCTTTTGGCAATTTTAGTTTCGATAAAATTAAAGAATTGCAAGAGAAAACGGAATACAATATATTATTTTATTCTTCTACGATTAGAGAATTTAACGATTATGATTTTTCTTTATTAAGAGATATATTCGCTTATCCTATTAAAGAAGAAAGCGGAAAAGTTTATTTTATAGTTTTTAAGAAAAAGAATACGGAAGAAAATTTAACTTTCGATATTGTTAATATGCCTTCAAAATCTTATGACGATATAATTAAAGAGATTTCAAAAATAGAAAGCGAAATTGAAAATAACGATAATGAGATAATAAAGAGTCAAGTTTATATAAACGCTATAGACAAAGAAATTGATAATTTGAATATATATAATCATTTTGAAGAAGCTAAAGAAAGTTTTATAGCAAGCGAATCTACCGAAGGAAAAATACTTTATGTTGAAGCTTATATTCCTAAAGATAAAGAAGTTGAAACAAAATTATTTTTAGACGAGAAAAAAATCGCTTATATACTTGAAGAGCCTTCAAAATCTGATAATGTTCCCGTTGAGCTTAAAAATAATAAATATTCGAGCGCTTACGAACTTATCACAAAATTATTCCAATTGCCAAATTATTTTGAGATAGATTTGACTCCTATGATAGCGGTTTTTTATCCTCTATTCTTTTCTTTCTGTTTCGGAGATTCTGGATACGGATTGGTTTTAACTATAATGTCTATTATAGGACTTTTTACCGTATTGAAAGGAAAAATGAGAGGAGTTGGAATACTCGCTTTAACTTTGGGAATTTGCACAATTATAATGGGAATTATTAACGGCGGAAGCGTATTTGGAGTTACAATAGCTTCAAAAACGGATATACCTTTATTTGCCACTTTAAATAAATATTTGCTAATTACAGACACAAAAGAGAATTGGTTTTTAACTCCGTTTAATACCGCTCTTTTGGTTGGAGTTTTGCATATATTCTTCGCTTTGATTGTCGGAGTTATAGATAGAATTAAAACAAGCGATATTGGAGATATATTAGCGGCTATAGGAAAACTTTTATTAATTCCTGGACTTGTTTTATGGTTTTTAGGCGATATGCAAAATATGGAAGTTATAAAACAGTTCGATAAAATATATTATGTTCTTATGCTTGTCGGCGTAATTCTTCTTTCAATATTGTCGAATATAGGCAAAAAGCCCGATATATTGAATTCTATACTCGGCATTTACTTTGCGGCTACGGGCATAATGGGCGATACTTTATCGTATATTCGTTTATTCGCTTTGGGCGCTTCGGGTTCAATACTCGCTTTGGTTATAAATCAAATTGGGACAAGCTTTAAGGCAATACCTGGAGTTGGCGTAGTTATTATGGTTGCATTTTTAGTTTTAGGACATGTCGCCATATTTGCTTTGAATATACTCGGAGCTATGGTGCATCCTTTGAGGCTTACATTTGTTGAGTTTTACAATAATGTAGGTTTTGAAGGAGGCGGAAAAGAATATAAACCTTTAAAAAAGGTTGCTTAAAATAGTTTGAAAAAATATTTAATATAGAAAATTATAATTAATCTAAAAAAGGAGATTTTATTATGGGTTTTACAATGAACACAGCGCTTTTATTGGGATATATAGGAGCGGGATTAATGGTAGGTTTGTCTGGAATAGGAAGCGCGGTAGGAACTTCTATTTCAGCTATGACAACTGTAGGAGCGTTAAAGAAAAATAAAGACGCTTTTGGTAGTTGTCTTGTATTGAGCGCTCTTCCAGGAACGCAAGGGCTTTACGGTTTTGCGGCATTCTTCATTATGCAGCCTTACTTAACCGCCGATATTACAATATTTCAAGGCGCCGCCATATTGGGAGCTGGAATTGCCGTAGGTTTGGCTTGTTTGGTTTCCGCAATATATCAAGGTAAAGTTTGCGCTAACGGAGTTGAAGCTATAGGCAACGGTTATGATGTATTTGGTAATACTATAATAGTAGCCGTATTCCCAGAACTTTACGCTATCGTTTCTTTCGCTACGGCGTTCTTAATCAGCGGAGTTTTAGGTTCTTAAAATAAAGATAAAACGAACTTATAAACGCTAACTAATCCGTAGGAGTTTTTAATCTCTTACGGATTTTTTATGATTTTTCGCTTAAAAAATTTTAATTTAACTCTTGACATTTATTTTTAAAATGTTATAATTTCGTTTATGAAAGTAAATGGTAATAATATAACAATAAATTCTGCAGCAGCTCAGCTCAGCTCAGCTCAGCTCAGCTCAGCATCACTTTAAACTTTTTTCAAGTTTATTATGTTTACTTATTAATTATAAAAACTATTATATTTATTTTGAGTTCATATTTGATAAAATCGTTTATTCAATTAAATGTTTTTATTCATATTTTTATATACAAAATATTTTTGGGAAAAATAAAAACAAGTATCACTGTATGATACTAGTTATATGTTATAATATAATTAAAAATAAATATTTAGCCGAAAGGCGAAGGAGAAAAAATGGAACAAAACAATGTTCAAGAACAAATTATTAAGAATAACGACAGGTCGGAAAAAAGCTGGATTGCATGCTTGTTGTTATGCATATTTTTAGGAGAGATTTACGGGCATAAATTTTATGTCGGCAGAGTGAAAGAGGCTTTGATTATGTGGGCGGTTCTTATCGTCTCTATTATCTTGGCTTTCGTTGGCATGGGAACGGCGGTATTATCTTCGGCAGCGCTTGGATTTTTGGTTACGGGTTTGGGAATTGTAGGAATGAGCGCATATTGTCTCGTTGTCATTATAGATTTTTTCGTTATACTCGTAGGAAAATTCAAAGACAGCGAAGGAAAATTTGTTACTAAATAAAAAAAGGAGAAAATAAAATGAAATTTGATTTGGAAACATTAAAAACTTGGATTAAAGAGAATAAGAAAATTGATGTAATATTTTTCGCTCTTTTAATTTTGCTTATATTACAAGGAATATACTTATTCTTTAATTCTAATCCCGAGACGATTGTGTCGAAGCTTTGGGAAGGAAATACTCTCGTTTTTACCATACTTAAAACTTTTATAGTAAACGGTTTTTTATTGGTAGGAATATTTATGGTAAGAGTATATTTATTCGTAATAAAAAAAGACAAATAATTTTAATTAAATTTTTATACATAGGAGAAAATAAAATGAAAACAACAATTAAAATTTTACTAACTTTAACTACTATCTCTATGATAGGAATTTACGCTTGCGATGGAGGAGAACTTTCTTCAAAATTGGACGGAAAAGTTTATACAAATTATACCGATGGTGTTGGATTAACCTCGCTTACTTTTTCTTCCAATAAATTAAAGATGTCTGGCGATGTATTGAGCGCTTTAGCTGGTTTATTGGTAGATTTAACATTGTTAAAAAATGTGGGTAAGAATAAGTCGATTTATCATCTTACAATATTTGGTATGACTTCTATGACAGGCATTGAACTAAAAGGTGATAAATTATATTTATATCAGGGTGAACAGCAACACGAAAATTGGAAGTTAGTAGACGATGTAAAATTTACGCCCGAATATATGGATACTAATTATTTTAAGTTTTCGCATAATTTAAAGGGAAGTAAATAAAGGAGTAGAAAATGAAAAGATTAATTTTAATATTTATTTTTGTTTCGGGTATAAATCTATTTGCACAGGCAAATTTTTATCTAGAGATATATAAGGGAAAAGCTAATTATTTAGACGGATATAATCAATATTTGCCTGCTAATTATTATATTTTTAATTATGAATTAAAAATATCTATAGGAGAAAATAAAGATGATGTTACTGAGCTTTTTGGGACAATTTGGGATATTAAGAGAATAGCCCACAAAACAAATTATATATATCAAAAACAATATTTATATGAATATACAAATAAAAAAATGTATTTGCTTAGAGATTATTATCGTCACGAATATGAAGATTTAAAACATTATGGGGGAGGTCTTGCAGATGGATTTTTAAAAATTCTTGACAAGAAAATAAAATATTACGATTTAAATGGTAAGCAAATGCAAACTAGTTATGAATTTGCATATATAACTATATCCGAGCCTAATAGATTTGGAGAAATAACAACAAATAAAACTTATCATAATGATAATAATAACTTATTTTATTCTGTATTTGATTTTTATAATTATTCATATTTAAATAAAGTCTATAAAAATTCATTAAAACAGCCTAATATTATAGATACCAAAAATATTGGATTATATATTAATTATGATTTTTCTATTGAAGACATATTAACATTGGGGTCTGAATATCACGATTATAATAGCATTAAAAATGAGAGCTATTATGAATATTCTGGTAAAGATTATATATTTTTAATAAATGAGGGAAGAGATACTTATTATATTATAGATTTAGAAACAAAATCTAAAGTAAAAATAAATTTAACAAATGCAGTTAGTAAAGAGGAATACGAAAAAGAACTAAATAAAGAAACCGAAAAAATTAAAAATCAAATAACCGAAAAAGAACAAAATATATCTGAATTACAATCCGAATTATCATATGCAATGCAAGTAATTGACAACTTTATTAATAATGATAAAGATGACTGGAATAATGATAAAGATAGCTGGATTAAGGATAGAATAACATTTTATATGAAAAAACCTTATAAGAAAAAGAGAGCCGAAGCTACCGCTATGGCAACTGCAGAATGGGAAGAAAAAGTTTCGAGCTATCAGATTAATATAGATAATTTGAAAAAAGAAATAGAAAAACTTGAAAATGAAATAAAGGAGTTAGAAAAATCTATAGAAGAATTAGAAAATATCTATAAAAATAGAAAGAATAGCGAATTGGAAAATAAATATATAAAAATTTTCAGAAAAAAATTATCCGAATTGGAAGATGAATATTACTATTTAGGAGAAAATTCTATAATCACAAATAGTATTCATTTTATACCTTTCAAATATTTAAAACCTTATTTTGAAGGTAATATTAAAACTAAAGAACAGTTTTATAAATTTATTAATTTTGAAAATGAAAAATAAAATTTTGATTAATTAAATTAAAAAGATAATAATGCAATAGATTTAATAGTTATTAAGTCTATTGTATATTATAAAATATTTAACAAAAGGAGAAATTAAAATGGCAAATTTTTATTGTAAGTATTGCGGAATGAAATATTCAAGCATAAAAGACTTAACATTCGGCTCTTGTTCCAAAAATCCGAATGGTAAAAATCATGTTCCTTACGAAGGAGAAGAAAAATCTCAATATTATTGTGAATACTGCGGAATGAAATATTCGAGTATAAAAGATTTAACATTTGGCTCTTGCTCTAAAAATCCAAATGGTAAAAATCATTCTCCGTATGAAGGAAGCGAAAAATCTCAGTATTTTTGTAAGTATTGCGGAATGAAATATTCAAGCATAAAAGACTTAACATTTGGCTCTTGTTCCAAAAATCCAAATGGTAAAAATCATTTTCCAGCTAAATAAGTAATTAGTTAGTAGGTTATGCTTTTATAAATAACCTACTATAAAAATAATACAATTCAAGGAGTATATTTTATGGAAGAAGTTAAAAAAGTTAAAGATTTATTTGAAAAATTTGATTATATAAAAGTTCCAGATTATCAGAGAGCTTATTCTTGGGACGATACGCAAATAGAACAATTTTTATTAGATATAAAAGAATATATTGATAAAAAAGGTATAAATTATTATATAGGGCATTTCCTATTTGAGAAAAAAGATAATGAAAAAATAGGTTATGTTATAGACGGACAACAAAGACTTACTACAATAATTATATTTCTTTCGAGCGCTTTGAAAAAATAAAAAAATTGAATAATGGATAATTAGCTTCCGAAGAATTAAATATTTATAAAAGTATAATAGAAGAAAATGGTAAAATTAAATTTTCTACGGTAGACTATGATAATAAACTTTTTAAAGAAAGAGTTATTGGTAGAGAAAAAGGCGTCATAAAACCAGAGACACAATCTCAAAATCGTATTTTAGATGCCGTAAAATATTTTAACAAGAAATTAGAAAAAGAAACAATAGAAAATTTAACAAATATGGTTAAAATTATTATTAATGCTTCTTGCACATTAAATGAAGTTTTAAATCAATCCGAAGCCATTCAAATGTTTATATATCAAAACGATAGAGGAAAACATCCAACAGATTTGGAAATAATAAAATCTTTATTTATGTATATGTTGTGTATATTAAGTACAGGATATTTTTTGTCTAATGCTAAGTATAGTATAAAAGTTGAACAGGAGTATTTAAAATTATTAATATCAGTTTTAAATGGTTCAATTTTTTTTGAACTAATAAGTTTTGACATAGCATAAGAATAATCAGTAGAACAAACTACTATATCAGAAAATTTAGTTCTATTTTTAACTTTAACTCCAACAGCTTTTTTATTATTAAATATTATTTCTTTTACAGCGGAGCTAGTATTAATGGATCCGCCTAAATCAAGAACTAACTTTTCTAAAGCTTTTACATAAGCATACATTCCACCTTGTATGTAATAAAGACCTTTGTATTGAGTTACAGCAGGAATTAAATTATATATATTAGGTGATGAATATGGGGATACACCTACATACATGCTTTGAAATAGACAATAATTTTTAAGTTTATCATTTTTTA
>ERZ827168.3882-NODE-3882-length-14558-cov-4.535269_pt1 | contig 14558 bp, 10 predicted proteins | sample MGYA00519868_ERZ827168 | MGnify/ENA primary metagenome ERZ827168 (study PRJEB31778, sample SAMEA3449271) | human gut metagenome | biome: human gut; feature: human-associated habitat; material: faeces | place: United Kingdom | collected 2010/2012 ...
GTACATGTCTTCCAGCGCGTCAAACAGACTCATGCCGCGGCTCTTGTAGTACGCGGCCATTTCGCAGGCCAGCAGCGTCGCGATGACCGCGTCCTTATCGCGGATGTAGCCGCCGGTCAGGTAGCCGTAGCTTTCCTCAAAGCCCAGCAGGAAGTGATGGTTCCCGGCGTGCTCCTTCCTGTCGATCGTCTCGCCGATGAACTTGAAGCCGGTCAGCACGCGCACAACCTCGATGCCGTAGCGCTTCGCGATCGCGTCCACCATGCGGGTGGAAACCACGGTCGTCACCATATACGCGTCCGGCGCGGGCTTCTTCGCGCGCAGAATGTATTCCAGCATCAGACAGCCCGCCTGATTGCCGGTCACGGGCGTCCAATGGCCGTCGCGGCGAATCATCATGCCCATGCGGTCGCTGTCCGGGTCGGTGCCGATGATCACGTCCGCGCCAACCCTGTCGGCGTAGCCGATGGCGAGCGTGAACGCCTCCGGGTTCTCCGGGTTCGGGGACTTCACCGTCGGGAAGCGGCCGTCCGGCAGCTCCTGCTCCTTCACGACGGTCACGTCCTCATAGCCCGCGCGCGCGAGCGCCGCGCGAACCAGCCTGTTGCCCGCGCCGTGCAGCGGCGTGTACACGATTTTCAGCTTCACGCCGGTGCGCGAAAGCAGCTCGGGATCGGGACGCAGGGACAGCACATGGCTGATGTACGCGTCGTCCACCTCGCCGCCGATGATGCTCACCAGTCCCTTTTCCTTCGCCTCGCCCGCGTCCATCATCTCCACGCCCAGCGGGTCGATTTCGCTCATGCGGCGCAGCACCGCGTCCGCCGTGGCGGGCGTGATCTGGCCGCCGTCCGCGCCGTAGGCCTTGAAGCCGTTGTATTCCGCCGGGTTGTGGCTCGCGGTCACCACGATGCCCGCGGCGCAGCCCAGATGCTTGATGGTGAAGCTCAGCTCCGGCGTGGGGCGCAGCGAATCGAACAGATACACGCGAATGCCCTTCTTCGCCAGCACGCGCGCGGAATCCTCGGCGAACTCCCGCGAGAAGCGGCGGCTGTCGTGCGCGATGGCCACGCCCTTCTGGCACGCGTCCGCGCCCTCCGCGATCAGCTGGTCGCCCAGACCCGCCGCCGCGCGGCGCACGGTATATACGTTCATGCGGTTCGTGCCCGCGCCCAGAATGCCGCGCAGGCCGCCCGTGCCGAATTCCAGATCCTTGTAAAAACGATCCTCAATCTGCTTCTCGTCGCCCGCAATCGCCGTAAGCTCCTGCCGCGACTCCTCGTCCAGCCTTGCGTCGTTTACCCATAGATTGTATCTTTCCTTCGCGTTCATACGCGTCACCTCCTGCAAAGAACTTTCCAGTATTAATGATACCACAGAACAGGCAAAAAATCAATCGCGGACGCCATTTGAAGAAAATGACGTCCGCAGCAAAAAAGGGCAATTTAATACAGCTTCGCGCCGGCGGGGATATGGGGATCGACCATCAGCAGGTGCAGCTTTTCTTCGCCGTTTTCATGGTGGACGGCGGAAATCAGCATGCCGCAGGAGTCAATGCCCATCATCGCTCTGGGCGGCAGGTTGGTGATGGCGATGCAGGTCTTGCCGACCAGCTCCTCCGGCTCGTAATACTCGTGGATGCCGCTCAGAATGACTCGATCCGTGCCCGAGCCGTCGTCCAGAACGAACTTCAGGAGCTTCTTGGACTTCTTCACGGCTTCGCATTCCTTGACCTTTACGGCGCGGAAGTCGGACTTCGAGAAGGTTTCAAAATCGATCGTATCCTGAAACAGCGGTTCGATCTGCACGTTGGAAAAATCGATCGTTTCCTCGGCTTCGGGCGCTGCCTGCGTCTCTTCCGCGGGAGCCGCAGCTTCCCTGGGCGCCTTCTTGTCGGCGTCCAGCGACTTCATCGTGGGGAACAGCAGCACGTCGCGGATGCTGCCGGAATCGGTCAGCAGCATGATCAGACGATCCACGCCGAAGCCGAGGCCGCCGGTCGGGGGCATGCCGTATTCCAGCGCGTTGATGAAGTCGTAGTCCACCTGCGCGCGGGTATCGGGCTCCTGCGCGCGGCGCTCGGCCACCTGACGCTCAAAGCGGCCGCGCTGGTCGATGGGATCGTTCAGCTCGGAGAACGCATTGCCGAACTCGGTAGCGTTGATGAAGTACTCAAAGCGCTCGGTGAACGCGGGATCGTCGGGCTTTCTCTTGGCCAACGGGCTGATTTCCACGGGGTAATCGTAGATGAAGGTGGGCTGAATCAGCTTTTCTTCCACAAACGCGTCGAAGAACTCGGCCAGAATCGCGCCCTTCGTGGGCACCTCGGGCAGCTCCACGTTGTGCGCCTTGGCGCAGGCAATCGCGTCCTCGTCGCTCTTCCAGTCGTAGTAATCCACGCCGGAATACTTCTTCACGGCCTCGACCATCGTCAGGCGCTGCCAGTTTCCGAGGTCGATCTGGTGACCCTGATAGGGAATCACCAGCGAGCCGCACACCTTCTGGGCGACGGTCTTCATCATGTCCTCCACCAGCTCCATCATGCCGTGGAAGTCGGTGTAGGCCTGATACAGCTCGATGGTGGTGAACTCGGGGTTGTGCTTGGTATCCATGCCCTCGTTGCGGAAGATGCGGCCGACCTCGTACACGCGATCCATGCCGCCCACGATCAGGCGCTTCAGATACAGTTCGGTTTCGATGCGCAGCACCATGTCCATGTCCAGCGCGTTGTGGTGCGTGTAGAACGGACGGGCGGACGCGCCGATTTCAAACGGCGTAAGGATGGGCGTGTCCACCTCGAGGAAGCCGCGGCCATCGAGGAAGGCGCGCAGCTCGCGCAGAATCTGACTGCGCTTCACAAACGTGTCTTTCACCTCGGGGTTGACGATCAGATCCAGATAGCGCTGGCGATAGCGCGTGTCGGTGTTGGTCAGGCCGTGGAACTTCTCCGGCAGCGGATGGAGGGACTTGGTGAGCAGCGTGAGCTCCTTCGCGTGCACGGAAATCTCGCCCGTCTTCGTCTTGAACACAAAGCCCTTCACGCCGAGCATATCGCCGATGTCCCAGTCCTTGAAATCCTTATACACGTCCTCGCCCACGTCGTCGCGCTTGACGTAAATCTGAATTTCGCCCGCGCAGTCGAGAAGGTGCGCGAACGACGCCTTGCCCATCACGCGGCGGCTCATCAGGCGGCCGGCGATGGTGACCTCGGTGTTCTCAAGCGCGTCATAGTCGCGAACGATCGCGTCCGACGCGTGCGTCACCTCAAAATGGGTGATGGCATAGGGATTGCGGCCCGCTTCCTGCAGCGCGCGCAGCTTGTTCAGTCTGATTTCCGTCTGCTCGGACATATTTTCCGGGGTCATGGTGCCAACGGTGTCTTCCGCCATAGGTACTCTCCTCTCCGATTCCGGTAGAAAAAATGGCCTGCCGAATAGGCAGGCCGATGCAAAAACAGCCTGCTTGCTTATCTGCGTTTGATCTCGCGAATGACCAGCCGGATGACGCCGCCGGGCGTGTGCGCCTCCGCGACCTCGCCCACATGCTTGCCGACCAGCGCCGCGCCGATGGGCGATTCCGCCGAAATAAACAGCTTCGCCGGGTCCGCCTCGGTGTAGCCGACGATGGTGTATTCATCTTCCTCGTCGTACTCCTCGTCGAACACCTTCACGATCGTGCCAACGGAAACGGCGTCCGTGCTCACGCCCGTCTCGTCGACGATGATCGCCTTCGCCAGCAGCTCTTCCAGCTGCGCGATGCGGCCGTTGACGCGGGCTTCCTCGTTTTTCGCTTCGTCGTACTCGGCATTCTCGCTCAGATCGCCGTGCGCACGCGCTTCCGCGATGTCCTTGACGACCTGCGCGCGCTTGACAACCTTCAGTTCGTTCAGCTCGTCTTCAAGCTTGCGTTTTCCGTCAGGGGTAAGAACGACGCCGTCCTGCATGTTCTCAGACATAATATCTCTCCTCCGGTGCCCCGGCGGGCACAAATATGCAAAATCGTTCGGCATGCAAGAGCAGGAACACCGCCTCTGCGATGTTCCCGACTGCCCGAACGCGCTCATTATACCGCGGCAGCTGGAAATTGTCAAGGTTAAAACCTTCAATGAACGATTATTAACGCATACCCGTTCGAACCCGGGTAAAACGGCGGGCATACATTGAAACGGTGAAGCGCGGCTTTGCCGAATTCAGCCCCCGGAGGGATTGCATGAGCTGTAAAAATTGCAGGCGCGGAATTCGTTCCGCGATTCTTGATAGTGACACCGATCTGCGCGACGAACGACTGGAGGAAACCGAAAGTCGGTATCGCCCTAACTGCAACACGTGCGGACATACCTGCGGATACTGGCCCTACCCGCCCTGTACCGGCCCGACCGGCCCCACCGGCCCGACTGGCCCTGCCGGTGCCGTCGGCGCAACCGGCGCAACCGGCGCGACGGGCGAAACTGGCCCCACCGGCCCCACTGGCCCGACTGGCCCCACTGGAGCCACAGGCGCTATCGGCCTTACGGGCGAAACCGGCCCTACTGGCCCCACTGGCCCCGCGGGTGCTACGGGCGCGCAGGGAGAAACGGGCGAAATCGGCGCGACCGGGCCTACGGGGCCGACCGGACCCGCGGGTGCCGTCGTCCGCGCCGCGGTAACGGCGCGAAAGTCCTCGGACGACACCGTGCACAGCGACGGCAACGTTCTCTCCACGCAGATGTTCTCCGCGCCAGTCGGCACGGGCGTGGAATACGACTCGGATACCGGCGCGGTCACCATTCGAACCGACGGCCTGTATCTGTTCAACTGGTCGCTGCTCCTTCGCAACGACAACGAAGCCGACACCAACGTCGTCGTCGCGCTGGAGGACAGCGCGGGAACCAACCAGTACGCGCTTTCCGGCGCGCACACCGTGGCCGGGAATCCCGACGCGGTCATCGTCGGCACGGCGCTTCTGGACGCGCGCGCGGGCGACACCTTCGTTCTGCGCAACCGCTCCGGCCACGCCGTCCGCTTCAATGCCGCCAGCGGCGCGTCCGCGGGCATTGCCGGCAACCTGACGGCCATGCGCGTATCGTAAGCGGGACTTTCTTCCTATAAAATACGAAACCGCCGGGCGGGAGCGCGTCTCCCGCCCGTTTGAAGGGGAGGAAAACGGCGGTATGAAAATCTGCGTATACGCGATCTGTAAAAACGAGCGGCAATTCGTCGAGCGCTGGGTGCGTTCGATGCGCGAGGCGGACGATGTGGTCGCACTCGATACCGGCTCTACCGACGGAACTGTCGAGGCGCTGCGGGCGCAGGGCGTTTCCGTCTCGGAAAAGGTGATTTCGCCGTGGCGCTTCGACGCGGCGCGAAATGAATCGATGAAGTTGATTCCGGCGGACGCGGACGTTTGCGTCTGCACGGATCTGGATGAGGAATTCGCTCCCGGCTGGCGCGCGGCGCTGGAAGCGCAATGGCGACCCGGCGCGCAGCGGGGACGCTACCGCTACACATGGAGCTTCAACCCCGACGGCAGCGAGGGCACCGTGCTGTGGCCGGACAAAATTCACGCCCGAAGCGGATACAAATGGGTCTACCCCGTGCACGAGGTGCTCGCGCGCGAGGACGGCCGAAGCGAAACGGCGGCCGAGGTCGTTGTGCTTCAGGGCGTGCAGCTGAACCATCACCCCGACCCCACGAAATCGCGGGCACAGTACCTGCCGCTTCTGGAGCTTTCCGTGCTGGAAAACCCGGACGACGCGCGCACCGTGCACTATCTGGGGCGGGAATATATGTTCCACCGCCAATGGCGCAAGTGCATTGAAATGCTCACGCTGCACCTGAACATGCCCGGCGCGACGTGGCGCGAGGAGCGCTGCGCGTCCTGCCGCTTTATCGCGCGCGCCCATGTCAATCTGGGCGAACGAGGGGACGCGCGCGCGGCGCTGTTCCGCGCCATTGCCGAAGCGCCGTGGCTGCGGGAGCCGTATTTTGAAATGGCGCGCCTGCTTTTGAATGACGGTGAATTTGCCGGAGCCGCCTTCATGGCGCGGCAGGCGCTCGCCATACAGACGCGCCCGGAGGTCTACATCAGCGAGGACGCGGCATGGGGCGACGAACTGCCGCGCCTGCTCGAGCGCGCGCAGACAGAGCTGAAACGAACGCTTCTTATAAAATAAAAATGGCGTGCCTGCTTCCTTTTCCGAAACGGGCGCGCCCCTTCTGTTTTGTCAGTTCATTTCCTCGATATGCGATATGTACTCCAGCGACTTCAGCGCCTCGATGATCTCGGCGTGGCTGCGGTACTTTTTCAGCGTCTCATTGTTGATGGACAGCGAAATGGAGTACACGCTCAGGCCGGAGTTCGCGTAAGCGGGGTTCAGCTCGATGTCGTCGATGCGAATGTCCAGCTTGCGGACGGTGGTCACGAAGTCCTGCAGGTTCGCGCGGTTCTTGAGCTCAAGGTGCACCTCGAAATGGTTGGAATGATCCTTCAGATACTTTTCCAGCGACGGGAACAGCGAGATGATGCACAGAAGCGACAGGAACGACACGACCGTGAGCGTGTAATAGCCCGCGCCGGCGGCAAGGCCGATCAGGCCGCTCGCCCACAGACCGGCGGACGTGGTAAGCCCGCGAATCTGGCTTTTGGAGTTGAACAGGATGGAGTTGCCGCTGATCATCGCGCCGCCCACGACGGTGGCCGCGGAGATGGCGGCGAAGCTCAGCTTGTTGGCGCTCATCAGGCTCAGGTCGATCAGCATGGCGACGGTGGAGGCAAGCGACACGAGGATGAACGTCCGAAGACCCGCGGAGTGGCGCTTGCTGGAGCGCTCCCAGCCGATGATCGCTGCGAAAAGCACCGAAATCAGCACGCGGAACAGGATGGAATACGCGTTTACGGTGATCGACCATTCGCCCAGCAGGCGGGCGATTGCGTCGGTATATACGTTTGTCATGGAATCAGAACCTCCTTCCGAATCTGTGTCGGCGATTGATGTTGCCAATGGCGTCGTACTGTTCCTCCGCCGCCTCGGTAAACGCGGCCTCCTCCTCGCTCGGCGGGGACACGCGCGGCGGCAGCGAGGCCTGAATCTGCTGAATTTCCCGAATCAGCCGGTCGACCGGCGAAAGCGCGAGCTCCTCCGGCGCGGGCGCTTCGTCCGCCGTCTGACCGTCGGGGGAATACGAGTGGGACAGGTACAATGACAGCTTGGCGCAGGCCGGGCCGATCAGCTCGTAAAGAACGCTGGACGCGAGGATGATCGTTTCCAGCGCCTCGCCCTCCTGTCCGCCCAGCGTGCGCGCGCCCAGCGCCGCAAGGCCGATGGCCACGCCCGCCTGCGGAATCAGCGCCAGACCCAGATAGTTGCGCACCCGCTTATCCTTCTTCACCGCCCAGCAGCCGAGGAACGCGCCCGCGTATTTGCCCATGATACGCACAAAGAAGTAGCACACGCCCACGACGATCAGCGGCGACCGTCCCACCACGCCGGAGGCGGACACCAGCGAATCCAGCCGGAACGAAAGGCCGGAGCGCACGAAGAACAACAGCAGGATGGGCGGGCTGAAGTAATTCAGCTGCTTAAACAGCTTGTCGTCTCCACTGATGTTCGCGTACACCGTGCCCATCGCCATGCAGCCCAGCAGCGGCGAAACGTCCACCAGCGCGCACAGTCCGCAGAAGGTAAACAGCAGCGCGATGGAAATGATCAGCCGGTTGTCGGTGGAGCGCTTGCGGGTGATGAACATTTTCAAAACCCCGCCGAACACGCCGCCCAGCACCAGCGCCGCCAGATTGAGTGCGATGGGTCTGGCGATATGCCCGACGCTCATGCTGCCCATCGCCGAAGCCAGCGCCACGGCAATGGCGATCGAATACGCGATCAGCCCCACCACGTCGTCCAGCGCGACCACCTGCAAAAGCGTGTCGACAAAATCGCCCTTCGCGCCGGTCTGGCGGATGGTCATCATCGTAGACGCGGGCGCGGTGGCCGAAGCCAGCGCCGCCAGCACGATGGAAAACGCCAGATCGATGCCCAGAACAAAGTAGGCCATAATAAATACGAACACGGAGGCCATCAGCGCCTCCGCGACCGTGACCAGCATGACCTTCATGCCGTTTCGCTTCAGCGTTTCCAGCTTGAAAAACTCGCCCGTCGAAAACGCGATAAACGCCAGCGCAATATCGGAAAGGAAATCCATTCCCTCAATCACGTTGTCGGGCACGAGATGCAGGCAGAACGGCCCCAGCAGAATGCCCGCCACGATGTACGCCGTCACGTTCGGCAGGTGCAGAAGGTTGGTGATGCGCGTCATGGCAAAGCCCGCAAACAACATCACCGCCACGGAAATAATCACCGCCGCGACCGGCGACGCGTTCTGATAAATTCCCGACAGGTCCATAAATCGATCCTCCTTTCAAAAAGAAACTTCGCAGGGAGCCCCACGTGCCCCTTGCGGATAAGTGTATAATATGATATACTGATTTAAAATAAAATCAAATTATTTTATTTTTGCCATCGATAAATCCTGCTTATGGAGGGCCTATGCTGGACGCAAAGCTGGAAACGCTGCTGGCCGTTTCGGAATATCAGAATTTCACCCGCGCCGCCGAGGCGCTGTCGCTGACGCAGCCCGCCGTCAGCCACCACATCGCCCTGCTTGAGCAGCAGCTGGGCGTGACACTGTTTGTGCGCGGCAGGGGCGCGCTAAAGCTCACGCCGGAGGGCGAAATCGCCGTGCGCTACGCCCGCCGCTTCAAGGCGCTGAGCGCGAAGCTGCGCGAGGAGCTGGCCGGGGCGGACAGGCGCGCCACCCGTCTGCGCATCGGCATTACGCACACGTCCGAGAGCAACCTGACCACCGAAGCGCTGGCCAAATGCTCCGGCACGGATAATCGCCTTACCATGACAATTCTCACGGATACGATAAAAAATCTTTATGACATGCTGGACAGCTACGAGATCGATCTGGCCATCGTGGAGGGCGGGCAGCACCGGGAGGGCATGCGCTCACTGATGCTGGACACCGACTATCTGGTGTGCGCCATGTCCAACGAGAACCCGCTTTCCAGAAACGCGATGGTCACGCTGAACGAGCTCAAGCGCGAGCGCATGATCCTGCGCCTGCCCTCGTCCGCCACGCGCGCGCTGTTCGAAAGCACGCTGCAAAGCCTTGGCGACAGCATCGACAATTTCGACGTGACGCTGGAGGTGGACAACATCGCCACCATCAAGGATCTGGTGCGCAAGAACTTAGGCGTGTCAATCCTGCCCCGAAGCGCGTGCATGGACGAGCTGCGCAAGGGCAAGATTGCCGCACTGCCGATTGAAAACCTGAGCATGGTGCGCGAAACGCGGCTGATCTACAAGGACGATTTCACGCACATGGATATTCTGCAGGAAATCACGAAAACCTATCAGGAAACCGCGAAGGCCTATCACTGAGCGCTTGCGCAATGGGTCCGATTTTGCTATAATAAATGGAAGGTTTATTCCCTGAAACCGCCGAAAGGATTTCTTACGCGATGATACTTTTAACGCTTTCCAATATTTCCAAATCCTTTGTCATGAACCGCGTGCTGACGGACGTCAGTCTCACGCTGCCGCAATACGCGCGCATGGGCATCGTGGGCGTGAACGGCTGCGGAAAGAGCACGATGTTCCAGATCATCACCGGCCGTCTGCAGCCGGACGAGGGCACGGTGTCGCTGATGAAGGGCACGACGGTGGGCTTTCTGACCCAGCACGCCGACATCGAGAGCGACCTGACCGTGACGGAGGAGCTTTCGCGCGTGTTTGACGACGTGAAGCGCATGGAAGCCCGTCTGCGCGAGCTGGAAGCGGAAATGGCCGAAAAGCACGCCGACGCGCAGGAAATGAAGCGCCTGAGCGACGCCTACGCCCGCCTGACCGCGCGCTTTGAGGACGCGGGCGGCTATGAGTGGCCCAGCCGCGTGCAGGGCGTGCTGGCCGGTCTCGGCTTCTCGGAGGAGCGGCGGCAGCAGAAGGCGAGCTTGCTCTCCGGCGGCGAAAAGACGCGGCTGTGTCTGGCGCGCCTTCTGCTGCGCCAGCCCGACCTGCTTCTGCTGGACGAGCCGACGAACCACCTCGACCTTCCGTCCATCGGCTGGCTGGAGGACACGCTCAAAAAGTACAAGGGCACGGTCATGGTGATTTCGCACGACCGCTATTTCCTGAACGCCGTGTGCGACCACATGGCCGAGCTTCGGCAGACGCATCTGACCCAGTACACCGGCAACTACGATCAGTTCGCCGTGAAGCGCGAGGCCGACCTCGAGCGGCAGTTGAAGGAATACAACATGCAGCAGGCGGAGATCGAGCGGCAGGAGGCCATCATTCGCCGCTACCGCATGTACAACCGCGAAAAGTCGATCAAGCTGGCGGAGAGCCGCGAGAAGCGGCTGGAAAAAATGGAGCGGCTGGAAAAGCCGGTGGACGACCAGAAGGTGCGCTTTCATTTTGAAGCGCGCCGGCGCAGCGGCGACGACGTGCTGATCGCCAAGGACGTGAGCAAGTCGTTCGGCTCGCGCACGCTGTTCCGCAATTTCGCCATTCATCTGCGCGCCGGAGACCGCGTGGCGCTGATCGGTCCCAACGGCGTGGGCAAGACCACACTTCTGAACATCATCACCGGCAGCGAGCGCGCCGACACCGGCTCGTTCCGCTACGGCACAAACGTGGACATCGGCTACTACGACCAGCAGCAGGCCTCCCTGCACCCGGAGAAGGACGTGATGAGCGAGGTCTGGGACGACTTCCTGACCATGGAGCCCGACCGCGTGCGCGGCACGCTGGCGCTGTTCCTGATCACCGGCGAAGACGTGTTCCGCCCGATCGCCACGCTGTCCGGCGGCGAGCGCGGGCGCGTGGCGCTGGCCAAGCTGATGCTGCGCAAGGACAACTTCCTGATTCTGGACGAGCCGACGAACCATCTGGACATGGACAGCCGCGAGGTGCTGGAATGCGCGCTGGACGATTTCGACGGCACGATTCTCACCGTGTCGCACGACCGCTACTTCATCAACCGCGTAGCGAACCGCATCATTGAGATGACGGACGAGGGCGTGACCGAGTACACCGGCAACTACGACGACTACCTTGAAAAGAAGCGCCAGCTGGCCGAAAACCAGCTTGTGATCGACGCCGCAGGCAAAACGCGCACGCAGATCGACAAGGAAAAGCGCGCGGAACGCCTGTCGCGCGAGAGCGCCAGGGCGCTGAAGCTGCGCTTCCAGCAGACGGAAAAGGACATTGCCGCCATCGAGCAGCGCCTGACCGAGATCGAAGCGGAAATGGGCCGCCCGGAAACATGGCAGGATCGCGCCGCCGCGCAGAAGCTGGAGGACGAGCGGCAGGAAAAGACCGAAACGCTCGCGCGCCTGTATGAGGACTGGGAAACCCTCGCCGAGCAGATGACGGAATAACCGCCCCGCCGCGCGGCTGTACAGAACGCGGAGTCGCGTGATGAAAAACGTTCGCCGGACCCAACTGAAGCGCGGCAACATGCCTCTTGGAAATCGGCGGCAGCCCGGCTTCCCCATTTTGCGGCGCTTGCCCGTCCGTATGAGCAACGGGAATCTTTCACCGAACCGACGGCGGCGCGCTTTTCTCCGCGCAGGTCTCTCCGGGGCGCAAACGAACGCGGGCAGGTTTCAGTCGATCATTCGGCCTTGAAAATCCTTCGCCGAACCGACGGCGGCGCGCTTTTCTCCGCGCAGGTCTCTCCGGAGCGCAAACGAACGCGGGCGCCTGCGCGTCTTAAAATAGAAAGATATCGAGTGGACGATAGTAAAATTTCGACGGTAGCGTCGCGCCGCGAACAGACGGGCGCGCGGATCGAAAGGGTGACGAAGGAATGAAAATGACGCTTGTTCCGCGGCTGCGGCCGCCGCGCCGGGAGCAGCTGCCGGAATGGTTTGCCTGCGCGTTTGCCGCGGGCGTGGCGCTTCTGCACCCGCTGATTTTCGACGACTTCTTTTTCAACATCAACCGCTTCAAGTTCGGCGTGTTCGCCGTCAGCGCCTACGCGGGGCTGATCGTGTTTCTGCTGCTGTGCGCGGCGCGCAGGCGCGCGCTGGCCGGAGAGATTCGCCAGCCGTTTTCCCTTTCAGCGGCGGACTGGGGCATGGGCGCGTTCGCGGTGCTCGCGGCCGCGTCCACCATCCTGTCGGACGACGCGTTTTCCGCGCTCACCGGCGACGAAGGCCGCCTGTGCGGGCTGGTGTTCATTCTGGCGCTCGCGGCCATGCACGTGATCGTGTCCCGCGCGCAGAACGCGGACGCGTGGGCGGCGGGCGGACTGCTGATTTCCGGCTCGCTGTGCGCCCTGCTGGGCGTCCTGAATTTCTTCAAAATCGACCCGTTCGGGTTTTATCCGCGGCTGAACCAGAAGAGCGTCGACGGCTTTATCTCGACCATCGGCAACGTGGATTTCTTCTCGGCGTTCCTCTGCCTGTTCCTCCCCGCGGCGGTGGCGGCGTTCATGCGCGGCGGGCGCTGGGTACGCCGTCTGTCGGTCTTTCCCATCCTGCTGGGCACGGGCGCGGTCATCGCGGCGCGCGCCGACGGAGCCCTGATCGCGTTGGCCTCCGCCATCCTGACGGCACTGTGTCTGGGCGCGCTCCCCCTGCCTGCCCCCTCCGAAAGCAGGCAGCGTTCCGACAGCGCGGCGTCGCGTTTGGAAGCAAACCTCGCTGAATCCGCCCCCTGTTCAGAGGAAAACGACGCGCCATCTCGGCTCAGCCGAATCCTCTCCTCTCTCGCCGCAGCGCCGCACGGAAAGACTGCCGGCTCAGATGAGGAAAAGAAGCTGCACCCCCAGCGGGAAGCGTGGGCGCGCATGTGTCTGGCGCTGACCGGTTCCTCCGAGGATGGCGCGCCCTCCCGGTTCAGACGAACGCTCTCCTCTCTCGCCGCGTCGCTGCACAGAAAAGCTGCCGACGCGGACGAGGAAAAGAAGCCGCGTCTCCAGCAGGAAGCCCGAGCGCGCAAGCATCCAGCGCTGGCCGGTTCCTCCGAGGATGGCGCGCCCTCCCGGTTCAGGCGAACGCTCTCCTCTCTCGCCGCGTCGCTGCATGGGAAAGCAACCGGCGCGGACGAGGAAAAGAAGCTGCATCCCCAGCGGGAAGCCCGGACGCGCATGTGTCTGGCGCTGGCCTGTCTGATGGCGGGGCTGTTTCTCGTGGGCGCGGCCACGCGGCTGTGGCCGGACGCGACGCTTTCGCTGAAGGATCACGCGTGCGCCAGGCTGGCCGCGCATCCGCTACTGTTCGCCGCGCTGAGCCTGCTTCTGACCGCCGCAGCCTACGGCCTTCTGCACACGCGCCGCGAGAAGCCCGTATTTCCCGCGCCGCGCACGTTCCTGCTGACGCTGCTCGCCTGCGCGATCGTGGCGCTCGCGGCGGCGGCGGCGCTGTTCCTGTTCTACACCTATGTGGACACGGACACGAAGCTGACGGGCATGCTGAAGCTGTTCCGCTTCCGCGACAAGTGGGGCACGAACCGCGGCGGCGTGTGGGTTCGCTGCATGAAGCTGTTCGCCCAGTCCGACTGGCGCGTGAAGCTGTTCGGCTTCGGCCCCGACCTTCTGAAAAAGCCGCTGGCCGACGCGTACGGCGCGGAAATTGCGGCCTATTGCAACCTGTCGTTCAACAACGCGCATAACGAGTATATCCAGTACCTGCTCACGCACGGCGCGCTGGGGCTGACAGCCTACCTGACGTTCGCCGTCGGCGCGTGCGCATCGCTCTTTCGCCGCGCGCGCAAAAGCGCCGCCGCCGCGTGCCTGCTGGCCGGCGCTCTCGCCTACCTCCTGCACGCCGCCGTAAACGTCAACCAGCCGATCACCACCCCGCTTCTGTTCCTCTTCCTCTCCACGTCCGTCTCGGTTCCCACGGAGCCCGCGCCCGCGCGGAAGAACCCTCGCGCACAGCGCGCGGAATGAACCGCTCGCCCAACGTCCGCCGTCGGCGCGTGCGTGTTGTTCTTTCGCCGCGCGCTTTCTGGCTTTCTCCCATGAAGCCGACACAACCCTCGCACACGGCGCACGAAACAGGCATGAGCCGTGTTCTCGCGGAAGGATGCGTTTCGCCCTCTATGCCCCGCGCAAGGGAAACTCCCCCATGCCGGCGACGCGTTTCTGTGAAAGAACGTTTGCAAATTTTACTCCACGCTTCAGCGGAAGAATAGCGCCCGCGCTCCGCGTTCACAATAATCGCGGGGGTGAAATCATGAGAAAGCTGAAATTCGTGCGGAGGGAACGCGTGGCGCGCAACCCCATGCCCGCGGCGAGCGCCACCGAGCAGACCGGCCTGATACCCGCGCTGCCGGAGGACGACGCGCAGAAAGCCAGCTATCAGGCCGTCCTGCGCACGCACAGGCAAAAGGAACACTGACGGACGGCAGGGACGGCGCTGACGATGCGCATCATCCCTGCTCCTTCTTGCCGAAGAACGACGCGCAAAAGGCCAGTTATCAGGCTGTCCTGCGCACGCACAGGCAAAAGGAACACTGACGGACGGCAGGGACGGCGCTGACGATGCGCATCATCCCTGCTCCTTCT
>ERZ827168.3884-NODE-3884-length-14547-cov-7.993514_pt1 | contig 14547 bp, 6 predicted proteins | sample MGYA00519868_ERZ827168 | MGnify/ENA primary metagenome ERZ827168 (study PRJEB31778, sample SAMEA3449271) | human gut metagenome | biome: human gut; feature: human-associated habitat; material: faeces | place: United Kingdom | collected 2010/2012 ...
CTTCTTCGTGGCTGCTGGATGTTTTGAGCACTTGCGGGTACATGGGCCACGGGGTTGCCGGATTATATCCTTCAGGCGGGCATGGCATTATTTCTATCTGGGTAACGGATGCTGCTCCGTGGCGGTTTGCAGTGCCTACGCAGTCCGACCCGGTGTCGCCTCCTCCGATAACGAGTACTTTTTTCCCGCGGGCGTTTATCTGTTTTTCAGGCGGCACGGGAATTCCTTCGAGCAGACGGTTCTGCATGGAAAGAAGTTCGAGTGCGAAATGCACGCCGGACAGTCCGCGTCCTTCGACAGGCAAGTCGCGCGGTGTTTCGGACCCTATGGCCAGACATACTGCATCGTATTTTTCCAAAATATCAGAGGATTTTATATCGCTGCCTATACATACTCCCGTTTTGAACACGATGCCCTCTTCCTCCATAAGGCGGATGCGCCGGCGTACTATTTCCTTGCCCAGTTTGAAGTTCGGTATGCCGAACCGCAGGAGACCGCCTGGCAGTTCGTCCTTTTCGTAAACTGTGACCGAGTAACCCATGCGGTTCAACCTGTTTGCGCAGGCCAGACCTGCCGGTCCGCTTCCTACAACGGCCACTTTTCGGCCGTTGCGCTGTGGCGTTACCGGCTTTACAAAACCTTCGCGGAAAGCGGCTTCTGCTATGGCTGCTTCGTTTTCTCGGATAGTCACAGGCTCGCCGCATGAAAGGTTCAGCACACAGCTTTTTTCGCACAATGCCGGGCATATGCGTCCGGTGAATTCCGGAAAATCGCATGTTTGTTCGAGTATGCGGTAGGCCTGTTCTATTTTCCCTCGGTATAGAAGGTCCTGCCATTCGGGCTGGCGGTTGCCCACCGGGCACGCCCAGTTGCAAAACGGTACGCCGCAGTCCATGCAGCGGCCGGACTGCCGGCGGCGGTTCCGTTCAGACAGCGGCAGCTCGACCGGCGCATAGTCGCCTGTGCGCGCCGCCGCGTCGCGGCTCGGACAGTTCACGCGCGTATAATCCAGAAATCCAGTCGATTTTCCCATGACTTTATTCCTCCCGCTTCAAAAACGCTTCAAGTTCTGCCTCATCCCGCGTCATACCGGCTGCCTCATACCGGCCGATCAGCTGCAGCATATGGCTGTAGTCATACGGAATGATCTTTTTGAAATCCGCAAGCCGCTCGTTGAAGTGTTCGAGAATGGCGCGGCCTTTTTTTGAGCCTGTGAGCGCCACATGACGCTGCAGAAGCTCCCGGAGACGGGAAATGTCCTGCTTCTGCGCAACGGCCTCGACGGAGACAAGTTCCTTGTTGGCGCGCAGATAGAACTTATGCTCCGGGTCCAGCACATAGGCAACGCCGCCCGACATCCCGGCGGCAAAGTTCCGACCCGTAGGCCCCAGAACGACGACCGTGCCGCCCGTCATATATTCACAGCCGTGGTCGCCGACGCCCTCCACAACGGCGGTCGCGCCGGAATTGCGCACGCAGAAGCGTTCGCCCGCAATGCCGGAAATGAAGGCGCTGCCGCTTGTCGCGCCGTAGAGCGCGACATTGCCGATGATGACGTTGTCGGCAGGCTCAAACGTGCTGGCCCGATCCGCAAAAACGACCAGTCTGCCGCCGGAAAGGCCCTTGCCGAAGTAGTCGTTGCTGTCGCCCTCGAGCGAAAGCGTTACGCCCTTCGGCAAAAACGCGCCGAATGACTGCCCGGCGCCGCCGCGGCAGTGGATCTGATAAGTATCATCCTCAAGCGTGCTGCCCCAGCGGCGCGTGATCTCCGCGCCGAAGAGCGTGCCGAATGCACGATCAGAACAGGAAATATCAACAGTGCAGCGCTTTGGGGCAGCCGGTTTTCCTTTTTTCGGAAGCAGCGGCAAAAGCACCTGCTTATCCAGCGTCGTATCCAGCTTGAAATCGAACCGCTGCACCGGATCATAATGGCAGTTTTCCTCGCCGCAGCGGGCCAGAATGCCGGAGACGTCTACCATCGCGGCGCGCTGCGTGATCTGATGCGGCAGGATGTGCAGATACTCCGTATGACCGACCAGCTCGTCGACCGTGCGCACGCCGAGCTTCGCCATGATCATGCGCAGCTCCTGTGCGACAAACTCCATAAAGTGCATGACATACTCCGGCTTGCCGCAGAAGTTTTTCCGCAGCTCCGGCCTCTGGGTCGCGATGCCCATCGGGCAGGTATCAAGATTGCACACGCGCATCATGACGCAGCCAAGGCACACCAGCGGCGCGGTTGCAAATCCGAACTCCTCCGCGCCGAGCATACAGGCAATTGCCACATCGCGGCCGGTCATAAGCTTGCCGTCTGTTTCGAGGCGCACACGGCCGCGCAGACCGTTGGCAATGAGGCTCTGGTGCGCTTCGGCCAGACCAAGCTCCCACGGAAGACCGGCATTGTAAATGGAACTGCGCGGGGCCGCGCCGGTTCCACCGTCATAGCCGGAAATGAGCACCGTCTGCGCGCCTGCCTTGGCAACGCCTGCGGCAATGGTACCAACGCCCGCCTCGGAGACGAGCTTGACGGAAATATCAGCGTTTTCGTTGGCGCATTTCAGATCGTAGATCAGCTGTGCCAGATCCTCGATCGAGTAGATATCATGGTGCGGCGGCGGTGAGATGAGCGCCACACCGGGCGTGGAATGCCGCGTGCGCGCGATCCACGGCCAGACCTTGCTGCCGGGCAGATGGCCGCCCTCGCCGGGCTTGGCGCCCTGCGCCAGCTTGATCTGGATCTCGCTTGCACTTACAAGATACTCGCTTGTAACGCCGAACCGGCCTGAAGCGACCTGCTTGATGGCGGAGTTTTCCTCCGTACCGAGTCTCGCGGGTTCCTCCCCGCCCTCGCCGGAGTTGGACTTTCCGCCCAGGCGGTTCATCGCAATGGCAAGGCAGCGGTGCGCTTCTTCGGAGATGGAGCCGTAGGACATGGCGCCGGTTTTGAAGCGTTTGACGATGCTGGAGGCTGGCTCGACCTCGCCCAGCGGAATTGCCTTTGTCTCGTCAAACCGGAACCCGAGCAGACCGCGCAGCGTATGCGGCAGCAATTCATCGTCGACCATGGCGGAGTACCTGCGGAAGCACGCAAAATCACCGGTGCGGACGGCCTTCTGCAGCGTCAGGATGGTCATCGGATTATACATATGATCTTCCATATCGCCGCCGGAGCGGAGCTTGTGGAAGCCGGAGGAATCAACAGTCAGATCGACGGTCAGATCCATCGGGTCAAACGCCCGGTCATGCCGCCAGACAACAGCGTCGTTCATCTCCTGCAAGCCGACGCCGCCGACGCGGCTGACCGTGTTTGTGAAATACCGGTCCACGACATCCCTGCAGATGCCGACGGCCTCAAAAATCTGTGCGCCCTCATACGACTGCATACTGGAAATGCCCATTTTGGATGCGATCCGCATCACGCCGTCCAGAATGGCCTGATCATAGGCATCGACCGCGGCATAGTAGTCCTTGTTGAGCGCCCCTTCGGCGACGAGCTCCCCGATGCAGTCCTGTGCGAGATAGGGATTGACCGCGCTTGCGCCGTAGCCGAAGAGCGTAGCGAAATGGTGCACGTCGCGCGGCTCGGCGCTCTCAAGGATCAGGGAGATCGCCGTGCGCTTTTTCGTGCGGACAAGATACTGCTGCACGGCGGACACTGCCAGCAAAGACGGGATGGCGATGTGGTTCTCGTCCACACCGCGGTCGGAGAGAATGAGGATATTTGCCCCGGCGTAATACGCCTTATCACAGGCGACAAACAGCCGGTCGAGCGCAAGCGCAAGCGAGGCATTCTTATAATACAGCAGCGAGACCTTCTTCGCCTGAAGTCCCGGCATATGAAGCCCTTCGATCTTCATGAGATCCCGGCTGGTCAGAACGGGATTGTTGATCTGCAGGACGCGGCAGTTTTCCGCGCAGTCGGAAAGAAGATTGCCGTCGGAACCTGCGTAGACGGTCGTGTCAGTAACGATGGCCTCGCGCAGCGCGTCGATCGGCGGGTTCGTGACCTGCGCAAACATCTGCTTGAAGTAATAGAACAGCGGCTGATGCTTTTCTGACAGGACGGCCAGCGGGATATCCGCCCCCATGGAGGCGGTCGGTTCCGTGCCGTTTTTCGCCATGGGCAATATGGCTGAGTGGATCTCGTCATAGGTATAGCCGAAGATCTTATACAGGCGGCTGCGCTCCAGCGCCGTGTATTCCGGAACCTTCCGGTTTGGAATCGGAATATCCGCCAGCTGCAGCAGCTCCTGATCGAGCCACTCGCCATAGGGATGCTCCGCTGCGTAACGGTGCTTGAGTTCCCGGTCTTCCAGAACGGTGCCGGTCCGGGTATCGACCAGAAGCATTTTCCCCGGCTGCAGGCGGGATTTGCGGACGATCCGCTCCGGCGGGATCGGCAGCGCGCCGACCTCTGAGGCCAGAATCAGATAGCCGTCGTTTGTGACCAGATAGCGTGCCGGGCGCAGGCCGTTGCGGTCAAGCACAGCGCCGACCTGCTCGCCGTCGGAGAAGAGGATGGCTGCCGGGCCGTCCCACGGCTCCATCATGGAGGCGTAATAGTGGAACATATCGCGCTTTTCCCGGGACATATTCTTATCCCGTCCCCACGGCTCCGGGATGCACAGCATCACGGCCTTTGGCAGCTCGATGCCGCTGTACATGAGAAATTCCAGTGTGTTGTCCAGCATGGACGAATCAGAGCCGTCCGTCTCCACGACAGGATAGACTCTGGCGATCTCCTCGCCCAGAACCGGAGAGGCCATCGTCTCCTCGCGGGCAAGCATTCGGTTGATGTTGCCGCGGATGGTGTTGATCTCGCCGTTGTGAAGAATGATGCGGTTGGGATGCGCCCGCTTCCACGAGGGCGTGGTGTTGGTGGAGAAGCGGGAATGCACGAGCGCAAGTGCAGAGGCAAAATCCGCGTCCTGCAGATCCGGATAGAATTTCCGCAGCTGCCAGACCAGAAACAGCCCCTTGTATACGATCGTCCGGCTGGACATCGATACGACGTAGGTGCCGGAGACGGAATGCTCGTACTCGCGCCGGGCCAAATACAGTTTTCGGTCAAAATCCAGGCCGCGCGCGGTCTTTTCCGGGCGGCGGATAAAGCACTGCGCGATCGCAGGCATACTGCTCCGCGCGTTTTCACTCAGAATCTCCGGACAGACCGGCACATCCCGCCAGAACAGCAGCCCCAGCCCTTCGCGCGACAGGATCATCTCCAGCAGCTTTCGGCTGCGCATACGTTTGAGCGGATCCTGCGGAAAAAAGATCATGGCGACGCCGTAATCGCCCGCTTCCGGAAGCGGTTTTCCCGCCTGCCGCGCTGTTTTTTCAAAAAAGGCATACGGAAGCTGCGTCATAATGCCGACGCCATCGCCGGTAGTGCCATCGGCGTCCTTGCCGGTGCGGTGTTCAAGCTTTTCGACGATCTTCAGCGCGTCATCTACTGCCCGATGCGTTCTCTGTCCGCTGATATTGACAACGGCGCCGATCCCGCAGGCATCATGCTGGCTTTCCTGTTCGGTGAATCGTTGCTGATGTACCTGTTCCATGCTTTCCTGTCCCCTCTTCCGCTGTAAAGCCTGTGCCGCTTCACGCTGCATATTCTCCGGGAATGCGAACGCCCACCCAATATGTCCTCGCATCATATACATATGTCTTTATAAAAAGAATTTCTATTTATTTTAGTGATGTATATCGTTAATGTCAACAATTTTCGCCCGTTTGATTTATTCATATTGCTGAACGCTGCCTTCAGAAATTCTAATATTGCTTTTTCCCATGCAGCGCTTGACATTTGCCTGCGGCGCGCGTATAATGCGCTCAAACGAACGGTTCGGCAATGTCCTTCCGGCTCATATGGAGACGCAGAAGCGGCGGCTGGATACAATTATAAAGCATATTTCGTGATTCCTCTTTTCATTTGTGTTGACGGCGGCCCGCAGGAAAACCTGCGGGCCGCCGTCATATGCTAAAAAGCCGCTGACCGGCAAATGCGTGCCTGTTTTACTCCTGATCCATACGCAGAAGTGTTCAGAACGCGGGGGGCTTTGAAAAGCTGACGGGGCTGCAGCGATTTCTCGCTGCAGCCCCGTTTAAATTTGTTCAGCGGCCCTGATAGTATCTGTACAGGAAGGTCACGATCTGGGCGCGGGTGCAGTAGGCGTCCGGGCTGAAGGTCGTGTCGCTGGTGCCGGTGGTGATGCGGTTGTCATAGGCCCAGAGGATGGCGTCGTAGTTGTACGCCGTGGTCTTGACATCCGTGAAGGGGTTGAACGTGCTGGGCTTGGCGGCGGAGGCGGCGCGGTAGAGGAACGTTGCGACCTGGCCGCGGGTGACCGTTACGTCAGGCCCGAAGGTGGTGGCATTGAGGCCGGTGGTGATGCCCTGCTCAACAGCCCAGAGGACTGCGTTGTAGTAATAATCGCTGGGCTTCACGTCCGTGAACGGGCAGACACGATATCTGGGCAGCGGGGAACCGGCTGCGCGCCAGAGGAAGGTGACGGTCTGTGCGCGGGTGCAGACGGCGTTGGGCGAGAAGGTGTAGCGGCCCGTGCCGGAGGCGATGCCGTTTTCTGCGGCCCACTTGACAGCGTCGTAGAAGTAGTCAAGGCGGCTCACGTCATGGAAGTTGAAGCTGCCCGTATTGCCGCCGATCACGCCGGGGATGTAATCCATGCCGTCGTCGACATAGGGAACGAGCGTGCCGGTGAGGATGGTGTAGTTGTGCGTGTCAGCCGGGGTGAAGGTCCACGCGTATGCCTTGCCGTCCTCAAGAACGGTCGTGAGGGGCAGATCCCATGCGATGGTGCCGGCCGGGCGGATGGTGCCGACGGTAAGCTTGGCGTCGGCAAGGGTCTTGCCGCTCGTTTCGAGCTTTGTGTAGCCGGGCGTGCCGGTCGGGGTCGCCTTGGTGATGGTGAAGGTCGCGGTCTTGTAGCCGAAGCTGGCGTCGCTGTTGAAGGTCACGGCGACGGTGTAGGTGCCGACGGTCAGCGGGAGGCCGGAGGCGTCAAGCGAAGCGCCGGTCGAGGCGTTGGGCGTGTAGCCGTAGCGCAGCGTGCCGGAATAGCCGGAAATGGTCGCATTCTCGTACTTGATGCCAGTACCGGTGTAGACAGCGGAGCCATCCGGGAAGGAGATGCTGCCGGAGACGTTCTCTTTGTCATTGACCACGAAGGTCAGCGTAAAGGATGCATTTGCATAGTTCGACGAATCAGGCTTGACCTTGACTTCAACGAACGCCGTACCCACTGTGCCGTTCAGCTGATAGTTGACATTGGTGCCATTGACAGCCGGGGCAGTCGTGAAGATCTCGTCGCCGTCGTAATCGGTGACCGTGATGGTAAAGCCGGTTTCTTTCTCGTCAGCGAGGAACATATCGGCCGGAACCGCGTAGGACTTTGCATCCGTCTCGGTGCGGAAGTGCGTGACGGTCTGATTTTCCACGCTCAGGTAGGCCTGCGCGATGGCGAAGTTCTTGCTGGCCGTGCCGGTGAAGTTGCCCTTACCGGTGACGGTAACGGTGGCGGTACCGGCGTAGATGTTGTTGGTGTATGCAACGTCGTAATCCTTGCCAGCCTCGAGCGGGCTGCCTTCGAACGTGACAGTCACTTCGGGGGTATGGGGCTTGGTGTTGTAGGTCACGCTGGGAATATTCGCGATCATGTCGTCCGTGATGGAAGCTTCCGTGATCTTGAAGTTCTTTCTGATCTCACCGGTGTAATTGTTCTTACCAGTGTAGATGATGGTCGCCGTGCCGACATTGATGTTATTTTCGTATGTGACGGAAATATCATCGACTGTAAGCTTTGCTTCGGAATCCTTGACGGAAACGCCCTGCACGCAGGGAGAACCTGTATATGTCTTGTCAGTCGGGTCATTGATCGTGACAGAGGGTGCGGCAATGGACTTCGGGTTCACAACAAGTTCGCCGGTAACGTTACCGATCGTGTAATTCTTAATCTTATCGGTGTCCAGAACGCAGGTAAACTTATAATTGTCGACTTTGCAGCCCTTCGTGTATTCTGTGTCTACGGTGTACGCGTCTTCCGCGATCTCATCGTTGTTCACGAGGCCCTCGAATTCGACGGAATAACCAGTGGTCGGAGCAGCATCGCCGTAGATGATGGGGTCATGCGAAACGTTGGCGGTCAGACCCTTGGGGGTAACATTGATCGTGAATGTCTTTGTAGCGAAGGTGGTGTCGGATTCATATGTGCAGGTGATCGTAGCAGTGCCAACGCCCTTTGCCGCAAGGCCTTCGTCATCGTCAAAGGCAACGACCGCAGTATCGCTTATCATTGCGGAGAATGTAGCATTTTTGCCCTCTTTTTTGACCGTATAATAGTAGCCGTCCGGAGATCCTGCTCTCACTGTATCGCCATAGACCATCGTTTTGGGGATTCCGAAGACTTCCAGCCCTGCGTCTTCTTTTTCGATGATCTTGACGTTCAGCTTCAGGATGAAGAGTTTGTCCTCTCCGCCTGCGATCTCCTCTACGCCGGGGTTGGTCGTCTCGTAGTTGTTGACCTTCAGGCCGAGCGTGACGGATGCGGTCTTGCCCGCGTCGTCCTTTGTCAGGCTGCTCTTGAGGTTCAGCGTCAATGTACGATTTGCCTCGTCAAAGGACGTCGGCGTACCGGAGATGACATCGACATCACCTGCGACAACAGCGTCGGTTCTCATCCAGTACTTGTTGTTCGTATCATTGAGGACTTCATCAGGCAGACCGAACTCGCTGAGCGGAATATCCACACTGGACGTTGTGTAGCAGACTTCGACAGAATGCGTATATTCGCCAGTGCCTTCTACGACGATGGGGAGCACCTTCAATGTAGCGCTCTGAATATTCGTGTTATCTTTATCAAACTTGTAATTCTTAGCGTACTCGTCTTTTAACAGAACCTTTGCCGTAACCGTAGCGGCAATGACATTGGTGCTCTTATTGTTCGAGGACACTTCGAACTCTACAAGGTCGCTGATGTCATTGTTCGTGCAGGTCGGCTCGATACCGTGCTCGTTTTTGTCGTACTGGAAGCACATCGCCTTATAATCATCGAGCGTGTACGGATCATCATTGATCGACTTCCATTCGTAGTCGCTCTTGGTGAATGTGATCTGCTTCTTCGCGACATTCACTTTGACAGTGCCGGTGACAGTGGCGTAGACTTCTTGCTGTGCGGGCGTGAAGACTACATTGAATGTTTGTTCGCCAGCATCGCCGACAGGGGTTTCTGCATTGTACTCATCCGCCCATGCGAACGTGCCCTCAACAGGCTGGCCGTTAAAGGATGCAGAGCAGCTGTCCAGTTTGAGGTTGAGCAGCTTATCGCCGTAGGTGGCGCTAAGATCTTTCAGATCGAGTGTCGGCTCGTCCTTATCCGCAGTCGTCGCAGTTACAACTGCCTGATATTCGGACACGCCGTTAAACTCAGGCCCCTTCTCGATCTTGGCTTTCTGCTCTTCCCCGTTGATCGTAACGGCAACAGAGCCCGGATCAAGCTCGTCAAACGCATAGTTCTCTGCCGGGTTCAGCGTGATCGCAATTGTATAGGTGGTGCCTGCCTCGAAGTTACCCTCGTGGTCAGGAGTTCCGGTGGCTTCCGTGCCTTTGTAGCATCTATAGCCATTCGGGACGGCTAGACCGCCGGTCACGTCCTTGAACGTAAGGGAACCCTTTGCCTGGCCCTTGCCAAAGCCTACGACGGTCAGCGTCGGATTGGTGACCGTCTTCGGGTTGATGGTGAAGGTGGCAGTTGCTTCACCCCGGCTCTCTTCTCCCTTGGCGGAAGCCTTGACGGTGTATGTACCGACAGATGCGGGATCCGTCTCATTGACGGTCAGGGTCGCATTCTCTGCATCAAGCGTAAAGCCGGTTGCAGGGCTGCCCGCGTCATTTGTTACCTCAAATGTCACAAGGCTGGTGATGTTGCTGCCGGCTTTGGACGTTGCGCTCAGGGTGAGAACATCGCCGCTGGCATACTCAGCCGAATCCGGGTCAACTTTGACGGAATCAATGGTGGGGGCTACGCCAATAACAGGTGCTTCCACTGCGATATCCGAAAAATCGATCTCGGTGAAATTTTCTGCTTCACCGCCTTTGTTCAGAGAACCGCAAATTTGGTTTCTATTAGAATCTTTGTCGACAGTGAATGTCAAATTGCCGGATTCCGCTTCACCACTGATTTTAAACAGAATATAAGCAACGGTCTTTGTGGCGTTAGCAGCTACTCTCTGGCCCGGTGTCAGTGCTATAGCAAACGGATAATGTCCCTCATCCGGCTTTGCGGCTGGGGTACTTAGGCCGCCCAGTTCATTCACCAACGGCCCAACATCCTCTTCATCATCCGATGGGAACGAATACAGCGACAGCTTCGTATTATCATACATAAGTTCTATAGCGAACGTATTCAGCCATCTGACAACATCATTGTTGACAAATTCAACTTTGCAAGCGACTGCATCACCCGCTTCGTATGTCTCTTTCGCTGTGCCTTCAATAATAGTCCCGTTTTCTGCATCTTCAGTAAAAGGTACTACACTCAGCTTGATCTCCGGGATTTCAGCCGCAGACACGGGCAAAACCAGGAAAGATGCCAGCAGCGCTGCAATCAGCAGCAGTGCGATATTTCGTTTCATCATATCATCCTCACTTATTATTTACTCATAGAAGGAGCCGAAATCTCCAACAAAATACTGCAAAACTCTTAACGCATCTCTCGTGTCTACCGCGTTATCAAAATTCACATCGGCTACGTCTTCATCCACTGAGCGGTCTCCAAGAAAAGCCTGCAAAATCCACAGTGCGTCTTTTGTATCAACCGCGCCGTCCCCGCTCACATCGCCCAGCATTTTTGCGGACTTCTCGCCGTACCGGAATGAGCCAACTTTTTTAAGGCTCAGGCCATCGGTGCCGTCAGTGCTGACATAGATGTTATAGACACCCGCAGTCATTTGCTTGGGAACCAGTTCGAACTCGGTCGTCGTTGAAACACCCTTCTGATCGATATAATACAGATTGGTTTCGGTCGGAACGACCGTGGTGGTCTGTGCCGTGTCCGTATTGATCAGGAAGACCAGCGAATACTGGCCGGGCAGGTTTTCGCAGGACAGCTTGAACTTGCTGGCTCCCTTATAGAAGCCGCCGTCGGAGGCCGCGTCCTTTACTGTCAGCGTATAGCCCGCTTCGGTTCTGATGTAATACGCGCCCGCTTCGGTCGCGTCTGCCGCGAACGCGGCGGCGGTGAGCATCGTGAGTGTCAGCACTGCGAGCAGCAGCGCAAGCATTCTTCTTTTCATGCCGCTTCCTCCATTGTCATAAATTGATCCGCATACCGCAGCAGGATTGCCGCGATCTGTGCGCGGGACGCGTTGGCCTCCGGCGCGATGCGGCTGCCGCCGACGCCGGAAACAAGCTCGTGGTAGACCGCCCACCAGGTCGCATCCTTCGCCCAGGAGGCGATGGTCGTGCTGTCGGCGAAGGTCTGCTCATAGATGCCGGTCAGCGTCAGCTCTGTGCCGCTCTGCCCGCCGTTCAGGCGGAAGAGGATGGCCATGGCCTGCTGGCGCGTGATGGGGGCGTCGGGGCCGAAGCGGGTGTCGGACAGGCCGTTGACATAGCCGTTTTCCACGGCCCAGCTCAGTGCGTCCTGATACCAGTCCGCGCTGGCGTCTGCAAACGAGGCCGCCTTGGCCGCAGCGGGCTTGCCGCACATACGCCAGAGCATGAGGACGAACTGCGCGCGGGTCACGTGGGTGTCGGGCCGGAAGGTGCCGTCGGAATAGCCGGTGACAAGGCCCAGTTCCGCTGCCCGCTCGACCGAGGCGAAGGCCCAGTGCGCGCTGGTCACGTCGCGGAAGGAGCCGGCTTTGACTTCCTCCTGCGCGCCATCCGCAGGCTTTTCCTCATCCTCGGGCTTTTCTTCATCCTCAGATTTCTTATCATCCTCGGACTTCTTATTGTCCGTACCCGGCTTTTCGGCGTCAGAGCCGGAACCGCTGCCGCTGTCGGAGCCGCTGCCCTGCGCGATCAGCGCCGGGAGCGAATAGGAAAGCGGGAGCGCCTTGCCGTCCGTGTCGGACAGGAGCGCATCGGCAAGGGTCAGCTTCGCGTCGCCCGCCGCCTTGACGCGGAAGGTAAACACGGCGAGGCTGCCATCGGTCTTGACGGCGGTGGTGGTCGCCGCTGCGAGGATCGCGCCGACGCCGTCACGCGTTGCGTACGGGTTGCTCGCGGCGAGCATACCGGCAACGAGCGCGCCGTTTTCAATGCCGGTGCATTCGACAACGGAATCGTCGTAGCCCAGACTGAGCTGCACGGCGGCAAGACCTGTGTTGCCGGTCAGCTCCGCCGTGACGGTAAAGGTCTGCCCAACGTCCGGCAGCTTGTCCGGGGCTGTGAGCTTGAGCGTCGTGCCTGCGGCGCAGGCAAGCGGCGTCAGCAGCTGCACCGCCAGCAGCAGTGCGATGCCTATGGCCAATATTCGGTTGCGTTTCATTCTTCGCATTCCTCCTCATCTCGGTCGGACGTACAATCGGGGTGAAATTGTAACAGGGTGCTGCAAGAGTCTACACTACCCCTAGTATTTGTAGAATAATTATATACGAACTGTGCCGCAATTGCAAGATGCTGGCTGCTTTATTTCCGGGGATTTTGTAAAATGTTTCTTCAGAATTTCCGGGAGACGGGGCGGGCTGACGCAAATGCCGCCTGCCCTTATCGTGCGGGGCACGACAAGGGCAGGCTTTGGGGGCGTCTCAGGTCTGGAGGTAGTCATTGATGGTGATTGGCGTGTTCAGGCGCGGGGCGGAGGATGCGTTCAGGAGGAACAGGCGGCAGGTGTCCTGCAGGTTGAGTACAACGAAATCCGTTTTGGTACGCAGGACGCCGATGCCCGTAACGCGGCCCTCCGCGTCATAGGAGACTGCGACGGCGCAGCCCTCGTTCAGATCGTCGGTCAGAGTGACCTTTCCGGTGTCCGTGTTGACGCTCCATGACGTTTCGATCTCGTTCCCCTTGTAATCCCAACCGTATCCAAACTTACTCGTACGCAGGTTGTCCCAGCGCGTTTCGCCGTCCCACAGGGCAATCTTGTAGCCAGCATAGGTATCGCCCGTCCAGCCGGACGTGCCGGGCAGGTAAAAGAGCGTCCAATCCGACGGGAACGAGCAGTTGGCGTTCAGCGTCCCGACAATCTGGGGCGCTGCGCCGAGGAAATACGCGCCGAGCGTACCGCTTCCATAATAGGAATATCCATAGAACGCCTTTTTTCCAATCGATTTGATGCTGGCGGGAAGGACGATTGCCTTTTTAAAACGGCAGCCGTCAAACGCTTCGTCTCCAATCGTTTCCAGTCCATCCGGCAGCGTAATTTTTGTCAGGTTATGCGCATGCATGAACGCCTGTTTTTCGATTTTCTTCAGCGTGGACGGCAAGCGGACGGACGGCATATAAGAACACTCGAACGCGCCTTCGCCGATCTCCGTCACGCCCTCCGGAATCGCGACCTCTGTTTTCAAGCCAGCCATAAATGCAAACGACAGCTTTTCAATTTTGGTCAGTCCGGCAGGAAGCTTCAGGCCGGTAAAGCCCTCGCACTGATAAAACGCCCATTCCCCCACCGTTTTGACGCTGTCCGGCAGGGATAGCGTCCCGCCAAAGCCGTCGCATTCGGCAAAGGCGTTCGCGCCAATGCACGTCACACCGTCCGGGATCAGAAGCTCTCCGGAAAAGCCCTCATACGCGAACGCATATGCGCCGATCGTTTTCAGCGTCGACGGCAGCGTCAGGGTGCCGGTGATCTTGCCGTGCGCGGGCGAACCGCTGTATTTGCTGCTGGAGCAAAACGCGCCCTCCGCGATCTCTGTGACGCCCTCCGGGATGGTCAGACCGCCGGAGAAGGAGCAATCGGTAAATGCGCGTTCGCCGATCGTCCGCAAGCCCTTTCCAAGCGTCAGAGTGCCGTTTGATATCACGCTGCCGAAAAAGGCCCATCTGTCGATCGTGGTCACGCTGTCCGGGATCACAAGATCGCCGGTCAGGCTTGTACAATTCATAAATGCATTCTCACCGATCACCTGCACATTTTTTCCAATCCTGACTGTAGTGCAGGATAAGCTGGAAAATGACTCTTTCCCGATTTTCGTAATCGAATCCCCGATCACAACGGTTTTGATCTCGCTTAGATATGCACTCCACGGGCGTGGATCGGGATCGCCCCACTGGAATACACAATCGTTCATCGCGCCGCTGCCGGAGATGGTCAGCGTGCCGGTGCTGCTGTCAAATGACCAGTAGGCAGACGGGCCGCACTTCCCGCTCGTCCCCGCCGCCGACGCGCCGATGCACAGTGCAAGCAGCAAAAGCGCTGCAAAGAGCAGCCGTGTGATGTGTTTTTTCATTTCAAGGCCCCCGTTTTTTGTTTTTCTTTATTATATCGTGCAATTCCGGGAAAATCAATCGGATCAATGCCTCCCCTTTCAGGGCAATGTCATCAACTTAAGACCATAGACGGTTTGTTTTACGCAAAAACCGTTGAA
>ERZ827168.3887-NODE-3887-length-14542-cov-5.519638_pt1 | contig 14542 bp, 19 predicted proteins | sample MGYA00519868_ERZ827168 | MGnify/ENA primary metagenome ERZ827168 (study PRJEB31778, sample SAMEA3449271) | human gut metagenome | biome: human gut; feature: human-associated habitat; material: faeces | place: United Kingdom | collected 2010/2012 ...
GGTACGGCTATATTGACATCGGCAAGGGCGCGCAGGAGCAGATCGACCGGATGGATCAGGCCATCGTGAAGAACACGATCATGGCGGCGACACCGAGGTGGTTCCGCCGCTCGGACGGGTCGGTCAACGAGCAGGAGTATGCGGACTGGACAAAGCCGTTTGTGCACGTGGACGGGAATCTGGGGCAGGATTCTCTGCAGCAGGTGCAGGTCAATATGCTGCCGGGCATCTGCGTGCAGGTGCTGAACAACAAGATCGAGGAGCTCAAATGGACGACGGGCAACACGGACGTGACGAACGGACAGGTTTCGTCCGGCGTGACGGCGGCCTCGGCCATTGCGGCTTTGCAGGAGGCGTCCGGGCGCAGCTCACGCGCGTCGACGCAGTCGGCGTACCGGGCCTATGCGCGGCTCATCCGCATGGTGATCGAGCGCATCCGGCAGTTTTATGATCTGCCGCGCAGGTTCCGCATTGCGGGTCTGAGCGGGGCAGAGGAATTTGTGTCCTACTGCAATGCGCGGCTGAAGGCGCAGAGCATGGGGCCGGAGGCGCTCATGCGGACGCCGGTGTTCGATGTGACGGTCACGGCACAGAAGCACACGGCGTATACGAAGCTGGCGCAGAATGAGCTGGCGCTGCAGTTTTTCCAGCTGGGCTTTTTCCGGCCGGAGATGGAGCAGCAGGCGCTGGCGTGCCTCGACATGATGGATTTTGACGGCAAGCAGCAGATCTTGCAGAAGCTCCGTTCGGGTGCGGATGCGGCGGCGTGGCAGCGGATGGCGCTGACGCTGGCGGGACGGTATGAGCCGGAGCTGTACGAGCGGCTGGCAGGACAGCCCTCGCCGGAGGCTCCGGGGACGGTTCGGACGGCGAAAAAGCAGGACGCGGAACCGGCCAGAGTGCAGCAGGCGCGAAAGCGCGCCGGAGAGGCGGCGCAGCCGGGATGATCGAGGTATGGCTGGACAGAACGGCGCTGACGGTGCGCGGCCACGCGGGTTTTTCGCGGTACGGCAGCGATATCGTCTGCGCGGCGGCGTCGATGCTGGCGTTTGCGCTGGCGGAAGCGGTGCAGGCGGCGGGGATGAAAACGCCGCCGGTGATCGAATCGGGCTGCGGACGCTTCCGGCTGGAGGCGTTCGCGGACGGACAGGAGCAGGCGCGGCTGGACGGGATGTTTGAGACGGTTCGCGCGGGATACCGGCTGCTTTCGGCGCGGTATCCGGACTATGTGCGGGTTTTGGGTGAACGTGACCCTGAAAATATGATGCAGAGACCCGAGCGTCGCCCGCTTGAAGGGCAGAAGGAGGAAAAGGATGAAAAACTTTGATTGGCTGCAGGCATTTGCGATGGAGCAGCAGGAGCAGCCGGAGCCGGGCGTATCGGCGGACGCCGCGCCGCAGGATGAGCAGGAGCGCGCAGAGGCATTCCGGGCGCTCATCCAGGGACCGTATAAGAAGGACTATGACAGGCAGGTGCAGATGATCGTGCGCGAACGGCTGAAAAACTGCGCGAGAAGTGAGCAGGTGCTGAAGTCTCTGGGGCCGGCACTGGAAAAGACCTTCGGCGTAGATGCGGCACAGCTCACGCCGGAACAGGCGGAGCGGCTGGCCGCGTGCGCACCGGAGGGGAAAGTCCCCGTGACAAAAGAGCAGCGCGAAAAGGCGATGCGGCAGGGGTATGAGGCGCTCCGCGAGCAGTTTGCGGCGGTGCGCGAGGCGTATCCGGGCGCGCAGCTGCACGAGGAGCTGGAAAGCCCCGTGTTCATGCGCCTTGTCATGCGCGGCGTGGATGCCAGAAGCGCTTACGAGCTGACACATTTACGGGAGCTTCGTGCAGGCGCGATGGCATACGGCGCAAGACGCGCACGCGAGGAGCTGACGGCGGCCATGCAGGCGGGTTACCTCCGCCCGCGCGAGAGCGGCATGGCCCCGGCAGCGGGCGGCGCATTTGCCGAGAGTCCGGAGCACTGGTCCAGACAGACGAGAGAGGAACTGAAGGCGCGGGCCAGACGGGGCGAGACCGTCCGGCTCTGAGAAAAGGAGAGATTTTAATGAATCTGAAGCAGGAACTGAATTTGCAGCTGTTTGCCGACGCGGGTACGCTGGTGAACGCCAGCGGCAATTACGTGAACGCGTATTCCGGTGAGACGAGCGCGTTCCCGGATGGCGGCGGTATGACGGCGTCCATGAAGACGTTTTACGACACGGAGCTGCTGGAAAACGCGCGTCCGGAGCTCATCCACACGCAGTTTGCACGCAAGCAGGCGCTGCCTGCCGGACGCGGCAAGACCGTGGAATGGCGTAAGTGGAACACGCTTGAGGACGCGGGCGCGCTGACCGAGGGTGTCATTCCGACGGGCCAGAAGTTTGGCCAGAGCGCTGTGACGCAGGCCATCACGCAGTATGGCACGTATGTGTCCGTGTCCGACCAGCTGGAGCTGCACGCCATTGACGACGTGATCCTCGGTGCGGCGGAGGAGCTGGGCGCGTCCGCCGGTACGACGCAGGATAAGCTGGTGCGCAATGTCGCCGCAGCGGGCACAAATGTGCAGTACTGCGACAAGGTCGGCACGAACGGCGCACATACCGCCGTGACCAGCCGCGCAGGTCTGGACACCACCGCGAAGCTGACACCGGACGAGGTCAACAAGGCCGTGACGCTGCTCAAAAAGCTCAAGGCCCCGAAAATTGACGGCAAGTACATTGCCATCATCCACCCGTCCGTGGCATACGATCTGCGCTCGTCCGAGGCCTGGATCGAGGCGCACAAGTATGCGGGTCTGACGGAGCTGTTTACCGGCGAGATCGGCGAGCTGCATGGCGTGCGCTTCATCGAGACGACCGAGGCCAAGATCTTCAACGGTGAGGGCTGCCCGGTCAAGACGGAGGCGGACGAGTCCAAGGGTACGCCTGCGGTGTATTACAGCGTCTATGCGACGCTGTTCCTCGGCAAGGATGCCTACGGCATGATCGACCCCGAGGGCGGCAATCTGGAGATGATCATCAAGGATAAGGGCCAGGTCGGCGGGCCGCTCAACCAGTTCTCGACGCTGGGCTACAAGTTCTCCAGCGCGGCGAAGATCCTGTATGAGGACCGCATGGTGCGTGTGGAGAGCTGCGGCGCGTACTCTGCCGAGGACGAGGCAAACTGAGGAAGCAAGATGGAGACCGGCGCAAGCCGGTCTCCGGAAAAGACGGGACAGGAAGGGAGAATTGTCATGGAAAATGCATTTGCAAGTATGAAGACGATCACGCTGCCGCGTGCGGGCGGCACGGAGCAGCAGTCGGTGTTTGTCTGCGTCAACGGACGCACGTTTCAGGTGCCGCGCGGCAAGGCCGTCGAGGTGCCGGAGCCGGTGTATGAGGTGCTGGAAAACGCAAGACGGCAGCTGGAGGCGGCACGGAAGCTCGAGGATGAGCTGGCCGCCGGCTGAGGGCTGCGGACAGAAGAAAGGAGGCGGGGCGCATGACCATCCGCGAGGCGCTTGAGACGGTCGACCGGCTCAAGCCCAACCAGTATGGGAGCGCGGACAAGCTGCGCTGGCTGTCGGAGCTGGACGGAGCGGTGTACCGCGAGATCCTGACGCAGCATGAGACGCAGACGGCGGCGTTCGCGGGCTATACGCCGGAGGCGGATCTGGACGGGACGGTGCTTCTGATCGAGTGGCCGTATGACGAAATTTACCGGTGGTATCTGGAGATGAAGATCGACGACGCCAACGGGGAGATGACGAAGTACAACAATTCCGCCGCCAAGTACAATATGTACTATCAGGCGTACCAGAACGCGTACAACCGGGCGCATCTGCCGAAGAGCGAAGCGGCGTATATCAAGCTGTAGGGGGGATAGCGGGATGTTTTATCCAAAGCTGACGGAGCAGCGACAGCAGACGCTGACGACCGAGGCGTTTCTCGGCTATGACCACGATCTGAAGCTTTCTGACGGGGAATTCTACGATATGGAGAATCTGACGTCGGACTGCTATCCGCTGCTTGCGCCGAGAGTGCGGCGGGGGACGGTGCAGGCGCTTTCAGGGATGCAGGCGATCTGCGCGCGGGACAGGCTGTGCTGGGTGCAGAATCAGGTTTTGCATATCAACGGCGCGTCCATGGAGGCGTATATGCCGTCGGTGAACATCAAGGCGGGAGAAAAGCAGCTCGTGTCCATGGGTGCGTATCTGTGTATCTTCCCAGACGGAATTTACTTCAATACGGAGGATTATTCCGACAACGGGTACATGGGGCATGAGAATACGGTCGACGCGGCGGAAACGCCGATCAGCGTGTCGCTGTGTCTTGCGGACGGGCAGGCGCTGACACTGAGCTTCTCGCAGGCGGCGCAGCCGGAAAGCCCGTCGAACGGGCAGTATTGGCTGGACACGTCGGGGAGTCTGCACACCATCAAGCAGTGGGCCGAGGCCTCGGGGCAGTGGGTGTCCGTGCCGACGGTGTATGTGAAGCTGGCGGCGAACGGCATCGGCAAGGGCTTCAAACAGTATGACGGCATTGAGATCTCCGGGCTTTCCGGGAACGAGCAGCTCAAAAAGCTGAACGGCAGCCAGATTTTATACGGCGCAGACGAGAGTTCTATCGTCATTGTGGGGCTGATCGACCAGGCAGCGGAGGTCACGAGCGGGACGGTGAAGACGGCCCGGCGCGTGCCGGATATGGACTTTATCACCGAATGCGGCAACCGGCTCTGGGGCTGCAAGTACGGTGTGGCGGACGGGAAGACGGTGAACGAGCTTTACTGCTGCAAGCTGGGCGATTTTAAAAACTGGGCGTGCTACCAGGGGGTGGCGACGGATTCGTGGCGGGCCAGCTGCGGCACGGACGGAAAGTGGACGGGCGCGGCGACGCTGGCAGACAGTCCGGTGTTTTTCAAGGAGGACTGCTTCCACCGGGTCTATCCGTCGGCCTCGGGCGCGCATCAGGTCGTGGTGCAGAAGTGTGCGGGTGTGCAGAACGGGTCAAGCAAGAGCCTCGTGGTGGTGGACGACCGGCTGTATTACAAGTCGCGCATGGGCGTGTGCGTGTACGACGGGAGCCTGCCGCAGGAGATCGGCGGCTGCTTCGGCACGGTGCTGTATGCCAACGCGGCCGCGGGCGGTGTGCGCGGGAAATACTTCATCAGCATGGAGGATGCGGCGCACAGCTGGTCGCTGTTCGTCTACGACACGCGCAAGGGCCTGTGGCACCGGGAGGACAGCACGCACGCAAGCGAGTTTGCGCGGGTCGGCGACGAGCTGTATTTTCTTGAAAATGGAACGCTCAGGACCGTTTACGGCACAGCCGGGACGAAGGACGGGCCGGTCGGGTGGATGGCGGAGACGGGGATCATGACGTATGGCCTTGTCGGAAAGAAATACGTCTCGCGCATCAATCTGCGGATGCAGCTGCCGAAGGGGTCGAGCGTCGATTTCTGGGTTCAGTATGATTCGGACGGCGTGTGGCGGCACTGCGGGCACATCGAGGGCCGGGGACTGCGTACCTTCCTGCTGCCGGTCCGGCCCGCGCGGTGCGACCATCTGAAATTCCGGCTGACAGGGAAGGGCGAGATGAAGCTGTTCAGCCTAGCGAGAGTCCTGGAGGCGGGAAGCGATGCGTAAGACGGGAGGTGCAACATGGGTAGTCTGACACTGGCATACCCGTCCATCGCGGGGAAGACGACGCAGGAGCAGCTGGAGAGCATGCGGCGGTATCTGTGCAGCGTGACGGAGCAGCTGAACCTCGCCGACTGGTCGGCGAAGGCGACGCTGACGGAGATCTCGCAGGCCATCGACGCGGACAGCCTCTCCGAGGCGGAGAAGAAAACGACGCTCTCCGGCTACGGAGCGCTGAAAGCGCTCATCATCAAGACGGCGGACTTCGCCGCGGCAAATTCGGAGACGTGGTCGACGAAGCTGTCCGGCAGCTATGTGGCCATCTCGGACTTCGGCAAGTATCTCGAGAAGACGCAGCTGACGATCGAGGGAAACTCCGTCGGCATCAAACAGCTGTATGACTACACGGCGGGCGTCAACAATCAGTTCTCGGTGAATTCGCAGCAGTACATCAAGACGGGGCTGCTGTACTACAAGGACGCCGTGCCGGTCTACGGCGTGGGCGTGGGGAACATCGAGATGACGGTGACGGACGGCGGCGAACGGGTCATCGACCAGACGAAAAATGAGCTGGTGACGGTGACGCCGGACCGGGTGAGCTTCTGGCAGGACGGGCAGGAGGTCGCGTATTTAAGCGACAAGAAGCTCCATTTTCCGTCCGGGACGCTGGAGGCGGCGGGGGCGGTGCTGTCGGGGAAGATCACGGCGGCAGCCGACTCGACGTTCGGGCCGTGGACGATCTCGGAAAGCAGCATTTACCGCACGGCCAACGAATTTGGGGGCAGCGCGAGCATGTACTTCGGCACGAGCGGGCTTTCCATCAAGGACAAATTCAAGGTCGACGCGAACGGCAAGCTGACGTGCACGGGGGCGAGCATCTCCGGTGCGATCACGGCGACGAGCCTCAACGTGACGAACGCCGTGGTCACAGGGCTGCGGGCGGACGATATCACGGCGGGCAATTTCTCGGCCTCGCGCATCAACGGCGGGATCCTGGATTTCAATAATTTTTCGGTCGACCACCTGTCGGCGAGCGATATCACGACGGGGACGCTGTCGGCGGACTATATCAAGCTCGGCGGGGATATGGCGGTGTATTCGTCGCTGCTGGGAAGCGCAGTCGGCGGGTATCTGGGGTACACGACGGGCGATTACGGCGGCGCGGGCATCCATCTGATGAGCGGCTATGGCGAGGTCGTCGCCACGACGAGCGGCGCGAAGCTCTGCTATGGGCAGAACACGCTGTCGGTGACCGGCAGCGGCGCGCATACGAACTGCACGATGACCGTGGGCGGGAATCTGTCGGTCTCGGGCGGCGCGGCGCCGGAGTATGACGGCGCGGGCTCGCTCGGGTATTCGAACTACCGCTGGTCGGTCGTCTATGCGCAGACGGGCACGATCAGCACGTCCGACCGGGAGAAGAAGACGGAGATCTCCGACGAGCTTGACCGCTATGACGCGCTGTTCGCGCGGCTGCGGCCGGTCTGCTACCGGCTGAAGGACGGGACGTCCGGCCGGGTGCATACGGGGCTGATCGCGCAGGACGTGGAGCAGGCGCTCGCGGCCTGCGGGCTGACGGGGCAGGATTTCGCGGCTTTCGTCCGGTCGCCGCGCGAAGGCGGCGGGGCGGATTACGGCCTGCGGTATGAGGAACTCGTGGCTCTCTGCATCCGGCAGATCCAGCGGCTGCAGGCGCGGGTAGAACGATTGGAGGGATGAACATGAGCAGACTTTCCGGAAGCATCCACACGCTCCGCGCGGGGCTGGTGGAGGCGATCAACGCGGCGGGGCTGCCGCCGTGCATCGTCGGCATGGTGCTCGAGCAGGTGCGCGGGCAGGTAGCCGTGCTGGAGCGGCAGGAGGAAGCGGAAAAAGAGGAAGAACAGGAGGCAGAAGATGGCGCTTTACAGAGTGCAGAGTAACGGCAAGGCGCCGACCGGCCTGCAGGCGGGCGACGAGGTCGTGACGGGCGGCGGCACCTACCGGATCCTGGGCGTCAACGCGGACGGCAGCTACCGCAGCGCGCTCAGCAACCAGCAGCAGACGATCTACAACTACCGCGGCAGCTACGGCGTGCCTGCGGCCCGCGCGGCGCAGCAGCCGGTGCAGGATCTTTCCGGCGTGTCGGAGGCAAAAGCGGCGCTCGGGCGCGTGCAGGCGGCGAAGCCGGGGGCGTATGCCTCCCGGTGGGAGGGGCAGCTGCAGGAGCTCTATGACCGGATCGCGGAGCGGGGAGACTTCTCCTACGATCTGGGCAAAGATCCGATGTACCGGCAGGCCAGAGAGCAGTATCAGACGGCGGGCAGGCTCGCCATGCAGGACACGATGGGGCAGGCGGCAGCGCTCACGGGCGGCTACGGCTCGAGCTACGGCCAGCAGACCGGACAGCAGGCGTACAACGCGTATCTGCAGCAGCTGAACGAGATCGTGCCGGAGCTGTATGCGCAGGCGCGGGAGCAGTGGCAGAGCGGAGAGGCGGCGCTCTATGACCGCTATCAGCTGCTCAGCAGCCGCGAGCAGAGCGACTACGCGCGCTACCGCGACCAGATGAGCGACTACTATGCGGAACTGGACGACGCGCGCAGCGCGTATGCGAGCGCGGCGAAGCTGGCGAACGACAATTACTGGAGCTCGCTCGAATATCAGGCGGACCGTGAGGACGCGGCGAACGCGCAGTACTGGAAGCAGCTGGCCTACGCGGACAAGCAGGCCGCGGCTGCCGAGGCGGCCGCGAAGGCGGCGCAGAACGCCGCGGCGAGATCCACCGGTACGGCGGGCAGCCGGAAGCAGAAGACGGCGTCTTCCAAGGCCGGCGGCCGCAGTACGGGCGTGAAGAAGACCCGCAGCAGCGCCTGGACGAGCGGGCAGGCGGAGCTGAACTGACGGAAGGGGGAGACGGGCATGACAAAGCTTCCGGCGGCAAGGCCCAGCCCGCGTGTGGCGGGCGGCGTGCTGCGCTGGTACGCGGGAGATACGTTTAAAGTCACGCTGCGGCTGGAGCTGCAGGATCAGGACGGCGAGGCGGTGACGGTCGGCGCGGACGACAGCGTGACGGTCCGGTTCTATGATGAGCAGAACGCGCCGGTGCACACCTTCTCCTTTACCGGCGTGACGGGGAACTGCGTGACACTGACGTTTGACGAGACGGTGAGCGCGAAATTCCCGCAGGGGGCGTATCGCTACGATATCCTCTATACGCACGGCGACAAAACGACGCTCGCGCGGGGCAACTGCGCGGCGGCAGAATGAGGTGAGCGGATGCGAGTGGAAATTCCAAATACGATCGCGGTCACGCTGCACGGGCTGGTCTCCCGCGGCGTGAAGGCGGCGGAGGTCACGGACGAGGGCCATCTGGTGCTGACGCTGACGGATTGGAGCCGGGCGGATCTCGGCTCCGTCCTCGGCCCGCAGGGCGCGCGCGGCGAGCAGGGCCTGCCCGGCCCGAAGGGCGAGACCGGCACGCAGGGGCAGACCGGTGCGCAGGGACCGGCCGGTCCCGCGGGTCCGGCCGGACCTGCAGGCCCGCAGGGAGAACCGGGGCCGAAGGGCGACCCCGGCCCGCAGGGCGAGACGGGGCAGACCGGCGCGGGCTTCACGATCCGGGGCTTTTTCGCCACGGCGGAGGCGCTGGCGGCGGGCGTCGATGCGCCGGAGGCGGGAGACGCCTACGGCGTGGGCGCGGCAGCGCCGTATGACATTTACATTTATGACGGCGCGGTGGGCGCGTGGGTCAACAACGGGCCGCTGCAGGGCGCGAAGGGCGCGGACGGCGTCGACGGCATCGACGGTGTGACGCCGGTGATCGGCGCGAACGGCAACTGGTATCTGGGCGAGACCGACACCGGCAAGCCCGCCCGCGGCGAAAAGGGCGACAAGGGTGAGCCCGGCGCAGACGGCGCAAAGGGCGCCCCCGGCGAGACCGGCCCGCAGGGCCCAACGGGCCCACAGGGTGAGACGGGCCCGCAGGGTCCGACTGGTCCGCAGGGCGAGAAAGGCCCACAGGGCGAGACCGGCCCGCAGGGGCCCGCGGGCGCGGCGCCGGTGAAGGGGACGGATTATTTTACCGAGGCGGACAAGCAGGAGATGGCTGCGGCGGCTGCGGCGCAGGTCAGCGTGCCGGTCAGCTCCGTCGACGGGCAGACCGGCGCGGTCAGCCTGGCGGGGACGTATGCGACGCCCGCAGACCTTACGGCGCGGCTGAACCGGAGCACGGACGTCCACGCCGCCGACACGGCCTACACGACCTACATGGCCCGCGGCGAGGCGCTGTTCGCGCAGGAGACGACGCCGACGGTCAACGGCGCGATCGCCTGGCAGTATGAGTAGGGAGGCGGGGAGATGGCGCACAGGACGCTGATCGGCGGCACGGGCTATACGGTCACGGGCGGCACGGATCTCATTGACGGCACGGCCCGCAGCCGGACGGCAGGCCGGACGCTGGTGGACGGCACGGCCTACGCGATCGGCTTTGGCGGGCTGGATGCGGACTTTTCCAAAAACAGCTGGCGGACGATCATCGCCGCCTGCCAGAACAAGCAGGTGCCGGACACATGGAACGTCGGGGACAGCTGTATGATGGCGTTCGGGAAGAAAAACTATCAGATCGACATCATCGGCAAGAACCACGACGATTATGCCGACGGCTCGGGTAAGGCTCCGCTGACGTTCCAGATGCACACGTGCTATGCGACAGAGTACAAGATGAATAACTCTGGTAGCAACACTGGGGGCTGGGCAGACTGTCTGCTGCGGACGACTGGTGGTTTCAAGATAATAAAGTCGAAAATGCCAGCAGAGGTCGTGGCCGCGCTGAAGGCCGTGACAAAGAAGACCACGGCAGGCGGCGCGAGCTCGGCCATCGACACGACGGAGGACACGCTGTTCCTGCTGTCGGAGATCGAGGTGCAGGGCACGCGGACACATTCCTACGCGGGCGAGGGCACGCAGTACGCGTATTACCAGACGGCGGCCAACCGGAAGAAAAACCGCGCGTGGTATCTGCGCTCGCCGAGGATCAGCAGCACCACCTGCTTCTGCAGAACGGGATGGAGCGGTGAAGCGGACTGGAGCGTCGCGTCCGAGGTGGACGGCATCGCGGCGGCATGGTGCTTTTAAGGAAAGGAGAGACAGGGAGAGGCAATGATCTATCTGAAGGTACAGGAGAATGAATATCCGGCATACATCAGCGGAAGGCTGATCGACCGCGACTGGGACGGGCGCGCGTCCAAGTCCATCACGCTGACGATGACGCACGCGCAGGCCGCGCAGCTGTTTACGGACGGCCTTGGCTGGTCGATCGTCCAGCGGGAGACGGTGCCGGACGGCACGGACGGCGGCGGGACCGAGACCGTGCAGGAATGGGACAATGCCGACTACTGCGTCGCGGGCCCGATCACGGATCACCGCGACGGGACGCTGACGGTCAAGATGGGCAAATACACGCAGCTCGAAGAGGCGCTGCGGCAGATCGGGGAGGCACTGGCATGACGAAACTGGAAGAAAAGCTGCTCGCGCAGATCAGAGCCCGGCTCGAGGGGCTGGACGTGCGCGCGTCGGACAAGCTGGCGGCGCTGCTGCCGGCGCTGCGGAAGCTGACGGAGGGCTATGCGGCGCTCGGCGCGGCGGCAAAGAAGACGCTGGCGGGCCTCATCCCGGAGCTGGCGGCGCTCATCGAGGCGGCGGAGGATGCGCTGCGATGAGTGCGGGGCAGATGACGGCGTTTTCCGCGCTGGTCAGTGTGTGCAGCGGGCTGGGGTCGATCGTAACGCTGCTGGTGCTGCTGGCGAAGCCGGTGCGGGAGCGGCTGTTCGGGATGAGCGCCATCCGCGAGGGGCAGAAATGTATGCTGCGCGCGGACATGCTGGCGACATATTATAAGCACAGGGAGGAAAAGACCATCCGGCAGTATGAATATGAGAACTATCTCTATGAGTACAAGGCCTACAAGGCGCTGCGCGGCAATTCATTCATCGACCGCATCGCGCAGGAGATCGCCGGGTGGGAGATCGTGACATGAAAGGAGCTTCGGGAGGTATGGAACAGGTTTTGAAGCGCATTGAAAATCTGCTGACGGTCAAGTCGATCGTGACGCTGGCGCTGACGGCGGTCTTTGCGTGGCAGGCCGTAAAGGGCGAGGTCAGCCAGGACTTCATGATGATCTACACGACGGTCATCGCCTTTTATTTCGGCACCCAGGCGCAGAAGCTGCACAGCGAGGCGGGTGCAAAGCATGACGACGGCACATCCGAGTAATTACACCAGAGGACGGACGCAGCGCATCGAATTTCTCGTTCTGCACTATACGGCCGGACGCAATGACTCCGCCGCGGGGAATCTGAACTATTTCCGTTCCCCGCGCGGGGCCTCGGCGCATTATTTTGTCGACCGGAACGGCTGGCTGCAGTCAGTGGACGACGGCGATACGGCCTGGGCGGTCGGCACGGCTGGCGTCTACCGGCAGAAGCATCCGCGCTGCCACAACGGCAACTCGATCTCCATCGAGATGTGCTGCCGGTATGAAAACGGCCGGTACTGGCTGGAGGACGCGGTGGTCGAGAATGCGGCGCTGCTCACGAGAACGCTCATGCGGACCTATCAGATCCCGATCGGGAACGTGCTGCGGCACTACGACGTGGTGAGCAAGCGCTGCCCGGCTATGTGGGTGGACGACGAGTCGGCGTGGGTCCGGTTCAAACGGCTGGTGATGGAGGTGATGGAAGTGACGAAGGAGGAGCTGCTCAGCTTGCAGGGCACTGGCGACGCGCCCTCGGACTGGGCGCGGGAGGCGACCGAATGGGCGAAGCAGAACGGGGTGTTCACCGGCGACAGCGCGGGGAACTTCGGCTGGCAGCAGCCGATCACCCGCGAGGCTGCGGCAAAGCTCCTGTATGAGTATCATCTGGCACAGACGAAGTAAAGCATGCGCCGGGACGGCAGAAGCCGTCCCGGCGCATTGACGTGGGAGCATACAGCATGGTACACTGGAACAAACGGAGAAAAGGAGCGGAAGCGATGCTGGAGATCCTTCTGATCAGCGCCGGCGCGGTGCTGGAGACGTTATTTATCATGCAGTCGTACCGGCGGCGGGAGCTGGCCTGCGTGGGACTGAAAACGGCGGCGTCGGTCATTTTTGTGCTGCTGGGACTGATGGAGATGCGGCGCATAGGCGTGAGCGCGTATGCACTTTATGTGGTGGCCGGGCTGACACTCGGGATGCTGGGCGATCTGCTGCTGGCGCTGCGGTTTATGTCGAAGAAGCTGCATCAGGCGTTTTTTATTTCTGGCTCAGTGTCCTTCTTTCTGGGGCATATCGTCTATATCGCCGCGATCCTGACGCTCTGCCCGGAGGCGTGGACATATGCCATTCCGATCGCAATCGTCGCGCTCGGCGCGGCGGGGTTTTATGCCTATGCAAAGGAGGTGCGCGCGGGAAAGATCATGCCGCTGGGCGTGGTGTACATTGCGGGCGTGCTGTTCATGACTGCCTGCGCCGCCGCAGGGGCATTCATCGCGTCCAGCCGGGCGCTGTTTCTGTTTTTTGTGGGCGGGATCTGCTTTTCCACAAGCGACAATATGCTGGTCGTTCTGTCCTTCGGAAAAAACGACAGCCCGTACCGCAACGCGGTGCTGCACGTGCTTTACTACATGGCGCAGATCTTTATCGCGCTGACGATCAGGTTCGTGTAAATTTTTTATATAGGACAGGGACTGGCAGATATGCGCTGAAAATTTCCTTTTCCCGGCATCCCTTGCCTCTCCCAAAGGGAGAGCCAAGGGAATTCCCACAGAGAAGCCTTTTTTGAGTCGCCGGAGGTATGACGGCTGTCAGAAAACCGGGATCATCGTGCGGACTGCGTCTGGTCGGCGGAGTAGTCCGATTTTGGGAGGCTCCAGCGGTAGTGCGCGGCCAGCAGCCGCAGAATGACAACCAGAGCTGCGCCCAGCAGCATGGCAAGGTTGGCGCCGGCGCGCTTCCAGAGTCCGACGCAGACGATCGCACCCGCGATGGACGCGCATGCGTAGAAGTGACGGACGAAGATGTATGGTCGTTCGCCGGAAAACACATCGCGCAGCACGCCGCCGCCGACGCCGGTGATCAGACCGACAAAGACCAGCAGGAACATGGAATACTGCGCGGAATGCTCATAGGCGCATTGCACGCCGACGACCGTGAAAATGCCGAGGCCAACCGCGTCCATGAGCAGCAGGAGCCGGTCATAGAGCGGCTCGTGCCGGTTCAGCCGTGCGCGCACGTGCGGCAGAAACAAAATAGCCGAGATCACGGCGGCCGTCAGGGCATAGACGGGGTTCTGGAAGGTGACCGGCGGCGTGATGCCGAGGATCAGATCGCGGACGATCCCGCCGCCGACGGCGGTGCAGACGCCAAGCACGATGACACCGAACAGGTCCATCTGCTTTTTGATGCCGACGATCGCGCCGGAGACGGCGAACGCCGCGGCGCCGATCAATTCCAAAATTAAAATAAAGAAATCCATAACAGTCCTCTCCGGTTCTTAAGGTGAGCTTGTGAGATTTTAAGATGGTTTTGCGGCGTAGCAAGCTGGTTTGCGCCGTCGGTAAGGGTACTCCGCTCACACCTCTGAACCATAGTATAGCACAAGGCAGCGCACACGTACAAGCAAAACAAGCAGGCATTCCAAAAGAAATCAGAGGGACGAAAGGCGCGAATCAGGGATGAAAAGTCGGCGGGGTTTCGCGCGGCCCGTGTTATACTTAATACAAGGGAAAATGCTGTGTCAGCGGCGGATAAAAGTCATATCCGATTTGAGGGGGTGCCGATACAAAGCGGTGTCCGAAAAGCGGAAAATTCAGAAAAGGGAGTGTCCACGTTATGGGGTATAGTTTAGACATGGCACAAGATTTGCGACAGACAGACAGACAGACAGACAGACAGACAGACAGACAGACAGACAGACAGAC
>ERZ827168.3889-NODE-3889-length-14530-cov-4.606425_pt1 | contig 14530 bp, 7 predicted proteins | sample MGYA00519868_ERZ827168 | MGnify/ENA primary metagenome ERZ827168 (study PRJEB31778, sample SAMEA3449271) | human gut metagenome | biome: human gut; feature: human-associated habitat; material: faeces | place: United Kingdom | collected 2010/2012 ...
GCGGACAGCGCGGACGGCACGACATGCACTCGCCGCAATACCAGATCGTATCGCTTTTGAGCAGCTCCTCGATGGCGTCGTCGTCGCGCGTCTGAACGATGCAGACGATCTGCCGCGGATCGTAGTTGTAGAACTCCGCCGCGGGGCAGACGCCCGTACAAACGCCGCAGTTCATGCACGCATGAAGGCCCTCCTTCATCCGCACGTCTTCCATGAGCATGTCGAAATATTTTCCCATACCTATATACAAAAAAACCTTTGCAGTGCAAAGGTAGGGAATCCCGGCGGGTCGCAGGGTGGTATAAATGCGTAAAAATACGAAAGACAGCGACAATGTTTCACAACATGGTCGCTGCCACAGAGCAAGTCCGTAAATTCAATGCGCGGTCCTGACTCCGGTTCGCCTTATCAAGGTCTTCTATGCCGGATTTTCGCCTTCGGGGAGGCTTTCCGGCTCCCGGTGCAGGCAGTCGATCGCCTTCAGCCGCTCGTAGTCTTCGCGCAGCTCGGCGATGATCCGTCGGTTGCAGCGGGCGATCTGTGCGCCCAGCGCATTCATCTCTTCGGGGCTGAATCCGTACTGAGCAGCCGTTTCGGGAGTCGCTTCGAGCGGCTCGTTTCCCAATATAGCCTGACGGCAAATGCAGGCCAGCAGGTGCGGAAACTCCCCGGTGAAAATCTCCACGCTCAACTCGTCGCGGCTGACGGCCTCGAAACGGTCCTCGCCGTTGTAGAGATTGTCTGTCAGCTCCCGATCCGAGACTATTTCATCCCATTCGTCGCGGAAAAAATAGACGTTGAAACCGACGCAGAACGAATCGAGGCAGCTGTCGAAATTTTCATAGTTTTCGATGAATCCGGCGACCGAAAAGGTCTGTTCGGTATCCTCCTGCACGATCCAAAAGAGCGATTCGGGCAATGCGAGCACCGTGGCATAGAGAGTATGCGCCTGCTTTTCGAGATCGTCGAGAAACTGACGGATGTCGCTCTTGCGAATGTCCCCGTCCATCGGGATGATGTCATTGAATGCGAAAGGTTGTCGTGTCATGGTTCAGTGATTTCAAACCCGCCGCACCGGATCGTGCAGCGGAGGGCCCGTTGAAATTACGGAGATCGAAAAAAACGGGTGCGGGACAGGCCTAAAAAATATAAGTGACGCTTTTAACCTGCAAACATGAAGAATTCAAACTCCCGCACCCAATTCGCCCGATGTCCGGTTCTGCGTTCCGTACGGGCACAAAAAAAGCACGGAACGCAGGTACAACTCCGCTCACCGGCCTTCCGAGCCTTCAAATGGTAGCTGCCCTTACGCCCGTGCATGCCACCTGCACCGAAATGCAGGGGCAAAACACAGGTTTCAGACAAATTTTACACCACTCCAAAATAAATGTTATATCGCTATAACAAGTCGCGAGTTTGTCAATGGTATAAAAAGGTTTGTCTTAACCTTTATTAAATTATTTCCGATACAAATATAGCATAACTTTTTCAATTTTAAGTTATGCGACCCGTATAAAAAACAAGACGTGAGCCTTGCATTATCGCTGTTCGGTTCTGGGGAGATACCTTGCCCAATAACACAAGATCCCACGCCCATAGAGCATGGTACGATACCACAATCCGGGGCGCGGGAACACGACCCGTCGGGCATCTTGTGTTTTGTAGGGCATGAAAATCTCCCCAGATTTTACAGCTACAAAACCCGCGTCTGCCTATCTGACAGACCGCAATCCAAAACTAATACAAAAAATCCGAATCCACAACTATTTGCGGACAATTTTTGCGCCGAATGGGCTATATAGACCGAATAACCTACATTCCCGCTTTAACAGAATATACCGCACCAAAACAAAACGGACACGGCAATGCCGCGTCCTTTTTTCGCATACCGGGGAATGCGTTATTTCATCTCCACCAGCGGTTTGCCCGTCATTTCGGCAGGCTGTTCGAGCCCCATCAGCTTCAGCACCGTGGGAGCCACGTCGGCCAGAATGCCGTCGTGAACCGACTGCACGCGGTCCGAAACCACCACGATGGGCACGGGGTTGAGCGAGTGAGCCGTATTGGGAGTACCGTCGGCATTCACAGCGAAGTCGGCGTTACCGTGGTCGGCGATCATCACCACCTCGTAACCGTTGGCCTTGGCCGCCTCCACGACGGCGGCTACGCACTCGTCCACAGCCTTCACGGCCTTCTGGATAGCCTCGTAAACGCCCGTATGACCCACCATGTCGCCGTTGGCGAAATTGAGGCAGATGAAGTCGAATTTCCGGGTACCCAGAGCCTCGACCAGCTTGTCCTTCACCTCGTATGCGCTCATCTCGGGCTGCAGGTCGTAGGTGGCCACCTTGGGCGACGCCACCAGAATGCGGTCCTCGCCCTCGAACTTGTCCTCGCGGCCTCCGTTAAGGAAGAAAGTCACGTGGGCATACTTCTCGGTCTCGGCTATGCGCAGCTGCGAGAGACCCAGCGACGACACGTACTCGCCTATGGTGTTGGTCACGTTCTCCTTGTCGAAAAGAATATGCAGGCCCTTGAACTTGGCGTCGTAGGGAGTCATGCAGCAATAATAGAGCGGCATGGTGTGCATGCCCTCGGCAGGCATGTCCTCCTGCGTGAGCACGATGGTTATCTCCTTGGCGCGGTCGTTACGGTAGTTGAAGAAGATCACCACGTCGTCGGGCTTGATGCGGCCAATTACCTCGCCCTTCTCGTCCACGCGGACCACAGGCTTCACGAACTCGTCGGTCACACCCTCGTCGTAAGAGCGCTGCATGGCCTCGACCATATCGGTGGCAGCATCGCCCACGCCGTTGACCAGAAGGTCGTAAGCCACCTTCACGCGCTCCCAGCGCTTGTCGCGGTCCATGGCATAGTAACGGCCGATGATCGATGCGATCTTTCCCGTACTCTTCGCCAGATGCGCCTCCACGTCGGCTATGAAGCCCTTGCCGCTCTTGGGATCGGTGTCGCGGCCGTCCATGAAGCAGTGCACGAAGGTATTCTCGATGCCGTAGTGAGCCGCAATGTCGCAGAGTTTATAGAGATGCTCGATCGACGAGTGCACGCCGCCGTCCGACGTGAGACCCATGAAATGCACGCTCGCGCCCTTCTGCTTGGCGTACTCGAATGCCTTCACGATCTCGGGATTGGCGAGGATCGAGCCGTCGGCGCACGCGCGGTTGATCTTCACCAGATCCTGGTACACCACTCGGCCCGCGCCGATATTGAGGTGGCCCACCTCCGAGTTTCCCATCTGACCGTCGGGCAGACCTACATTCTCGCCGTCGGTGCGCAGCTGCGCATGGGGATACTGCTCGGTCATGGCCGAGATATAGGCGGGGTGCATGGTCGAGATCACGTCCGATTTGGTGTGGTCGCCTATTCCCCAGCCGTCGAGGATCATCAATAATACTTTCTTGTCCATAAAATCGTATGTTTTACTATTTCAATTTCGACATAATAATTTCCACCGCAGAGTCTATCGCCTTTTGCAGACCGTCGGGATTCTTTCCGCCCGCCGTGGCGAAGAACTTCTGGCCGCCGCCACCGCCTTCGATAGCCTTGGCCGCCTCGCGGACCACCGCGCCCGCATCCGCGCCGCGGGCCACGATATCGTCGCCGAGCATGACGGCCAGCATCGGTTTGCCATCCGACACGCAGCCTATGGCCATCACGATATTCGAAGCCTTGTCACGCAAAGTATAGGCCAAATCCTTCATCATGCCCGACGTGTAGGGTACCTGACGGGCTATAACGAATACCTCGTCGTCCTTCTTGCGCTCCGCAAGGATCTTGTCGGCCAGCGCCGACACCTGCTCCTTATGCAGTTCCTCGACCTCGCGCTGCAACGATTCGTTGCTCTCCAGCAGCTTGCGCACGGCCTGCTCCACCTTGGGGTTGTTTATCAGACGGCCGATGCCCGCGATCTGGTCCTCGGCCATGTAAACTATCTCCTCGGCACGCTCGCCCGTCACGGCCTCGATGCGTCGCACACCCGCCGAAATGGCGCTCTCGCTCACGATTTTGAATAATCCGAGCGTACCCGTGGCCGAAGTGTGGGTACCGCCGCACAACTCGACCGACTCGCCGAACTTGACGATGCGCACGCGTTCGCCGTACTTCTCGCCGAAGAGCATTATGGCTCCCGCAGCCACGGCCTCATCCATCGTGGCGTCGCGACGTTCCTCCAGCGGATGGTTGGCGCGGATGGCCTTGTTGACCAGACGCTCCACCTCGCGCAGCTGCTCGGGCGTCACTTTCTGGAAGTGCGAAAAGTCGAATCGGAGTCCCGAAGGCGACACCATCGAACCCTTCTGCTCGACATGCGTGCCCAACACCTTGCGCAGGGCCTGATCCAGAAGGTGCGTGGCCGTGTGGTTGTTGGCCGCCGCCTGACGCTTCTCGGCATCGACCACGGCGGTAAACGCCGCCGACGGATTCTCTGGCAACACGGCCGCCACATGCACTATGAGTCCGTTCTCCTTCTCGGTGGCAATTATGGCGATACGCTCGTTGGCGCTCTCGATATAGCCCGTGTCGCCTATCTGTCCGCCCGAATTGCCGTAGAACGGCGTACGGTCGAACACCAGCTGATATGTAGTCTTGCCCTTGGAGGTCACGCGGCGGTAACGCGCTATGCGCACGGGCGCCGTAAGAGTATCGTAACCGATGAACTCGCTCTGCTCTATGGGCAGCAACTCCTGCCAGTCGTCGATATCCTGCGCCGCGGCGTTGCGCGAGCGCTCCTTCTGTGCCTGAAGTTCCTTCTCGAAGCCCGCCAGATCGACATCCACACCCTGCTCGCGGGCGATAAGCTCCGTGAGGTCGATGGGGAATCCGAACGTGTCGTAGAGTTCGAAAGCATCCTTGCCCGATATGCAGCCCTTGTCGCCCGCCTTGCGGATCACGCCGTCGAGCAGGTTGATACCCGTGGCCAGAGTGCGCAGGAACGAAGCCTCTTCTTCCTCGATAACGCGCTCGATAAGCGTCTGCTGGCTCTTGAGCTCGGGGAACTGGCCGCCCATCTGCTCGGCCAGGCCCGCCACGAGCTTGCACAGCGTGGGTTCGGTGAAGCCCAGATAGGTATAGCCGTAACGCACCGCGCGGCGGAGGATGCGTCGTATGACGTAGCCCGCCTTGGCGTTGGCGGGAAGCTGTCCGTCGGCGATAGAGAACGCTATGGCGCGAAGGTGGTCGGCCATGACGCGCATGGCCACGTCGCACTTCGCGTCATCGCCGTAACGCTTGCCCGCCATGGCGGCTATGCGGCCTATAGTGGGCTGGAACACGTCGGTATCGTAGTTCGATTTCTTGCCTTGCAGGATCATGCAGAGGCGCTCGAAGCCCATGCCCGTATCGACATGCTTGGCAGGCAGCGGCTCCAGTTCGCCGCTTGCCTTGCGGTTGAACTGCATGAACACGAGGTTCCATATCTCTATCACCAGATGGTGGCCCGTATTGACCATATCGCGGCCCGCCACCTCGGCGATCTCCGCCTCGTCGCGCAGATCGTAGTGGATCTCGCTGCAAGGACCGCAGGGGCCCGTTTCGCCCATCTCCCAGAAGTTGTCGTGCTTGTTGCCGCGGATTATGTGGTCCTCGGGCAGATACTCGCGCCAATAACCGTAGGCCTCCTCGTCGAAAGGCACTCCGTCGTCGGCGCTGCCCTCGAACACGGTGGCGTACATGCGGCTCTTGTCGAGACCGTAGACTTCGGTCAGCAGCTCCCAGGCCCATGCTATGGCCTCCTTCTTGAAGTAATCGCCGAAAGACCAGTTGCCCAGCATCTCGAACATGGTGTGGTGGTAGGTGTCATGTCCTACTTCCTCCAGATCGTTATGCTTGCCCGACACGCGCAGACACTTCTGCGTATCGGCCGCACGCGGATACTGACGGGGCGCATTGCCCAGAAAGATATCCTTGAACTGGTTCATGCCCGCATTGGTGAACATCAACGTGGGGTCGTTCTTCACCACCATCGGCGCCGACGGAACTATCGTATGGCCTTTGCTTTGAAAAAAATCGAGAAACGCTTGTCTGATTTTGTTTGATTCCATGATATATCGTTTTTACTCTTACTTACGTTATATGTATCGTTAGCGGATTGCAAAATTACACATTTTACGCTAAATTTGCACCATAATAAGTTATTTTAATAATATATGGGACGTTTTTCCGACAGTAATAGCGGCAAGGGCGAGGCACGCAGCCTCGTCCACCGCCTGCAATCGTACCGTCTCATACGCAAGCTGCTCATCGGATTCATCATCGTATCGATAGTCAACATGTTCTTCTCGTCGACGTTCTATACCCCCAAGCTCTACCGTCTGGCCGACAAGAACCGCGAACTGCAACTCCGATACGAGGTGTTGCAGAACCGCATCCGCACCTCGCAGCGCAAGCTCGAACAGATACGCCACCGCGACAACTTCGTCTACCGCCCGCTGTTCTCGACCGACACACTCGCCGTCGAAGGTATATACTCGCCATACGACGAGAGCAAGTACGAGCACATAGCGGGCGACGACTATTCGCCCGCCATGCTCACCGCATGGCACGAGCTCGACCAGTTCGCCCGCAGCCTCTATCTGGAGTCGGTGTCGCTCGACGAATTGCAGGCCCTGTCGAAGGACAAGGAGAAGTTCTCCACGGCCATACCCGCCATATGGCCCATCGACCGCACCAAACTGCGCAACAAGATCGGCGCGTTCGGATACCGCATGCACCCCAAATACCACGTGTGGAAATTCCACAGCGGAGTGGACATGCCCGGGCGCACGGGCGATCCCATCTATGCCACGGGCGACGGCGTGGTCCGCGAGACCGTTCTCAGCCGCGCACGCACGGGTTACGGAACCCAGATTCTGCTCGACCACGGATTCGGCTACAAGACCCGCTACGCCCACCTGAGCAAGATACTCGTTCAGAAAGGCGACTCGGTAAAGCGCGGGCAGCTCATAGGCGAACTCGGCAACACGGGCGTATCCACCTCGCCCCACCTCCATTACGAGGTGATATACATGCGCTCGCACGTGAACCCCATCAACTACTTCGACAAGAACATGTCGGCCGAAGCCTACAAGAGCCTCATGGGACAGATTCAGGACGAGAATTACGAAGCAGATTAAAACGAGAAACGGAATGGACAACGCACACGATACCGAAAAACGTCGCACACGCAATCAGAAAGCCGTAAGGTTTTTCGTTCGGCTGTTCGCTTGGGGCGGTGCGGCCATACTCTATTATGTGCTGTTCTCGTTCTTCTTCGACACGCCCTACGAGCACCGCATGCGCCATTCTACCGACAAGCTGCGCGCCGAATACGACGTTCTGGCCGCGAGATACGATTCGCTGGAGATGGTGCTCGACAACATAACCGACCGAGACAGGAGCGTGTTCCGCATACTGTTCGAATCGGATCCGTACGATCTGGACACCGAACAGAGCGAAGAGCGCGTGGCCCTGCACGAAAAGAAGATATCGGAATCGCGGCGCGAACTGCGGCGCGACCTCGCCCGACGGACAGACGAAATGACCGAGAAGATCGCCGAGCTGGAGGGTTCATACCTGAAGATCAAGCTCCTGGGCGACAGTCTGGGCGAGAAAAGCAACGCCATACCCTCGATACAGCCCGTGCTGAACAAACAGCTCACGCTGCTCACGGCGGGTTACGGCACCATACTCAACCCCTTCTACCGAACGCTCAAATCGCATCAGGGAGTGGACTACACCGTAGCCGAGGGATCGAGCATATTCGCCACGGCCGACGGCGTGGTGAAGGAGATCTCGGACAAGAACTCCACGCTGGGCAAGACCGTCGTCATCGACCACGGAAACGGCTACCGCACATCGTACGGCCACCTGATGAGCGTACTGGTACGCAAGGGGCAGAGAGTGCAGCGCGGCGACGTGATAGCCTTGTCGGGCAACTCGGGACTCTCGCTCGCACCGCACCTCCATTACGAAGTGCGTTACAACGGGCTCCGCGTCGACCCCGTGCACTACTTCTTCATGGAGCTCACGCCCGACGAATACCAGCGCATAATACGCATAGCGCAATCGGGAATGCAGTCGTTCGACTGACGCGCGCCGACGCATTATCGTCGCGATTCAGCGCCGCCGATTTGACCGAATGCCTTTATTTCGCTAACTTCGTGGCAAAATACCAATGTTTATCCGCAAAAATACGCCATAGTATATTCGGCAGATATTCGACATCGCGGCGCGATGTCGGCAGTTCGCCGCCGCCCCACGCGGCGGACTGCTGTCGCACTCCTCCGCCGACGGCGAACCGCAGGCAGCCGAACGAAAACGGATATTATTTCGGATAAGCATAAAATTACGATCCCGATGCAACAATCGTTTTTGTCCGAAACGGCCCGAAAACTTTACGAGCGCTACGGCCGTGAAATATCGTCGCTCACGATGGTGTTCCCGTCGCGTCGCGCCCGTCTGTTCTTCTCCGACGCGCTGTCGCAACTCGCCGACGCCCCGCTGTGGCAGCCGAAATACATCTCGATGGACGACATAATGTGCGAAGCCTCGTCGTTCACGGCGGGCGACAAGGTACGCCTCATCACCGAATTATACAAGGTATATGCTTCGTATCACGACGAGACGTTCGACAAGTTCTACTTCTGGGGCGAAATGCTTCTCGGCGACTTCGATCTGATAGACAAATACATGATCGACGCCGACATGCTGTTCCGCAACATCGGCGACCTGAAGGAGCTGGAGGCCGACCTGTCGTACCTCACGCCCGAGATGAGGCGGGTGATAAACTCGTTCTGGAGCCATTTCGCAGATGAAGCGTCGCTTTCGGACGAGAAGCGCAAGTTCCTGAAAGTGTGGCTGACGCTCGGTCCCGTCTATCACCGTCTGCGCGAACGGCTGACCGAACTGCGGTTCGCCTACACGGGAATGATATACCGTTCGGCCGTGGAGAACATCGAAAACGGCACGGGAGGTCCCGACACCACGCGCCACTACGTCTTCATAGGATTCAACGCCTTGTCGGAGTGCGAGAAACGCGTTCTGAAACATCTCGACGCCAATGCCCGATGCGATTTCTTCTGGGATTACGACTCATACTACACGGGCAACTCGGAGCAGGAGGCGGGGCGCTTCATGCGCGAGAATCTGCGGCTGTTTCCGCCGACGGACGACGTGTCGCACGACAATTTCATCGGAATCGCAAAAAAGATCAACGCCGTATCCACCGTGTCGAACGTGGTGCAATGCAAATACGTGCCGTCGATCCTGCGGCGCATATCGCCGTCGCTGCAATTCGACAAACAGACGGCAATAGTGCTCACCGACGAATCGCTTCTGCTGCCGCTGCTGCACTCGCTCCCGAACGAAATAGCCGACAACATAAACGTCACGATGGGTTATCCGCTGCGGCAAACCACGGCCTACTCGTTCGTGGAGCGCCTGATCGAGCTCCAGAAGAACCGCCGAAAATCGGGCGGCGAACAGACATTCTACCATGCCGACGTGAGCGGAATACTGCTGCATCCCTACATAACCGAAGTCGCTGACGCCCGATCGCGCGAACGCCGACAGCAGATAGTCGAGAGCCGCAGCATACGCGTGAGCGGACAGGAGTTCGCCGACGACGATCTGTTAAGCGTAATATTCAAGCCCGCCGAAGGTTACGAGGCATTATCGGAATATTTGCTCGAAGTGACCGAAGCCGTGACCGCAGCCGATTCGCCCGACGAGGAACGGTCGTTGAAATCGGCGTGTCTGTCGATCATCGCCGACAACATCCGGCAGCTGAACAATTCGCTGAAACTTTGCGATATAGAAATAAGCACCTCCATCTATACTTCACTATTGAAACGCCATCTGCAAACGGTGCGCATACCTTTCAACGGCGAGCCGCTCAAAGGTTTGCAGGTGATGGGTATTCTGGAGACCCGCAACCTCGATTTCCGCAACGTGGTGATACTCTCGATGAACGACGACAACTTCCCGGGCAACCTCAACGGCGCCTCGTCGTTCATACCCTACAACCTGAGGGCCGCCTACGGCATGCCCACGCCCGAACACCACGAGGGAGTGTACGCCTACTACTTCTACCGCCTCATACAGCGCGCCGAGAATGTCGACATGCTCTACTGCTCGCACGCCGACGAAAAGAGCACGGGCGAGCAGAGCCGCTACATATACCAGCTGCGATACGAGTCGCCGTACGACATAGGACGCATAAACGTGGGCGTAGACGTGGCCGTAGGCGAATCGCGGGCGATAACGGTCGAAAAGAGGGGACGCACGCTCGAAAAGCTCCGCCGATTCCTCGACGGCGACGAGCCGCAGATGCTTTCGCCCACGGCTTTCGCCCGCTACATAGCCTGTCCGCTCAAGTTCTACTTCGCCGCCATAGCGCGGCTCAAGGTATCGGACGAGATAGCCGAAGAGGTCGACAACCCCATGTTCGGCACCATCCTCCACGCCGCCATGCAGCACCTCTACGGACCGATACGGGGCATAGAGGATCCCGTACCCGAACTGGCCCGCATGCTGCAGGGCGATGCAGTGGAAAAAGCGGTCGTGCAGGCCATAAACGACGAATACCTGAACAACGCCGAGGCCGATCCCGCCGAATACGCGGGCAACCTGGCGCTGGTGAACAGCATTGTGGTGAAATACATCCGCCGCGGAATCATCCCATACGACATGGCGCACGGCAGTTTCTCGGTAACGGAGGTAGAGCACCGCATATCGCAGCCCTTCGAGCTCGGCGACGGACACCGCGTCATCATCGGAGGCATAGCCGACCGAATAGACTCGCTCGACAACGGCCGCATACGCGTGGTGGACTACAAGACGGGCGGGCTGCATCTGGAATTCAACGGCGCGGAGTCGCTTTTCGAGGGCGAAAACCGCAGCCGATTCGGCAATCTGCTGCAAACCATGATATACTCGATGGTGCTGCGCCGCACGTTCGGCCGCAACGTCGAGCCCGCCCTCTACTTCGTGCGCTACATCCGCAACGACGATTACGATCCGCATCTGATCGACAAGTCGGCCGACTCGGCGGCGGTGGATTACGACGCCTACGCCGAGGAGTTCGAGACGCTGCTGCGCCGAAAGCTCGACGAACTGTTCGATCCCGAAACGCCCTTCGCGCAATGCGACGAAACGGAGTCCGACAAGATATGCAAATACTGCGATTTCAAACTCATCTGCAAACGGTAACGCCATGAGAGCACAAATCCTGAGCGCGAGCGCCGGATCGGGCAAGACCTACCGACTGGCATACAAATTCGTGCACGACACGATAAAGCACTACATAGAAAAGCCCTATCTCTACCGCGCCATACTCGCGGTGACCTTCACCAACAAGGCCACCGAAGAGATGAAGAGCCGCATACTGAAAGAGATAAACGACCTCATCGTCCGCCCCGCCGAGAGCAGCTACATGGCCGATCTGAAACGCGATCTGCGCCTCGACGAGGCGGAGATAATAAAGCGCGCCCGCAACATACAGACCAGGATCCTGCACGACTATTCGCGGTTCACCATACTCACCATCGACAAATTCTTCCAGCGCATACTGCGGGCCTTCATCCGCGAGTTGGGAATCGACCTCAACTACAACATCGAGATCGAGACATCGACGGTACTGACGCGCAGCGCCGATTCGCTGATAGACGACATTACGGGCGACGCCACGCTGCGGCAGTGGATCATGGAGTTCGCGCAGGAGAAGATCGACGACAACAGCCGCTGGGACATACGCGGCGACCTGCTCGCGCTGGGTCGCGAACTGTTCAACGAGCAGAGCAAGCAGACGGTGATGAACTCCACCCCCAAGGAGGAATTGCAGAGAGTCATCCGCGAGGCCGAGAAACGCGCGGCGCAGGCACGTGCCGACATAAAGGCCATAGCAGAAAAGGCGCTGAAGGCGATGGACGAGGCGGGAGTATGCCCCACCGACTTCGCAGGCAAATCGCGCAGCTTCGCCAAATACTTCTCGTCCGTAGCCGCGGGCGACGCGAAAGAGCCGACGGCCACCGTGCGCGCACGTGCCGCCTCGCCCGACGGGTGGGCCGCGAAAGGTTCCGCGGCGCAGGCGCTGGCTCCCGCATTGCAGCCTCTGCTGGCCGAGATATGCGACACGTTCGACCGAAACCGACGTCTGTGGTCGACACTGCCGTTAGTGAAATCAACCTACCGCAGCTATGCGCTTTTGCAAGACATATACAAAAAGGTCCGCGACCTGTGCGAGGAAGAGGGAATCATGCTTCTCTCCGAAACGAAATACATACTGTCGCGCTTCGTGGCGGGAAACGACGCGCCCTTCATATACGAAAAAACGGGCAACCGTTTCGAGCGCTTCATGATCGACGAGTTTCAGGACACTTCGATCCGCGAATGGGAGAACTTCGTGCCGCTGCTGCAAAACGCCATGTCGCAGTCGGAGGATACGTCGGTACTCATCGTGGGCGACGTGAAGCAGTCGATCTACCGCTGGCGCGGGGGCGACTGGCGCATACTGCAACAAGGGGTGCGCAGGGCCTTGGGCGAGACAGACACCGAAATGCAGATACTTTCGGACAACTACCGCAGTCTGCCGCGCATAGTGGAATTCAACAACACGGCCATAGAGCGCGTGGTAGAACGCGACAACGCCGACCTCAACGCCGCACTGCTCAAGGCGGCGGAAAAAGGCACGCTCAGCCGCGGCAGCTGCGACGATCTGCTCGACACGCTGCGCTCGGCATACGAAGGGCACGCCCAGACTCCGAAGCGAAAGAGCCGCAACGGAGGATACGTAAGGATCGAGACGTTCGAGGAGACGCCGCCTCTGGTGGAGTGCATCGAGCAGGTGATAGCGCGGGGCTACTCTTACAACGACATAATGATCCTCTACCGCAAGGCGAGCGACGGACTGCGCACGGCGCGCATACTGCTCGAATACAAGCGTCGCAACAACTCGTTCAACATAATGACGCAGGACGCACTAATCATAGGCAACGCCCCCGTGAGCAACTTCGTGACGGCCGTCATGCGGCTGTCGCAGGACCCCGACGACTCGATAAGCCGCGCGCTGGCAAACGACTACCTCGGCCGCGACTACGACGCGCCCCTGAACGACGGCGACCGAGCGACGCTCGCAGGCATAAGCAGGCTCACGCCCGAACAGGCGTTCGAAAAGATAGTCGTCGAATACGGGCTCGACAAACGTCACGACGAGATAGCCTATCTGCAAGCGCTGCACGAACAGATAGCAGCATTCTGCGCCTCGAAGGTGGCTGACATACAGCTGTTCCTCGCCGCATGGGACGAGAAGGGATCGGGAAAGGCGCTGAGTGTGGAGAAGAGCGACTCGACGATAGAGCTCACCACCATCCACAAATCGAAGGGACTGGAGCGCAAGGTGGTGATAATCCCCTACTGCAACTGGTCGCTCGATCCCGCTGTCAACGACAACATAGTGTGGGCCGCACCCGACGAGAATGGCGATCCGCTGGCCGGCGTAGGACGCTTTCCCGTGGAGTACAAGAGCGCGATGAGCGATTCGATATTCTCCGACGAGTACTACCGCGAGAAGGTGTATTCGCACGTCGACAACGTAAACATGCTCTACGTGGCCCTCACGCGCGCCAAGGAGGCGCTCTACATATTCGTTCCGCGCGCTGAGAGATACAACACGGGGCGTCTGCTGTGGGAGTCCGTCAGGCAGGACGCCGATCCGTCGGATCCCGAAATTGTGGAGTACGGAGTGCCCGAACCGCCCGAACCCGAAGACAAAAAGGACGACGGCGTGGAGAGCGTACTGCTGGACGAATACCCAACCTCCGACACCCGAATGACGCTGCGTCTACCCTCGCAACGCTATTTCGAGGATGGAGGATCGGCCGCGCTCGCGCCGCGCAACAAGGGCATACTCATGCACGGCATACTGTGCGAAGCGACCGATGCCGCCGACGCCGAACGCCGCATCGGGGAGGCCCGCATTGCGGGACGCCTGAGCGACACGCAGGCCGAAGAGCTGACGGCGACCATCCGCCGCGAACTCGGCAGGCCCGAGGTGGCGGAGTGGTTCGCTGCCGACTTCTGGGACGAGATACGCAACGAGAACGACATAATAAGCCGCTGTACGATCGGAACACGCCGCCCCGACCGCGTAATGATAAAGGGCGACCGCGTGGCGGTGGTCGACTACAAGTTCGGATCGGAAAAGCCCAAGAAGCATCTGAGGCAAATAGGCGAATACATGCGGCTTGTAGCCGCGATGGGCTACGGGCAGGTGGAGGGATACGTATGGTATCTGTCGCTCGGCGAAATAGTAAAGGTCGAAGCGGACGGCAGCGGGGATTCGCAAAGCGATATGTGACGGAGATCGAAAGACATAATCATCTTTAGTACTTCGGCCTCGGCATAATCAAACCTTTGGTTTGCTTTTGCTCTCGCTTATTCGTATCTTTGGCTTCGCCTTAGATACTTCCGCTCGGCAAAATGCAAGCAAGCTTGCTTTTGCTCTCGCTTATTCGTATCTTTGCATCGATGTATCGCA
>ERZ827168.3890-NODE-3890-length-14526-cov-2.673554_pt1 | contig 14526 bp, 13 predicted proteins | sample MGYA00519868_ERZ827168 | MGnify/ENA primary metagenome ERZ827168 (study PRJEB31778, sample SAMEA3449271) | human gut metagenome | biome: human gut; feature: human-associated habitat; material: faeces | place: United Kingdom | collected 2010/2012 ...
TCAGATTGCTGTTGCCTTTGGCGCCACAGCAGAATCTTTTGCAATATCAAACATTCCTTCCGTTGCAATCGTTCCAGCTCTTGAAATTGCGCTGCTGGCAGTCTTATGCGCCCTTGCCAGCATCCTGTTTTGTATCCTGCTGCATCAGACCGGACATCTGTTCCAGAAGCTGTTTACGAATAAATATCTGCGCATCGTCATCGGTGGCCTGATCATTATAGCGCTGACTGCACTTGTAGGAAACCAAAACTACAACGGTACTGGCATGAACGTCATTCAACAGTGTTTTCAGGGAAGCACTCCTCCATCGAAGGACATGTACCATATGAAGCATTTTTCTTAAAAGCTGTGTTTACAGCAGTAACTCTTGGGGCAGGCTATAAAGGCGGAGAGATTGTTCCTTCCTTCTTTATCGGAGCGACTCTGGGTTGTTTTTTCGGAACCGTTGCAGGCATCTCTCCATCCCTGTGTGCAGCTGTGGGTATGGGAGCTGTTTTCTGTGGCGTCACAAACTGCCCGATCGCGACCATGTTCCTCGGCTTCGAGCTCTTCGGCTTTGAGGCGATGCCGTATTTTGCATATAATCTTGCGGCAATAATAAAATCCGTTTACGGAAAAAACAAAAAAGTCCTTGCACTTGATATGGATAATACGCTTTGGGGCGGCATTGTCGGCGATGACGGTGTCGAAAACCTTGAGCTTGGTGAAGAAACACCGACAGCACAGGGCTATGATGAATTTCAAAAGTATATAAAGCAGCAAAAACAGCTTGGAGTATTGCTCACAATCAATTCAAAAAACGATTATGAAAACGCGATAGCCGGACTGAAACACCCCGACAGCCGCTTCTCCCCTGACGACTTTACCGTGATAAAGGCAAACTGGAATCCGAAGGATATCAATCTGAAGGATACCGCCGCCGCACTTGAGCTCGGCACGGATTCGTTTGTATTTGTCGACGATAATCCTGCGGAACGTGACATTGTCGCGGCAAACGTACCGGGTGTGGCAGTTCCCGAAATAGGCGAAATTCAGGATTATATCCGCACACTGGACAAGAGCGCTTTTTTTGAAGTGACGTCATTTACCGATGAAGACATGAACCGCGGCGAAATGTACGCGCAAAATGCAAAGCGTGCCGAAATGAAGAGCGAGTATGCCGACTACGGCGAATATCTCACAAATCTTCAGATGAAGGGCGAAATACAGAGCTTCATACCTATGTATATCAGCCGCATCGCGCAGCTCACTAACAAATCAAACCAATTCAACGTGACAACCAGACGATATACTGTCGAGGATATCGAAAAATGTGCCGTTTCGCCCGATTATATAACTCTTTACGGTCGTCTGTCCGATCGATTCGGAGATAACGGTGTTGTGTCGGTGGTTATCGGCAAAAAAGACGGCAACGCACTGCATATTGACGTCTGGCTTATGAGTTGCCGTGTACTCAAGCGCGATATGGAATACGCTATGCTTGATGCGCTGGTCGCAAAATGCCGTAACCAAGGCATTGATATGATATACGGTTACTATTATCCGACAAAGAAAAACGGCATGGTGAAGGAGCTTTTTGCCGATTTCGGTTTTGAAAAACAATCAGACACAGACGGTAATACAGTTTGGATGCTGAAAACAGCCGGTTATACGAACAAAAACAGATATATTGATGTACCACTGGAGGAAACAGATGCTTAACGAACAGGATGTAATGCCCAGACTTACAAGGGTGTTCAGAAACGTATTCGGCGATAAACGCCTTATTATCTCACGCAGGACCACAGCGGACGATGTCGATGATTGGGACAGCCTTGAGCATATCAATCTCATCGCCGCGGTTGAAAACGAGTTTGCGATGAAATTCAAGATGAAAGAGGTTTCGTCTATGAAAAATGTGGGCGAAATGATAGATATCATCTGCGAAAGAGCAAGAAGATAGTTTATTTCGACGTTAAAAAACCACTTGACAAAACTCGCACGCGGTATTATAATTATATAAAAGATTAGGAAAGGACAGGATGATACTCATGATGCGTATAGTTATTTCTCGATTTTATTATTACCATCAAGGCGGTCTTTCTGTCATGAATCCGGTCGGCTGAGTCTCTGATGGTAATGAATTCGGGGACGAATTCGATTGAATGTAATAACAAAAGCCCGCTAAGGAAATCTCTGTAAGGATATTTCATGGCGGGTTTTCATTTTTGTTCAGGTATGCACGGGAGAGATTGAAATGGATAGTTTAAATCAGGCAAGAATGACGATTGACAGCGTTGACCGCGAAATGGCAAAGCTTTTCGCAGAGCGTATGCAGGCAGCGGCAGTGATTGCTGCATATAAGGAGGAACACGGTCTTCCTGTCGAGGACATAGCGCGAGAGGATGAGCTTATCGCTCGCAACTCCGGACTCGTTCCTCCGGCGTACAGACCCTATTACACAAATTTTCTGAAGCAATTGATCAACGAATCGAAAAAATATCAAAATCTGCTGCTTTCGGGCATGACAATTGCTTTTTCGGGAGTCGAAGGCGCGTTTGCACATGTCGCCGCAATACGTATTTTCGGTGACGATGCGAAAAAAATTCCTTGCCCGGATTTCGCGTCCGCATACCGCAGGGCAGAAAGCGGTGAATGTACATGTGCAGTGCTACCGATCGAAAACAGTTATGCAGGCGATGTAGGACAGGTTATGGATCTCGCTTATCACGGAAAACTTTCGGTAACAGGTATATATGATCTCCCGCTTTCTCAATGCCTGCTTGCAAAGCCCGGAGTCGGCATTGAAGAAATACGCGAGGTTGTCAGCCATCCACAGGCGCTTTCACAGTGCCTCCCGTACCTTAAAAAGCACGGTTGGATACAAACTACTGCTGTCAATACGGCGGTTGCCGCCAAAAATGTCGCGGACGGTGACAGGCGCGAAGTCGCGGTGATAGCGGCAAAGGAAAATGCAACACTTTACGGGCTCAATGTACTCGAAAACGACATTAATGAGCAGAAAACAAATACGACGCGTTTTGCGGTGTTTACCACGGCGCCGAGTGAAATAAAGCCGTCTGACCTACATTTCGTTTTGCTTTTCAGCTGTAAGAATCAACCCGGTTCACTCGGCGATGCGATATCGGTTATAAGCCGTCATGATTTCAACCTGAAATGCCTTAAAAGCCATCCGACCGGACTGGAAAACTGGGAATATTACTTTTATGCCGAGGGCGAAGGAAATCTCGGCACAGACGCCGGTAAGAAAATGCTCGAAGAGCTTGGACGGATATGCAGCAGTGTTCGCGTCCTCGGCAGCTTCGGTGAAGAGCGTGTGCTGTTCGGAAAGGAGCAATAATTATGTCAACTCTTACAATGGATTTTGATGAGCGCAGTTACGATATAACCGTTTCGCGCGGAGCAATAAAGCACGCATCGGAACTGTTTGCGCTCGATCGCAGAGTTCTCGTAGTCACCGACGACGGTGTTCCAGCTCAGTATTCAAAAGCAATTGCAGACGCCGCCGGAGAGCCGCATATATTGACGATCCGGCACGGCGAAGCCTCCAAATGTCCTGAGCGATATCTTGAAATTCTGAAATTTATGCTTGCATGCGGATTTGATCGGCATGATTGTGTCGTGGCAGTGGGCGGCGGTGTTGTCGGCGATCTTGCGGGTTTCGCGGCGGCAACATATATGCGTGGGATAGACTTATATAATGTACCCACAACTCTTTTGTCACAAGTGGATTCTTCGGTTGGCGGAAAAACGGCAATCGATTTTCTGGGGTATAAAAATGTTGTCGGCGCTTTCTGGCAGCCAAAAGGAGTTATTGTTGACCCGGATGTACTCGAATCACTTGATGCCAGACAATTCGCCTGCGGAATGTCTGAAATTATTAAAATGTTCGCAACTTCTGACGGCAAAATGTTCGGACGTCTTGAAGACAAAACTCAATGCATACCGGTTGAGGAAATAATAACCGCAGCTCTGAGAATAAAGATGAATGTTGTTGAACAAGATGAGCACGAAGCGGGACTTCGTCGTGTTCTGAACTTCGGTCACACGATTGGTCATGCAATCGAAAGCATAAGTGCCGACGAGCCATATCCGCTGCTTCACGGTGAGTGTGTAGCTCTCGGAATGTTGGCGATAACCGAAGGAGAGGTTAGACGTCGGCTTATGCATCTGCTTCACAGATACGACCTTCCGACAGCATTCCGCTGCGACGAAAGCAGATTCCGCGAAGTGTTGCTGAATGATAAAAAGGCACAATCCGGTGACATCACAGTGGTGCTGGTCGACGAAATCGGCAGTTTTTCACTTAAAACAGAAACAGTTGATTCGATAATTGCGAGAATTAAGGGGGTCATATCGTTCTCATGAAAAACACATTCGGAAATTCATTAACTCTGACGCTTTTCGGAGAAAGTCACGGCAGCGCGATAGGTTGCGTGATTGACGGCATCGCGCCCGGAATACCGATTGACGAAGCCATGATCGCCGCAAAGCTCGCAAAGCGTCGTCCCGACGGGGAAACATCAACGTCTCGGATAGAAAATGACGAATATATAATTCAGAGCGGTATTTTTCAGGGACATACAACCGGAACCCCGATATGCATCGTCATTCCGAACGAAAATACACGGAGCGGTGATTACTCATACGGCAAAGCACGACCGTCACATGCCGACTATCCGGCATATATGAAATATCACGGTTTTGAGGATTACCGCGGCGGCGGGCATTTCAGCGGAAGAATAACGGCGGCGCTGGTTGCGGCAGGCGCAATTTTTGAAGGCGCCCTCAAAGATAAAGGAATAAGAATAGGAACTCATCTTGTGCGATGTGCCTGTATTTGTGACCGCGGGTTTGACATGAACAGTCCGCAAAGCGATATTTCATATCTTGAATCGCTTGCATTCCCGGTACTTTCAGAAAGCGCCGCAGAGCGTATGAAGAAAGAAATACTTCTTGCAAAAGCAAGAACCGACAGCGTCGGCGGGGTGCTTGAAACGGTTGTTACGGGCATTGAGGCGGGAATCGGCGAGCCGTGGTTCGATACTGTTGAAAGTCTGCTTTCGCACGCCCTGTTTTCGATTCCTGCGGTCAAAGGAGTAGAATTCGGCGACGGTTTTGCGCTTGCAGATATGCGTGCAAGCTTCGCAAACGATTGGTATAAAACCGACGGTTCCGGCATAACAACGACAACAAACCACAACGGCGGTATCTGTGGCGGAATAACAAACGGATCTCCGCTATTGTTCAGATGTGCGGTGAAACCCACACCGTCAATTGCGATAAAGCAAAAAACTGTTGACTTTATCGAAAAAATCAACACTGACATTGAAATCGGCGGCAGACATGACCCCTGCATCGCTCCACGTGCCGCATGCGTTGTCAATGCCGTAACTGCGCTCGTTATTGCCGATATGCTGACGACGCATTTCGGCACCGATTATCTGAAGCCGGAAGGGAAAGAAAAGACATGGAGTACGGACTGATTGGCGAAAAGCTCGGTCACAGCTTTTCGCGGGAAATACATAACCTTCTCGCAAGTTATACATATGACTTGAAAGAATTACCGAAAAACGAGCTTGACACCTTTATGAAATCCCGCAACTTCAAGGGAGTCAATGTCACGATTCCGTACAAGGAATCTGTGATACCATACCTCGACGAAATTGACGAAGCGGCAAAAGCGATCGGTGCGGTCAATACGATTGTGAACCGCGAAGGCAGACTCATCGGCTACAATACTGATTTTTACGGAATGCGTGAGCTGCTTCTCAGCCGATCAATAAGAATTGAAAAACGCTTTGTCGCGGTGCTCGGTACTGGTGGAACATCCAAAACCGCCTGCGCGGTAGCGAAATCGCTCGGAGCAAGCCGTATCGTCCGTGTTTCCAGAAATCCGCATTCCGACGGGGATATAAGCTACGATGAGCTTGAAGCGATAAAAACAGATATTCAGATCATTATAAACACGACTCCTGTCGGCATGTATCCGAATGAAAACTGTGCTCCGCTTTATATTGACGGTTTCAGTGCGCTTGAGGGTGTTGTCGATGCAATATACAATCCGCTGAGGACAAAGCTTATATCCGATGCCCGCGCACGACAAATACGTGCGGCAGGTGGATTGTATATGCTCGTTGCGCAGGCGGCACGCGCCGCAGAGCTGTTCACCGGCGACTGTAATATGATGCAAAAAACCGAAAAGGCATATTGTTCTATTTTGAAAAACAAGCAAAATATAGTTCTCGTCGGTATGCCCGGAAGCGGCAAGAGTACACTCGGACGTATGCTTGCCAAAAAGACCGGAAAAGCATTTTATGACAGCGACTCCGAAATCGAAAAGCAGACCGGAATGTGTATACCGGATTATTTCTCGAAATACGGAGAAGATGGTTTCAGAGCCATTGAGACTGATGTAATAAAGCGCCTCTCACTGCTCGGCGGCATCGTGATCGCCACGGGTGGAGGCGCCGTTATCCGCAGCGAAAATATCGATTCACTCGCCAAAAACGGGATTATCGTATATCTTGACCGCCCGATATCGGATATAAAAATAACTTCAAACCGCCCGCTTACTCGCAGTGTCGACGATTTGAAAAAGAAGTATTACGAGCGCCATGAGATGTACGAAAAAAGCGCCGATATAACCGTCATGGTCAAAGGCAGCGAAAAATCAACTCTGAGCACTCTTATTAACGCACTCAAGGATGTAAAAGTATGAAAAGAATACTTATAGTAAACGGTCCGAATCTTAATATGCTGGGTATACGTGAGCCGGATATTTACGGCGAAAAAACGTATAAAGATCTCTGCAGGATGATAGAAGAATATGCCAAAGAACGCAAGATCAAGGTCGATTTCGTACAATCAAACCACGAAGGAGATCTTGTCGATGCCATTCAGGACGCATACGGTAAAGCAGACGGCATCGTGATCAATCCTGCAGCGTATACTCACACATCTGTTGCTTTGCTGGACGCATTAAAGGCGGTCGGAATACCTGCTGTCGAGGTTCATATATCCGATGTTGATGAACGTGAGGCTTTCCGCCGTATCAGCTATGTGCGTAATGCCTGCGTTGCCTGTATAAAGGGACACGGCTTTGAAGGCTATACAGAGGCAATTGACTTGCTTATTGCAAACGGAGGCACTTCACTGTGAAAGTTCATGTCGGAAAAGGCAGGGCAAACGGAAATGTCGTAATACCGGGATCAAAAAGTGTAGCGCACAGATACCTGATTGCCGCGGCCTTTGTAAACGGCACAACCGATATCTGTCACCTGCCGGATAACGATGATATAAATGCAACCATTCGTTGCCTCAGAGCACTCGGAGCCGTGATATCAAAAACCGGTGATACCGCAACTGTGTTTCCTGCTGACGGAATTGCGCCTACAGGCACGTTGCTCGATTGCAAAGAAAGCGGAACGACACTGAGACTGCTGATACCGCAGGCATTGCTCACAGGTCGGGAAGTTACATTTGTCGGATCCGGACGGCTGTTTGCACGTCCTCTCGATATATACGAAAACATATGCCGCGCACAGAATATCGAGTGGAAACAAACCGAGAACAGCCTTACGGTGCATGGCAGACTGCAACCCGGCAACTTTTCTTTCCCCGGAAATATCAGCAGCCAGTTTGTCTCCGGATTGCTGTTTGCGCTTCCGCATCTTGACGGAAAAAGCACGTTGTCATTGACCGGCGGGGTCGAAAGTGCGCCATATATAAATCTGACGCTTGATGCGCTCAAAAAATTCGGATTTGAAGCATTCGCAGAATCAGCGGGAAAATATTCGGTCTGCGGCAACCAGCACGGCACTTCGGCAGGAAGACTGAACGTACCGACTGATCAGTCATCGGCGGCTTTTTTCGGCGCGTTGAACGCACTTGGCGGAAGTGTCACACTGAAGGATTTTTATGACGACGGCACTCAGGGCGACCGCGTGTGGAATGAGTATTTTAATGCACTGATTTGCAGCACTCCAACGCTGTCGGTTGCGGACTGCCCTGATCTCGCCCCGATAATAATGGCTGTTGCCGCCGTGAAAAACGGCGTCACACTTATCGATACCGCACGGCTTCGCTTCAAGGAAAGCGATCGCGGAAACGCAATGGCAAAGGAGCTTCGAAAATGCGGCGTCAGTGTCGATGCACGTGAAAACAGTATAATCGTTTCCGGAGGGGCAAAAGCGCCGCACGAGCACCTTTACGGTCACAATGACCATCGTATAGCAATGTCGCTTGCCGTGTTGCTGACAGCAACAGGCGGAGGAACGATAGATGATGCGGAATGTGTCGCAAAGAGTTTGCCCGACTTCTGGAAAATGCTTGCGGCGCTCGGAATATCAATAACTCCCGAAAAGGATTAAATATGAAAATCACAAATCTAGACAACAAGTCAAAAATACTGATAGTCGGTCTCGGACTCATAGGCGGCAGCTACGCAAAGGCGTTGTCAAAGCACGGATATCAGGTCAAAGCAATAACACGCGACCAGAAAGATATCGACTATGCTGTGCAGTCCGGTATAATTGCCGACGGTACAACAGAAGTGAATCCCGAGCTTATCGCATGGAGTGATATAACCGTTCTTGCGCTGTATCCTCATACTCTGCTTGATTGGGTAAGACAGAACGCTCATCTTTTCACAACCGGCACTCTTGTAACGGATGTGACCGGTGTAAAGGGAACTGTCGTTGCCGATGTACAGTCTCACATGCCGGACGGAGTTGAGTTTATTGCGGCGCATCCTATGGCGGGACGCGAAAAAAGCGGTGTGGAATACAGCGATGACGCTGTATTCCGCGGCGCAAACTACATCGTGGTACCTACCGAAAAAAACACTCCGGAAGCGGTCGCACTCTGTTCAAAGCTCGGCGAAATTCTCGGATTTCATCGCATAAGCACGCTGACCGTAAAAGAGCATGACAGAATGATCGCGTTTCTGTCTCAGCTCACGCATTCGATTGCCGTGGCGCTTATGTGCGCAACGGAGCAGCCCGGTTTGGAGGCGTATACAGGTGACTCGTTCCGCGACCTGACCCGCATTGCACGCATAAATGACGAAATGTGGAGTGAACTGTTCCTTTGCAACAGAGAGGCTTTGCTTGAAGAAATGGATCGTTTTGCAGATAAATTTGCGCATCTCAGAAGAGCACTTGCCGATGGCAACAGGGAAGAGCTGCGACGTATGATGCGCTTTTCAAGCGAAAGACGCGAAAAATTCGATAAGCCGATTGCGGCTGCCGATATAAAGTAAGAGAGGTCGAATACCATTATGAACATGAAATTTTACAGAAAGCTCCCCATTCCGCAGGATGTCAAAGCTGAATATCCGGTAACTCCCGAAATGGCGGAGATAAAGCAAAAGCGTGACAGTGAGATCCGTGACGTTTTCACAGGAAAGAGCAGTAAGTTCATCCTTGTAATCGGACCGTGTTCTGCAGATAAGAGCGAATCGGTGCTTGACTATATTTCCCGACTCAGAAAGGTTGCGGATGAGGTCGCAGACAAAATAATCGTGATCCCGCGTATATACACAAACAAACCGCGGACCACCGGAGACGGCTACAAGGGAATGCTCCACCAGCCGGATCCAAACAGCCATCCTGATATGCTCCGCGGCATCATCGCTATACGTCAACTCCATATGAGTGCGCTGCGTGATTATGCTTTTTCGTGTGCCGACGAAATGTTATATCCCGATAACCATCGTTATCTTTCCGATCTTCTTTCTTATGTTGCAGTCGGCGCACGAAGCGTCGAAAACCAGCAGCATCGGCTCACCGCAAGCGGTCTTGACATTCCCGTAGGACTCAAAAACCCCACAGGCGGCGATTTGTCCGTTATGATGAACGCCATCACCGCTGCTCACCATCCGCATACCTTCATCTATCGCGGCTGGGAGGTCGAAAGCACCGGAAATCCGCTTTCGCACGCAATCCTCCGCGGTTATCAGACAACCGACGGGAAAAACGTTTCCAATTATCATTATGAAGACCTCGTGCGTCTCAATGAGCTGTATGCCGCCTCAAAGCTGGAAAACCCCGCTGTTATAATCGATACAAATCACGCGAACTCCGGCAAAAAGTACGAAGAGCAGATACGTATTTCCGAAGACGTCCTCCATTCAATGCGCCAGAATCCCGAGCTTCGCAGACTCTGCAAAGGCCTTATGATAGAAAGCTACATCGTTGATGGTAATCAGAAAACAGACGGAACTGTCTACGGTCAGTCGATAACCGATCCCTGCCTCGGATGGGAAAAGACCGAAAAACTCATTTATGAAATTGCGGATAAGATTATCTGACATATTCCATGCTGCTGCAGGCATATTGCCGTGGCAGCTTTTTTCGTGTCGTCCGCGTCTGCAATAAGCGACACTATCGTTGATTATTCAAAAAACACACTTGACAAAAGCATTCTTTTTTGATATTATTGATATAGTAAATACCGTTAATACGGAATCAGAAAGGGGTTTCATTATGGGTCTTATCAAAGCAGGTATCGGTGCGTTGGGAGGCACTCTTGCCGATCAGTGGAAGGAGTTTTTCTACTGCGAATCCATGCCCAAAGAGGTGCTCGTCACCAAGGGACAGAAGCGTGTAGGCAGCCGTTCCTCCAATACAAAGGGCAGCGATAATATCATCTCCAACGGTTCCGGCATTGCCGTTGCCGACGGTCAGTGCATGATCATCGTGGAACAGGGAAAGGTAGTAGAGGTTTGCGCCGAACCCGGCGAATTTACATATGATACCTCAACCGAGCCGTCCCTTTTCTCGGGCAAGCTCGGCGAGAGCATCAAGGAGACCTTCAGGACCATCGGTAAGCGTTTCACCTACGGCGGTGATACCGGCAAGGATCAGAGGGTGTATTATTTCAACACCAAGGAGCTTATCGACAACAAATTCGGCACCCCGAACCCCATTCCCTTCCGTGTGGTGGATTCCAAGATCGGGCTGGATCTGGACGTGTCGGTGCGGTGCTCGGGCGTGTATTCGTACAGGATCGCTGACCCGCTGCTGTTCTATACGAACGTCTGCGGCAACGTGGAGAAGGAATATACCCGGGATGAGCTTGACAGCCAGTTGAAAACAGAGTTTGTCAGCGCACTGCAGCCGGCATTCGGACGTTTGTCCGAGCTTGAGCTGCGTCCCAACCAGATTGTGACACACAATACCGATCTTGAAAATGCCATGAACACGGCGCTTTCCGAAAAATGGGGAGAGCTGAGGGGTCTGAAGGTCGTCAGCATCGCTCTCGGTTCGGTCACACTGCCGGACGAGGATGCGGATATGATCAAGCAGGCACAGCGTGCGGCGATCATGCGGGATCCCACCATGGCGGCGGCAACGCTTGTAGGTGCGCAGGCAGATGCCATGAAGACGGCGGCAGGCAACCAGGCAGGAGCCATGAACGGCTTTATAGGCATGGGAATGGCTATGAATGCGGGCGGCGGAGCCGGAGCGGCACAGAATCTGTTTGCGATGGGACAGCAGCAACAGCAGCAGCAACAGCAGGCACGGCAGTCGAATCAGCCTGAAGCTCCCGCCGCGAACGGCTGGAAGTGTGAATGCGGTGCCGTCAATACAGGCAAGTTCTGTGCCGAATGCGGGAATCCGCAGCCCAAGGCAACAGGCTGGACCTGCTCCTGCGGCGCTGTCAATAAGGGCAGATTCTGCTCCGAATGCGGTGCGAAAAAGCCTGAGTCCGAACCTCTTTACAAGTGCGACAAATGCGGCTGGGAACCCGAGGATCCCAAGAATCCTCCCAAGTTCTGCCCCGAGTGCGGCGATAAGTTCGACGCAAACGATATCAAATAATGCGTATCAAAAAGCTGTGTGCCGTCATTATGGCAGTAATACTGTCAATGACGGCACTTGCCGCAGTACCCGTCTGCGCTGCTGATGCTGACGGTATTGTGTTAGGCGTTAACGGTCTTGATACCTACGGAAGCGAAGGTCATTCGCTCATACTGACCCGTAAAACCGGAATGAATATTCCTGATGTGGGTACGTATTTCACGTGGTGGCGTATAGCCGTTTTTGAATACAGTGACGAAGCCGACGCATATATCGTAACGGCTCTATCACTCACTGCAAGCGGCTCAGCACCCAAAAATGCATACATTCCCGAAGACGGTTTTGTCCTCGCCGTCAATATCGGCAATGATTACGGCAATATTAATTATCAGAACTATATTGCAACAAATACCTATTATGCTCTTGACAATGTGAAAGTCGGTGATAAGGCATATCTCGTCGGGCTTGATCTTGCTTCGGGGCGTATTGACAAATCATCACTTGACCATTGGGACAGGAATTTCACGACAAACGCATATATTTATATCAACGAACCGCCGAAAAGTGGCGATATCTATAAACCGGACAGAAGTAAAAAGCGTCTCGACAGCGTACAACTCGATTTGAAAGAAGGAGACGTGATAAGCGCGTCCCGTAACTGGACAATAAGCTGGGAAGAAGTTGAAGGTGCTGAGTATTATCTCGTGAATATCAATGACGGAGTTTCAGGTGATATCGGCAACGCACTGCTTTCAAATTTCAAAGTCACCGGCACATCTGTTACGATCCCGGAGTCAAAGCTCGTTGTCGGTTACACATACCGTATTGCCGTTTCGGCAGTAGCAAACGGTTATCGTTCCTCCTTCAATACCGATATAAAAGTTGATGCAGTCAGCGACAGAGCGGTTAACAGCCCATTTGTCGGCAAAAAAATTATTGCTTTTGGGGACAGTATAACCGCTTTTACCGGATGGGTAAAAATGCTCGGCGGTGAACTTGGTACACGCGTTGTTAATGCAGGTGTCGGTGGAAACACGACAAATGACGCGACTGGACGCATAAAAACCGACGTACTTGACCTTGATCCCGACATCGTCATAATGATGTTCGGCATGAACGATCAGGCTGTTGTGCTCAGCACAGAAAAGCCCCTCGTTTCGTTGAGCACATATGAGCGTAACTATCGCAGGATGATTGAAAAAATGCTTGCGAATGATATTGACGTCATACTCATGACGGGTCATGAAGTATGTACCGATAACAATTACTATGTTCCCGGACAATATGGACTTGATTACGGCACCGGAAACATTGATAATTATTACAACATCATTCGCAAACTCGCTTCCGAATATCACCTCAACCTGATCGATCTTACCGCGCGTTCCGAAGCCGAAACACGCGCGAAAATGTGCGCTTCCGGTGACGGAATCCATCTTTCGACATACGGTCACGAAATGTATTCGAAATGGATAGGTGATTTCATGTATACCGGATATGTCACGGGTATGGGGCTTGAATCATCTGAAGAACAATCGCCGGAGGAGCCATCGTTCGAAGGCGAAAGCGCTGCTGAACCGGCTTCATTCGAAGAATCGTCCCGCACTGTTTCAAGGGTGAGCGACGAAGAACATGCGAAGTTGGAAAAGAACGTATTCATTTTCGGCTCGATCGGGCTTGTTGCCATTCTGACGCTCCTTGCATTCCTTCCTTCGAAAATCAGGAAAAGAAAAAATAAATAATCAAAAAAAGCAGGAGAAACGGTTAACAACCGGATCTCCTGTTTTGTTATATATGCGTGTAGCTGTACAGTGTTACAGCTCAACAACCGTAACGCCGAAATCTCCTTCACCGTACGAACCCGATCGGAACGATTTGACTCTTTTGTCCTTGCGGAGCTTTGCCCATATGGCGGCGCGCAGCGCACCTGTACCTTTTCCGTGAATAATCGTGACAACATGGTAATTTGCCATGATAGCAGAATCGAAGAAGCGATCTATCATAAAATAGGCATCGTCACCCGTCTGACCGCGTACATCGATCTCCTGCTTTGCGGGAGCTGAATTGCGGCTGACACTGAGTGTGGTTTTTTTAGGTTGTTGTTGAACCGGTTTATCCTTAAGTCTCAGTTCGGAGGTTTTAACCTTTGTTTTAATTATTCCTGCCTGAACGGTTGCGCTGTCGCCGTCAAGCGCGGTGATATATGCTTCCTTGTTGATTCCGGCGATCATAACGGTATCACCGACCCTGAACGGACGCGGCGGAACATAATCGTCTTCCGGAGCCTCCTCCGACTCAACATTTGTTTCTTTCAGAGTTTTACGAATGCTGCGCCGTGCCTCTTCAAGTGTATCAAAGTTTTTCTCTTTTTCTGCCTTGCGTTTCAGCTCATTTACTTCATCAAGAATATATTCGCTTGATGCTTTTGCGGAAATCAGGATGCGGTTTGCCTGTTCTTTGGCTTTCTGAACAGCTTTTGCCGCTTCATCCTCGGCAACCTTGCGGAGTGTCTCCGCTTCGGCGAGCTTTTTTTCGGCTTCTGCTTTGAGTTGTTCTGCGTTTTTCTTTTCTTTTGAAAGCCTGCTCTCAGTATCCTGTAAACGTGTTATAACATCTTCAAAACGAACATTGTCATCGCTCATAACGGCTTTTGCTCGTTCTATGATATGCTCCGGTATTCCGAGCCGCAGGGATATCGCAAAGGCGTTTGATTTTCCCGGCA
>ERZ827168.3893-NODE-3893-length-14522-cov-4.823529_pt1 | contig 14522 bp, 14 predicted proteins | sample MGYA00519868_ERZ827168 | MGnify/ENA primary metagenome ERZ827168 (study PRJEB31778, sample SAMEA3449271) | human gut metagenome | biome: human gut; feature: human-associated habitat; material: faeces | place: United Kingdom | collected 2010/2012 ...
CCGGCTGTTTTCAAAACATCCAAAGCCTTTTCTTTTTTTGCGCTCTGGCTTGTTTCAGCCGTTTTTTCTTCTGCCTTTTGTTCTTTTGTTTCCATTTCCGTCATGATCTGATTTGAAACATCTGATTCAGTTTTCTTTTTATTCTGACTCATTTTTTCGCTCCTCCTGACTTCATGTTCTTTCTGAAGCATATCAGAAAATCTTTTTAATCATAACATTCCTTTCTTTCTTTTGTCAAACTCTGTCTGAATGAGCGGAAAACCAAAAGAAAGCAATGCGGCCGCGCATTGCTTATTTGTTATTCTTCCTTTGTCCATTCGTATCCGTTAAAGTATTCATAACACAGTTCGTTAATTTCGCCAATTACACGAATGCCATCCTCATTCAGTGAAGTAAAGATTGCAATGCTGTATGGATGCTCCCCATATACGATCCCGGCAGCATTTCGATAGACACTGTAAAGCCCCCATTTTTGAGCAATCTCGGGCTGGATGGAAGAAGCGAGGTAATCATTCGGCGTTGCCTTCTTCATATCTTCCAACAGTGTTGCAAATATATCTTCATGGGCATATAAATAATTCAATACATCGCCGATGAACGATGCATTCAATACATTATCATAGGAAAAGAAATAATCTTCCTGTTCATCCTCGCTGTATTTTGTAATCGCCTTTTTAAAGCCGACCCAGCCATCCAAATTTTCATACAGGATATGGCCTGCCGTATTATCAGAATAAAGGATCATGCAGTGGAGCAGCTCTTCCAAAGGAATCTGTGCACCCGGTGCATACGTCGTACCGATCGGACCGCCGCTTTCATAATGATTTGCCTCATATGTGAATAAAGTATTTTCGTCCAGTTCGCCCGCAGCTATTTTTTCATAATAAATCATCGCCAGAGGAAGTTTGTAAATGCTTGCCGCCGTTACATTTTCCGTTTCATTATGGACATAACGCTCATTTGTTTCCAGATCTTCGATACAGTACTGCACACTGTCTTCACTGATATTATTTTGCTCGAGATAAGCAGAAATCAATTCTTCGAGATCTTCCTGCTGTCGGGCATACAATGCCTGTGCTTCCATAATCAGAGTCCCCTTTTCTTTTGTATCCATCACGCTTCCTGTTATGACAGCGCTGTCCTCCTTCTGCAATTAATTTTTAAGGCTCAGCAGCACTGCGCATACAACTGCTGCGATCACCAGCAGACCGATGACCAAAACCGATCTGCGAATCTTGCGGCGTTTTCTTTTCACTCTTATCCCCTCTTTCAGTTACGATCAGATAAATCGTACAATTTTCTCCTCTTTTTCTTTTTTCAGGAAATCATCGCCCGCATATCCGATGGCACATGACTCCAGACATTCAAAATTTTCAAGTCCCCAGATTCGTTTATGCTCTTTTCCCTGCAGTGTCTTGAAATAACGAATGGAAGCCGAATGAATCCAGCATGACCCAAGGCCCAGTTCAGTAGCAGCCAGCAGCATATTTTCCAGCGCCGCAGCAGCATCCTGCAACGGCGTAACTGCTTTCTCCATGTCCGCAAACACAAATATAATTGCATTAGCTCCATAGTAAGGTGATGTATCCGTCTTCAGCACATGTTTGCAGTATTTCAAAAAAACATCCATATCTTCCTTTTTCTGAAGCACGACAAAACGAAGAGCCTGTGTGTTTCTTCCTGTCGGTGCCAATACACCGCAGCGGACGATTTGTTCCAGTTTATCTCTTTCGACAACACGTTGTGAAAATGCCCTGGTACTGTGTCTTTTTTCTATGCATTCGATTACTTTCATACCTTTCCTCCATTCGATGGTTGTTTACTTTATTTTATCGAATTTCTATTTATTCCTCAACTGTTTAAGAAAAGCTTCGGTACATGTTCATGTTCTCTTCATGCCGTATAAACAAAAAAGTCAATCAGTTTGATACGATTCTCAAAAGTAGACAGTACAAATAATTAAAACGTACTGAATACAGAGAGGATCGTATTTTTATATGGGAAGAAAAAGTAAGTATTCAAAAGAGTTAAAAATGGAAATAGTAAAAAGGTATGAAAGGGGTGAGGATTCTTACGAATCATTGGCCAACGAAGTGGGAGTCAATAGCGGAACAATTCGTAAATGGTTCGTACAGTATAAGAATCTTGGAGCTTCTGCCTTTGATGAAGAATCTCGAAACAAATCTTATACGAAAGAATTTAAGGAGGAAGTCGTACAAGCTTATTTGAACGGAAAAGGTTCTTATCTGGATGTGGCAACGGCATTCGATATTCCTTCCGATACTACCGTCATTAACTGGGTAAAGAAGTATAATGGTCATATAGAACAAACGGATTATAAACCGATGGGAGATGTGTATATGACCAAGAGCCGAAATACAACGCAGGAAGAACGTAAAGAGATTGTGGATTATTGCCTGGAACATGACAAGAATTACAGACTGACAGCCAAAGTATTTGAAGTACCCTATGCCAATGTATATCAGTGGGTACAGAAATACATCAAAAATGGTTATGATGGTTTATCCGATAAACGAGGTCATCATAAATCAGAAGACGAACTGGATGAAGTCGAGCTGTTAAGAAGAAAACTTGAAAAAGCCGAGCGCGAATTAAAAGTAGCTCGGTTGGAGAATCGTCTGTTAAAAAAAGTGGACGAGATCGAAAGGAGGCGATATGGCGAGAGAGCCGATTTGAGGCAAAATATCAGGCCATCGAAGAAACCGCTGAAGAAATAAAGAAAAATGAAGAGAAACCAAATATAAGCCAGATGTGCCAGTGTCTGGGTGTAAAACGTGCCAATTATTATAGATGGCTTCATCATGAACGATCTCAGTTTGACAAAAGATGGGATCTATTAATTGAAACCGTACGAGCCTATCATGAAACCTATGATCATAAATTGGGATATCGGATGATGAAGGATTATATCAATCATGACAAAGGCACAGCATATACAGAATATCAGGTCTACAAAGTAATGCGGTACCTGGGCTTAAAGAGTCGGATCCGTCAGAAAAGGCACAACTGTACAGTACGGGCAAAAGACGCAAAGGCTGCACCAAATGTACTGAACAGAGATTTCAATGCGGCAATACCAAATGAGAAATGGGTAACGGATGTCACGGAATTCAAGTATGGAGACAGATTTGAACATAAGCTGTATCTAAGCGTGATTCTGGATCTGTATGACAGGTTTCCTGTCAGTAAGAAATATGGAGATTCCAATAATAATGTCCTTGTGCATAATACCTTTGACAAGGCTGTAGAAGCATACCCGGAAGCACATCCGCTATTTCATTCAGATGCGGGATTTCAATATACAAGTCCATCATTCCAGAACAAATTGCGAGAACATGGAATGATACAAAGTATGTCTCGAATCGGCTGTTGTATCGATAATGGTCCTATGGAAGGATTCTGGGGAATCCTAAAATGTGAGATGTATTATGGAAAGCATTATCGAACCAAAGAAGAGCTAATCCATGCCCTGGAGGAATGGTTTCATTATTATACATATGAAAGATATCAGAGACGATTCGGGGTCAGGACACCTTACGAAGTAAGAAGTGAAGCACTGAAGGCAGAGACACCGGCAGAATATAAGATCCCCGAAAACAAACGGATCATGAAATATAAACAAGAACATTACAAAAGCCAACAGGCAGAAATATAAAAAATCCATCAGACATGATAATGCCTGATGGACCAAAATGTTTTAATTATTTTGTGTGTCTACTTGACACAAGCTGATCATTCCGCCCTATGTTGAATCAATGATAGAAAAAGAAATCCTTCCCGTTCGCCTCCATCGGAAAAATCAGCGAAAGGTGAAACCCAAATCACCTGAACCCTTCAACTATCGTTATGATTAACACCACTATTATAAATCTATAAAAGCGCAGTGGCAATACTGCAGTTTTTGTCATGGTTCAGAAAAAAGATAAGAGGAACATTGACTTCGCGTTTCCTGTTCCTCTCAGCTTAACTTAATGACATTGCCGAGTGGTCCTTTTTACTTGTTATAGTATGCTTTCAGGAAATCTTCCTTATATTGTTCGAAGGTTCCGTCCAGAATAGCAGCACGTGCTTCTTCTGTGAGCCGGATGATAAAACGAAGATTGTGCATCGAAGCCAGGTTGAAGTATAATTCACGTTCTTTAGGATCCTGCGATTTCAATAGTGCCCGCAGCTGTCCGCGTGTCCAGCCGGCACGGCAAGTAGGACAGTCGCATCCTTCTTCGATCAGTTCATCGCTGTCGGCAAATTTTTTGATGCTGATGTTGCCGTGATGCGTATAGATCCTTCCATGTCTGGCTTCTCGAGTCGGTGCAACACAGTCAAATGTATCCGCACCCATTTCTGTTCCGATGAGAATATCATCCGGATGAGAAAGTCCCAGCAAATGGCGCGGTTTGTCTTCCGGAAGTTCTTCGTTGCACCAGCGAAGAATTTCTCCCAGACTTTCTTTCAAAAATGCTCCGCCCAGACCATAGCCGTCAAAATTCATCTTTGCCAGCTTTTTCGCTGTTGACCGGCGCAGATCTTCCCAGCGTCCGCCTTGCAGGACACCGTACAGTGACTGATGATAGCCAAGATCATCGCAGTGTTTCTTATGGTATCGGATACTGCGTTTTGCCCATCGTTCGGTCCGGGCAAGGGCTTCCACATTGTATTCGTAGCTGTCTGCCAGAGAAGTCAGCTCATCATATGCCATGTGTATGTCCGCACCGATGCGGCACTGAATTTCCATGGATTCTTTTGGCCCGATAAAATCGTCCTGATCGATAAAAGGATCATGGAAATGTACACCTTTTTCAGTTACATGAGCCAGTCTGTCTTTTGGATCAGCATTTGTGATGTTGCGTTCTTTTTCCATGCTGACAACTTTACCGCATCCCGAACCGAGAGACATGACCTGAAATCCGCCGGAATCGGTCAGTGTCGGGCCGTTCCATCCGGACCATTTGGCAAGACCGCCCTGATCAGCGATTTCCTGGGAAATGTTTCGCAGATGATAACCGTTTGACAGCATGGCCTGTGCGGATATTGATTTCAGATCATCCATGGACAGGTAACGTACCTCCCCGCGGGTACCGACCGTCATGAACGCCGGGGTGTGGATATCGCCGTGCGGTGTGTGGATGATGCCGGCACGTCCCAGCTTTCCGGGAATTCGTTTTGTTATCTCGAAATAAAACTGATTGTTGTTTTGATATTCATTCAGTTTTTGATCAAGTTTGTTTAATGACAATGCGCTGACGGCACTGAACAGCAGAATCAAAGCCGCATCCGCCAGGAAAGTATACAGGGACAGGATCGCAACGTACTGCCATACCGGAAATTCCAAAAAGAAAAAGACCGCATATATTACCGTTCCAACCGCCTGTGCAGCAAAAGCAGAGAGAGAGAACTGCAGGAAAGAGTGATTGCGCGACAAAGCGCTGTTTTTCAGGTTGACCGAAAGTGCAAGGCAGCTAAGAGAGGCCGCCAAGCAGGAAACCAAAGCAGCAGTCATCCTGCGCAGTAAATAGAAAAAGCTCGATGTGAAATCAGCTGCCAGAGGATTTCCAAGGCTGTAAAGACCGAGCCCGGCAGCGAACAAAACGAAAATCAAAATGTTTGCCGCAAATCCAGCAATTATCACATTTCTGGTGATGCGCGTTCCATAGTATCGAAGCATCAGATGTATGATGGGATACAACAAAGGGAAAAAGACAACACCTCCAATTAGCGCAAAACCAAAAAGATAAAACGGAAAGATAACAGCCAGACTTGACAGCAGCAAGATGCCGGCAGCAACTGCCGTAACATAAATCAATAGCTTCTGTTTTAAATTTGACATGATGGCATTATATCATAAAAAAGAAAGGAATGCGGACATTCGTGAAAAATACGTGATGATCTGGTCATTTGCCGCTGATGTTACTGACAGCCGGTTGGGTTTACATATATGGAAAAGACAAAAATCGAATGGTTCGAATCGTAATTCCGCCTTTGCTGTTTTATATAACTGTCTTCCCCGGGTATGCATGATTGTCTATTCATTTGATTCATAGTTGATTTTGGCTGAGGCAGTCTCTCTCTGGTAGATGTTTATGAAAGCGTATGTGCAGTGCCTGTGATTGACGCAGACAGACTTTTGTGATACATTTACAACCATAAAAGCAGATGTATTTCCTATTAATATAAGGAAACGATGCAAATCGAAACAGACTGCTTATGATGAGTTCAAAGAAAAAGAGGAGTGATGGATTGTGGACTCGATTCCCCGACAACTTCTGCTGCAAGTGGTACTGATCTTGATCAATGCCTTTTTTGCAGCGACTGAAATTGCGGTTATTTCCTTAAACGGAACAAAATTAGAAAAGAAGATCGAAGAAGGCGATCATACGGCGGAAAAGCTGCTGAAACTGGTGGAGGAGCCATCCGGGTTTTTGTCAACGATTCAGATTGGCATCACATTGGCAGGCTTTTTAGGCAGTGCGTTTGCTGCCGAAAACTTTTCCGGTCTGCTTGCAGACTGGCTGTGGAATGATCTCGGCTTTCAGGTGCTGCCGCTGTACGTTCTGAATACAGTGTCTTTGATCCTGATTACGATTATCCTTTCTTACTTTACACTGGTGTTTGGTGAACTGGTGCCGAAACGTATTGCCATGCAGAAGCCTTATGAAGTTGCCAAACTTTCCTGCGGCGTTGTTCGTGCAGTTGCTTTTGTCATGAAACCTGTCATTTGTTTTCTTTCTCTGTCGACCAATGCAATTCTGCGGATCCTTCATATGAAGGTCGAAGCGGAAGAAGAGTCAGTCAGTGAAGAAGAAATACGAATGATGGTCGATCTGGGCGAAAAACGCGGCGTTCTGGACGAAGAAGAAAAAGAATGGATCACAAATGTGTTTGAATTTGACGATACACCGGTAAAAGACATCATGGTACGAGCGAACGAAGTCGTGGCTTTGCCTGATGATGCGACGCAGGAAGATATCCTGAAACTGATCAGTGAAGAGGGCGTCTCCCGAATTCCGGTGTACGGCAAAGACCTGGATGATATCATCGGTGTTCTTTATTCAAAAGACTTTCTGATCGAACTGCAGAAAAAGCGGCCGTTTGTGCTGCGTAATATTCTGCGTGATCCGTATTTTGTGCCGGAACAGATTACAGCGGATGTTTTGTTTAAAGATATGCAGAGCCGCAAGATACGATTTGCGATCGTCATCAATGAGTTTGGTGAAGTCAGCGGTATCGTAACGATGGAAGATTTGCTGGAGGAAATCGTTGGAAACATCTATGATGAATATGATCATCAGGAGCTTCCTGAAATCATGAAAATATCGCCGCATAAATGGAAAGTCAGCGGCAATATCGACATTGAAGATCTTTTGGAGGAAATTCCTCTGCCGGTGGACATAAATGATTCCTATGATACGCTGGGAGGTCTTGTTTTATACCTGCTTGGCAGCATTCCGAAGGACGGTGCGCGTTTTCGACTGGAATGCGGGAATTATATCCTTCATGTGATCGGTGTGAAAAATCATCGGATTCAGGAAGTCATCATTGAAGAAACTTTCCCGCAGCATACAAAAGATGAGCAGGAGAAAGACGGAGATTGATCCGTCTTTTTTCATGTTCATAAAAAGGGCAGCAGATAAAAAAGAATGCTATAATTGATGCAAATAAAGAAAGAAGGGATAGAATGATAAAACTGTTTGCAAGTGATCTGGACGGAACACTGCTGAATGAGAAACATGAATCGGATGAAGTGATCGAACAGACAATTCAAAACATCATAGAGAGCGGACGAACTTTTGCGGCAGCGACAGGGCGCAGTGCCGCGATGGTCAATTTTCATGATCTGACAGACAAAGTCTATATCATCTGTATGAACGGATCTGTGATCTTGGGACAAAACCGGGAGCTTTTGCATTTTTCCACAATATCAAAAGAAGCCCTTCGTGACTTCATGGAACGTTTTTCGCACCTGCATATCGAATATCTGTCGCCCGACAAGACGTATGTGCTGCAGCCGGAAGAAGAATATGTAAAAGATATGCAGGAACACAGCCGCATGCTTGCCAATCCTTCTCAATGGATTGACCGGTTCATGCGGTCGATGCGCAGCAGCATAACGTATTCGCAGAAAATAGAAGATATCCTGCGTCAGGATATTTGTAAGATCAACTGCCGCATGATGGAGAATGAAGACACACATGACCTTGTTGCCTATCTAGAAGAACATAAAGATGTTTTCGTGAATGCACCCAGCGGCAAGGGATTGTTCGAAATTACAGACGCAAAGACGAATAAGGCAACAGCGGTGCGCTGGCTGGCCGAATATTTAAATGTGACAAAAGACGAAGTTGCCGTTTACGGTGACGGCGGTAATGATCTCGACATGCTGGCGATGTTCCCTCATTCCTATGCGCCTGCTGCGGCACAGGAGCGTGCCAAAACAGCAGCTTCGGCCGTCATCGGCCCGTATGAGGAATACAGTGTTGCCCAACATATGGAAAAGCTGCTATTGTTACAGAAGTGATCGTTGGCCGGGATATTCTTTTCACTTCTTTATGCTATAATCGAAGTAGAGATACTTGTATCGATTTAGGGATATCTTTGAATAGAGAAAGGAGAGGAAAGAATGAAAAAGAAACGTTTTTTTAAGGCGGCTGCTGCAATCTGTCTGAGTTTTGCGCTTCTGCCGTTTGCGGGATGCGCTCAGATGCCGGATGCAAAAACATTGATGGAAAAAGCGGATGAGGAAATGAAAAAGCTTGATTCCTATGCATCAACCATCAACCTTGTTATGGATATGGGATCTGAATCAGGCGGCAAAAAAATGGAAATGAACATCGACGGTACAGTTATGATGGATATGATCCTGGAACCGAGCACTGCTCATCTGCAGACAAATCTGAAGATGGATGTGTTTGGACAGCAACAGGAATACAATATGGAAACCTACCAGTTTACACAGAGTGACCAATTAATAGCCGTCAGTAATGATGGAAGCGGATGGACCCGTTTTGAAGACTCGTCAGAATTACAGAACATCGCGGGATTCAAGGATCTTTTCGACTATGGTCTGATGAGTGATCTTGATCCGAAAGTAACAGGTTCGGATAAAATCAATGATAAAGATGTTTGGTGCATACAGTTTACGGAGGGCATGGAGGAACTGCTGGAGCTATTGAACAGCGAAGAGCTGGATACTGCTTCCAAGGCACTGCTGACTTCCATGGGAAAAAGCATCAAGATCAACTGCAAGGTTTATATTGATAAAGAAACAAACCGTTATGTCAAAGGTGTCGGTGAGATTACCGGGCTGAATGACTTTCTTTCATCTTTGATGTCAGGAGCAACAGATGCCGATGCAAAACTGACCATTGATACTTTTGAAATTACGGTCGACTATGATAAGTATAATGAAATAAAGGACATTCAGATTCCACAGGATGTAAAGGACGCTGTTTTGACTGATTCAGACAGTGAACAGGCATAAGAAAAATACCTTGCCCCCGCAACAAAGGGGACAAGGTGTTTTTTTGCGGAACCAAAGGCCATAAGAATAATGGAGGCAAAATCATCAAATAAAAACAGAGGTGTGGAAATGCAAGAAAACGTGTATAATCTTTCCTATAGAAAACAATGAGGAAATCTATGGACAGAAAATATACGATATCTGAAATGGGAAAGCTGCTTGGACTTTCCAATGACGCAATTCGTTTTTATGAGAAAAAAGGACTGGTTCATCCATCCGTCAATGAAGAAAATCATTATCGGTATTACACTATGACAAATATGCTCGAACTTTTGGATGTGATTTATTATCGTCATTTGGATCTGACGATTGCGGATATATGTAAGTTCAGTGAAACCATGAATCCAGTCGAGATGATGGAGCTTTTAAAAGAAAAAGAAAAAATGACGAGAAAAAGGATCCGTTATGAAAAACAGCTGTTAAAAAAAGTCGTATATATCAGGAAGGTTTACGAAGAAATCGAACGCAATGAAAATCAATGCAGCATCCGTGCCTTTCCCGAATCGATCATCTTGTTTGAAAGCAGGGACAGAGAAAGTTTTCTGATCCGCGATATCGATCAGATGTCGCAGGAACAGTTTGTTTTGTGTGCTTTTCATGACTGTTATGAGCTCAAGGATGGGGAAGTCAACCGTCTTCATACATTCGTAAGCATGGAAACTGCGATCATGAGTGATCTTGGCCTGTCTTTTTCTTTGGCACAGGGGCAGGTGCTGAAAGCGAAAAAATGTGTACATCTTTGTGTACAGATGAAAGATCGGCGCCTTTCCATGGCAACCGTGGACAGGATGCGGGAGTTTGCCCGTTCACGGGGCTGTCAATGTGAGGATGTGTGTTATGTACGGGAGATCCCGCTGACTTTTTATCATGATCTGAAACATTATTATGCGGAAATCTTTATTCCCTTGCGCTAAGATGCATGGTCCTAATTATTCTTTTGCTTGACCTTGGTCTTACACCATAGTTTATAGTTGTGTCAAAAGGAGGCATGACTATGAAACAACGATTGAATACAGAGTTCTGGCGATATGTGCTGCCCTCTATGTTTGCCATGCTGCTGAGCGGTTTTTATTCCATCGTGGACGGGCTGTTCGTCGGAAATGCAGTAGGCAATGCTGCTCTTGCTGCCATCAATATCGCATATCCGATTCAGATCCTGCTGAATGCATGTGCACTTGGGTTAGGTATCGGCGGTGCGGTAATGATGACCTTTTATCGAGGCTGCCAAAATGAAGTAAAGTCCCGGCAGTCCTTGCAGCTGACCGTGCTGCTTTTGTTAATCACAGGAGTTTTGCTTTCCGCAATTTTATATATCAGTGCTCCTGTTCTGGTGAGGATGCTTGGTGCACAGGGGGAAACATATGAGCAGCGGGCTGATCGTTAATATCATTTTAGATTATCTTTTTGTCTTTCGCATGGGAATGGGGCTGCGCGGTGCGGCTTTGGCTACGTTGACGGCACAGGGCACTGTTACGGTAACGGCGCTGCTGTGTCTGGGGCATAAACAGTTCTGGGGCGGATCCCGTATAAAAGATCTGATCGATCTGTCTCTGGTCAAACAAATCATTCAGGTAGGTTTTTCTCCGTTTGGACAGACGCTGGTACCTTGCATTGTCATTATTTTGACCAATTATATTTGTCTTCAATACGGCGGTGATGATGCCGTAACGGTCTACTCTGTCATTTCGTATGTTCTGGCGAGTGCGCAGCTTTTGCTTCAGGGAATCGGTGACGGTACGCAGCCGCTGCTTAGTTTCTATCACGGAGGGCAGGGTCATTCGGAGCTCAGATGGCTTTATCAGAAAGCTTTTTTCCTTTCACTGACAGTAGCGGTTTTTCTTTGCGTCAGCTGCTTTTTGTTTGCACCGGCGCTGACGGCTTTGTTTGGAATCAGCAGTGACCTGTTTATGTTGACGGAAACGGCACTTCTGATTACGGCACTGTCGTTTCCTTTTATCGCCATTACCAGGCTGACTTCCGCATTCTTTTATGCCACCGGAAAAGAACAAGCTGAAAGCCGTGATACTGGCTGCCTATCAAAAGGAGCCTTTTATGCCACCGGAAAAAACAGAAATGCAACATTTTTGGTGTATCTGGAACCGTGCTGTCTGCTTCCGCTTTTTTTGATCAGTTTTTCTTCTTCCTTTGGTCTCAGCGGGATCTGGGCAGCTTATCCTGCCGCACAGATCGTTTTATGTGTCTGCGCTCTTGTGCTGAAAAGCCCGAATCTGGAAACTGTACTTGAAAAAACGGCAACGGAAACAAAAGTACATATGAATTGAAAAAAGACCGGATGATCCTGTGTTACCTCTCTGGACAGCACAGGAGCCGGTCGTTTTTTAGATCAGCTGTTCGATCGGTATGCCGTGTCGGACCCCACGCATCAGCTCTTTGCTGCAGCGTTCGAAAAGAGAGAACATTTGCATTGCTTTTCGGGGATGGCGATAGACATTCCAATGTCCCCGCAGAAGACATTCTCTTTGTTCGATGAATCCGACAACGTCATGGAGCGGATAACCCAGCAAGACGCCGATTTCATGCGGATAAGCAGAAGCCATCGAAAGTCGTTGTTCCAAGTGAGCGAATAATGTCTGCAGAGAACAAGGGAGCGGATAACCGAATGACTGCAGAAAAAGCATGACATCTTTCCTTTTCAGGATCTGTTGCAGTTTTTTCGTTTGAAAGACAAAAATGGTAATGCGGCTGTTTGCCGGCTGAAGAACTTTGATTTGGATCTGTTTTCCGCTGAGCTTTTCGTTGTATTCCCGGATCAGGGCGAAGATGGATAAGTTTTTTGCTTTGTCCATATGGAACATATTGGCCGCCTTATGTTTCTTCAGGACCGGCGCACAGTAGCAGGCGAGCATCTGTTCAAAGGATCGACGATCATTCATGGATAAAACGGGAAATGGCTTCTTTGATCATCGTCATGTCTTCCTCTGTTCCTGCATTCTCGACTTTATAAATACATTCAACATCATAAAGATCGGCAATTTTGTCACCGGCCAGACAATATGCTTCGCCGTATCCTTTGTCGCCTGATACTGCGACTGCTTTTAAATACATGGAGTTCCCGGTCAAAAAAGTTTCTACTTCCATGGGAATATCGCCATAGCCGTCGGTATATGTAAACAGGATGAAATCTTCTGCAACGCATTCGTTTCCGGTATCAATGCGCAGTGTTTCAAGATTCATCCGGCTGACGATTGATTCCACATTTCCTGTTCTGGATGCGTAAACGATCAACATAAAAAACCTCCTTGGTTAGCTATAACTAACTTACAGGCATACAATACCATGTCATCTGTTCTAATGTCAAGAAAGCGCGGCGGTATTTTGTTTGTCGAAGCTGACAACCTTTTGCATGCAGTGGATGTTGATAATCAGAAGATGAATGACTATACGAAGGAAAGAGAAACATGCTATAATAATTCATCGTTGAAAGGGGAGCATGAAAATGGAAATCATGAAAAAATTTGTACGGTACTATCGTCCGTATCGTAAAGTTTTTCTTTTAGATATGCTGTGCGCTTTGGGAATCAGTGTGATTGACCTGGCATTTCCGCAGATCCTGAATTATTTAAATGCTACTTTGTTTCAGGAGGATGCGCGTCAGATTCAAAGTGCCATTCTGACACTGACCGCGGCCTTGCTTGTTATGTATCTTGTCCGTGCGCTTTGTAAATACTATGTCTCGGCACAGGGACACATCATGGGCGCGCAGATGGAACGGGATATGCGAAAAGAACTGTTCGATCAGTATGAGAGACTGTCATTTTCCTATTATGATAAAAATAATACAGGCGAGATGATGAGCCGTTTGGTCAGCGATCTGTTTGATATTTGTGAATTTGCTCATCATGGGCCGGAAAATGTATTTATTTCTTTATTAAAAATTATTGGTTCTTTTATTCTGCTTTTGTATATCCATGTACCGCTGACGGTTCTGCTGATGATCGTCACGATACTGATGCTGCTGTTTTCGCTTCGTCAAAACAAGCGGATGCAGGCTACCTTTATGGAAAACAGACGAAAGATTGCCGGTGTCAATGCGGCATTGCAGGATACGCTGGGCGGCATCCGCGTCGTGAAGTCATTTGCAAATGAGGAAATCGAAAGGGAAAAGTTTGCCCGCAGCAATGAACGTTATCTGACAAGCAAGATCAATAATTATCACTGCATGGGGTGGTTCCAGGGAGGAAACAACTTTTTTCAGGGCCTGCTCTATATGACGATCCTGATCGGCGGAGCTTACTTCATTGCGCAGGGTACACTGGAGCCGGTTGCACTGGCGACTTATGCACTTTATATCAATATTTTCGTAACGCCGATCGAAGTCCTTGTTGAGTTTACAGAGATGCTTCAGAAAGGCTATTCTGGTTTTAAACGTTTTAACGAAGTTATGGAAACACAGCCGGATATTCAGGATGCGGCGGACAGTACGCAGCTGCGTGATGTCAAAGGTGTGATCGACTATAAAGATGTTAGTTTCAGTTATAACGAAGAGGAAACGGTGCTCGATCACATTAATATTCATATTGAAGCCGGACGCTCGATTGCATTGGTAGGACCAAGCGGCGGAGGGAAAACGACCATTTGTTCGCTTCTTCCGCGCTTCTATGATGTGGATGAAGGAAGCATTCAGATTGACGGAAAAGATATACGTACGCTGACGATGGAATCACTGCGTAAATGCATCGGCATCGTACAGCAGGATGTTTATCTGTTTACCGGCAGTATTGGTGAGAATATTGCATATGGAAAACCGGGAGCTTCTGATGAAGAGATTATTGCAGCTGCAAAGCGGGCAAGCATTCATGATTTTATTATGGAACTTCCACAGCAGTATGATACCTATGTCGGAGAACGCGGAACAAGACTTTCGGGCGGTCAGAAACAGAGGATTTCCATTGCACGTGTGTTCCTGAAGAATCCGCCGATCCTGATCCTTGATGAAGCTACGAGTGCTCTGGATAATGAGAGTGAA
>ERZ827168.3898-NODE-3898-length-14509-cov-4.227204_pt1 | contig 14509 bp, 12 predicted proteins | sample MGYA00519868_ERZ827168 | MGnify/ENA primary metagenome ERZ827168 (study PRJEB31778, sample SAMEA3449271) | human gut metagenome | biome: human gut; feature: human-associated habitat; material: faeces | place: United Kingdom | collected 2010/2012 ...
TCGGAAGAGCTGCGGCGGTACATAGGTGATACCGGGCGGCGCGAAGTGCCGGGAGTTTTGTCCGGAGACGCTGGAATCGAAGCTCGCGCCCGGGGTGCATGCGTGCGGGGAGCTGTTTGACGTGACGGGGCCGTGCGGCGGATATAATCTTGCGTGGGCGTGGGCGAGCGGATGCCTGGCTGGGAAGAGTGCGGCGAAGTCGCTGTGAACGGGATGCGGGTGCGTATCGGAAGGATTCCGGCGGCGCGCAGGCGACGCTGTGAACGGAGAGACGTGGGCGCGTTCGGAAGAGCTGCGGCGGTACATAGGTGATACCGGGCGGCGCGAAGTGCCGGGAGGTTTTGTCCTGAGACGCTGGAATCGAAGCTCGCGCCCGGGCTGTTTGACGTGGCAGGGCCGTGCGGCGGCGTCGCTGTGAACGAAGCGCGAGGATGGGTTCCGGAAGGGGTTTCGGAGGAATGCGGCCGAAAGCTCGGACAGTCCGGATTCCGTGGCGGAATCGCCGGAGCATGTGGTTCAATCGAAGCGCGGAAGGGATTCCGAAGGCGCGCGGCGAATTTCAGGTGGTTCAGGTTACAGAGGGGAATCGCGGAAAATGGAAAAGAAGGATGAAAGCGCGCGGGCGGGGGCTTGCGCGGCGGGAGCGATATGATCAGAATTACGAATGCGCGGTTGGAGCTGAACGAGGCGAACCGGCCGCTGGAGGAACTGGCGGCAAGGCTTTTGAAGGTGCGCCGGTCGGACGTGAAGCGCGTGCGTCTGGTGAAGAAGAGCGTGGACGCGCGCGACAAGGGAGACGTTCATTTTGTGTGCGCGCTGGACGTGGAGGTTTCGCCCATGCCCGCGCGGCTGCCGAAAAACGCGGCGATGTGCGAAAAGGCGCGGGGCTGGGAGGTGCGTCCCGACGATCGCCTGCCGGACGCGCCGCCGGTGGTGGTGGGTCTGGGTCCGGCGGGTCTGTTCGCGGCGCTTACGCTGGCCAGACGCGGTCTGAAGCCGGTGGTTCTGGAGCGCGGGCGCGACGTGGGCGCGCGGCTTGCGGACGTGCAGCGCTTCTTTGAAAGCGGAATACTGGCCGAAAACAGCAACATTCAGTTTGGCGAGGGCGGCGCGGGCGCGTTTTCCGACGGCAAGCTGAACACCGGCATCAAGGACGCGCGCTGCCGCTGGGTGCTGGAGACGCTCTGTCAATTCGGCGCGCCGGAGGAAATTCTCTACGAAGCCAGGCCGCACATCGGCACCGACCGGCTTCCCGGCGTGGTGAAGGCGATAAGGGAGGAAATCGTGCGGCTGGGCGGCGACGTGCGGTTTGAAACGACGCTCACGGGACTGAGGGTCGAGAATGGGCGCGTCGCGTGCGTGATTGCGGGCGATCGGGAGATTCCCACCTGCGGCGTGGTGCTCGCCGTGGGGCATTCGGCGCGCGACACGTTTGAAATGCTGCTTCGAGCCGGCGCGCCCATGGAGCGCAAGCCGTTTTCCATCGGCGCGCGCATCGAGCAGAAGCAGGCGTGGCTGAACCGCTGTCAGTATGGCGCGGCTGCCGGACATCCGGCGCTGGGCGCGGCGGACTACAGGCTGAACACGAAGGTGTCGGACGGGCGCGGCGCGTACACGTTCTGCATGTGCCCCGGCGGGCAGGTGGTGGCCGCGGCCAGCGAGGCGGGCGGCGTGGTGACCAACGGCATGAGCCCGTACCGGCGCGACGGCGAAAATTGCAACGGCGCGCTGCTGGTGGACGTGCGCGTGGACGATTTTCCGGAGACAGACGGCGTGCTCGCGGGTGTGCGCTTTCAGAGAAAATGGGAGGAAGCGGCGTTTCGGCTGGGCGGAGAAAGCTATCGCGCGCCCGCGCAGCTGGCGACGGACTTCCTGCGCGGCGTTTCCTCGAAGGGCGCGCGCGGCGTAAGGCCGACATATCGCCCCGGCGTGACGTTTACCAATCTGGAGGGCTGCCTGCCGGCGTTCGCCGTTTCCGGCATGCGGGAAGCGCTGGCCGCGTTCGACCGGCGGCTGCCCGGCTTCGCGGGGCCGGACGCGGTGCTGACGGGCGTGGAGACGCGCTCGTCGTCGCCGGTGCGCATTCTGCGGAACGCGGAGACGTGCGAATCCGCCGTGCGGGGGCTGTTCCCGGCGGGCGAGGGCGCGGGGTACGCGGGCGGCATCCTGTCCGCCGCGGTGGACGGCATCCGCTGCGCGGAGAAGGTGTGGCCGGAGGGACAGGCATGATCGAGTTTGCGAAGCGAAGCTTCGGCGTGAAAGCAGGTTTACCGGTGCGCGTCTGGAGAAGCGTCAATGCGAACGGATTCGTCGCGCGGAAGCGCTTCCCGGCAAGGTATGCGGAGAAGGTGTGGCCGGAGGGGAAAGCATGATCGAGTTTATCAATCGGAATCCGGGCGTAACGGCGCTGTGCGCGGTGCTGGCGGCCTCCGGCGTGCTGCTAATGGTGTTTTCGGCGCTTCTGAAGCGGCAGAGCCGGCGCACGGCGGTGATGCTTCGCAGGCTTGACCAGCGCGTGATGGGCAGCGGCGGGCAGCTGCGCGCGTCGGTGGACACGCTGAGCCGCACGATGAACGGCGCGGCGGCGAACCTGTCCGCCGTGTCGGACAGCATGGAAGCGCGGCAGGAGCGCATGCGCCGCGAGATGGCGGAAAAGCTGGAAATCATGCGCCTTCAGAACGAGCAGAAGCTCGAAGCGATGGGCGCGGGCATGCAGCGCACGCTGGAAGCGCGGCTGGGCGAATCGTTCCGGCTGGTGAACGGGCAGCTGGAAAACGTGTACAGGGGCGTAGGCGAGATGCGCAAGCTCGCGGAGGGCGTGGGCGATCTGAAGCGCGTGCTTTCGGGCGTGAAAACCCGCGGCATCTGGGGCGAGGCGCGGCTGCGCGCGATTTTGTCCGAATCGCTGACGAATTCGCAATACGAGGAGAACGTGGCGGTCGTGCCCGGCTCGCAGGAGCGCGTGGAGTTCGCCGTGCGGCTGCCCGGGCGGGACGAGGGCGCGCCGGTGTGGCTGGCGGTGGACAGCAAGTTCCCGCTGGAGGACTATCAGCGCCTGATCGAGTCGGGCGAGCGCGGCGACGCGAACGATGTGAAAAAGTGCGCGCAGGCGCTGGAAAACGCCGTGCTCGAACAGGCCAGGCGCATTTCGCGCTATATCGACCCGCCGCATACCGCCGATTTCGCCGTGATGTTCCTTCCGGCGGAAAGCCTGTACGGCGAGGTGCTGGCGCGGCCGGGGCTGATTCAGAAGCTGCAAAGCCGGTATCACGTGCTTCCCGCGGGGCCGGGCAGCTTTCAGGCGCTGGTCAACTGTTTGCAGATGGGCTTTCGCACGCTCACCATGGAAAAGCGCAGCGCCGAAATTCTGCGCATGCTGGGAAGCGTGCGGCAGGAGTTCGCGCGCTTCGGCGAAACGCTGGATAAGGCGCGCACAAGGCTCGAAATGGCCGCGGGCGATCTGGACAGCGTGGGCGTGCGCACGCGGGCGATCAACCGGAGGCTTTCCGATCTGGAGACGGACGAACCCGGCGAGGCTGAAAAATCGGAGGCGAAGGCTTGACAGGCGCCTGCTTTTTCGTGTATGATAGCAGGCAGATTTGTCAAAAGGTGAGGGAATATGCCGAAGATTTCTGTTGTTTTTGCGCTTCTGATCGCAATGCTGTTCACTTCGCAGGAGGGTGGGTTCCCTGCGCCCGAGAAAACGGAGCTGGAGGTCACGTTCCTGAACGTCGGCGTGTGCGACGGCATCCTCATTCGCATGAACGGAGAATCTGTGTTCATCGACGGCGGAAGCTATCCGGAGGGTGAATTCTGCCGGAACTATCTGCTGAACGCGGGCGTGAAACGGTTGAAGTATTACATCGGCACGCATTCGCACAGCGATCACGTCGCGGCGGCTGCGCCGATCATGGCGGCGATTCCCACGAGTGAGGTATTGATGAATACCGAAAACTGCCTCTGGTGCATGAAGGTCATGGCGAAGACCGAGGAAGAGCAGCGCATCATCGAGAATGTGAAGTGCCGCTGCTTTGACGAAAGCGAAACGGTGTACGTGGGCGACGCGGCGATTACCCGCATCGGGCCTGAAAGCTATATCCGGATAAAGCACTACAACGATATTCAGGAGAACGAGAATTCACTCATTCTGCGCGTATCGCTGGGTGACATTTCCTTTATCCTGACGGCGGATACCAGCAGCCATCAGCTGTTTAAGCTTTTGGAGAAGGATGAGAATATCCTGAACTGCACCGTGATCAAGGGGCCGCATCACGGCGGGGGATTCCACAGATTTATTTTCAAATACATGAAGGCGGATTATATCGTGTATTCCACGTCCAGCATTTCGCCGCCAAAGCCGGATCAGCAGAAGCTGGCGGAAGCGATGGCAAAGCGCGTATTCATCACCGGTGACAGGCATGACGGAGCCGTTACCTTCCTCACGGATGGAAAACAGCTTGCGTTCAGCGCCGCCAACGACAAACAGGAATAGGATGAGGAGGTTTGTACATATGAAAAGGTTCCAGAGGGCATTCGCCTTTTTACTGCTGGTGGCGTTGGTATTCGCGGGAGCGGCCGCCGCGGAGGAAAACGGCAAATTGCAGGTGCACTTTCTGCGAATCGGGCGCAATGACGGGATTCTGATTTCCATGAACGGAGAAACGGCGTTCATCGACGGCGGGTCACGGTATCACGGGAACGTGGCGGCCGACTATATGGAGAAGCTGGGCGTTACGCATCTGAACTACTACATTGGCACGCACGCGCACAGCGACCATGTGGGCGCGGCGTGCTCGCTGCTGGCGCGGATTCCCGCGGACGAGATACTGTATACCTATTCGCTGGCGGTGGACTGCATGCTCGACAGCGCCCGCACGGCGGAGGAAAAGCGCGTGATTCGCGAAACGCCGCGGCGCACGCTGGCTTACGGCGACGAGTTCACCGTGGGCGCGGCCACGCTTCGCGTGATGGGACCGAAGGCGTACAAGCCGCGCAAGTCGTACAAGGACGGCGCGGAGAACGAAAACTCGCTCATCCTGCGGCTGGAATACGGGAGCGTGAGCTTCCTTCTGTGCGCCGACACGACCAACGGCGTTCTGAAGGCGCTTCTGAAGGAGGATCCGTCGCTGATGGAGTGCACTGTGCTCAAAAGCCCGCATCACAATGTGGGGCTGCGCTCGGAAACGTATACGTATCTCAAGACCGACTACATGATCTTTTCCACCAGCAGCAAATATCCGCCGGAGCGGGCGCAGATCAATCAGGCGCGGCGCGCGGGCGCGCGGGTGCTGATCACAAGCGGCGACAACGCAGGAACCGTGGTGTTCACGACCGACGGCGAAAAGCTCGACTATACCTGCGAAAACGAGGCCGGCAAGTGGAAGGTGGGCAAGAAATCGATAAAGCTCAGGAAGGGGCAGACCAAGAGCGTTTCCTGCGACACGCGCAGGATGATCAACACGCTGTCCTTCGAATCCACCGACGAGAGCGTCGCGACCGTCGACCGCGCGCTGTGCAAAATCACCGGCGTGAGCGCGGGCGAATGCGATATCATCGTCACGGCCTTCGACGGCAGCACGCGCACCATTCACGTGACCGTGCGCTGATTCGCGTCGGCTTGCATCGTGACGAAAATGTGAAAATGTAGTTTCTGTAAAATCGCAAAAAGGTGTTGACATTTGGACGGGAGATGTGTATAATATTCTTTGTTGGTCGGGCACGTTGTGCTCGGTCGACATGATGGCGAATGGTGTAACGGTAACACTAACGACTCTGACTCGTTCATTCTAGGTTCGAATCCTAGTTCGCCAGCCACATGCCTCCATGGTCAAGCGGTCTAAGACGTCGCCCTCTCACGGCGAAAACTGGGGTTCGAGTCCCCATGGAGGTGTAAAAGCAACCGCGTACGCGGTTGCTTTTTTGTTCGAAGATTTGTGCTGGATGAAACTGACTGGGGCCCGCTTTCGTCTACATGGAAGGGACGGACGCGAAGCATTTTTTCCATTCGGAGGATTCGGGCTTTCATGCCACAGCGACGGAAGCAATGCGCTTTTCCTGTTGCATGTGTCGGAGGAAAGGGTGGAAGCGGCGGATTTTGCGTTTCGCAGCGTTTGTTCCGGAAGTGCGGCGCTTTCTGTGTTGCTTATGTGGGAGGAAGTGGCCGAGACGGCGAATTGTGGGAAAAGTACGGCGGTTTCTGCGTTGTGTGTGCGGAGGATGTACCGGAACTAAGGCATCTTTCGCTCTATTCGTGCGGAGGATGGTTCGAGACGGTGGTTCCTGCTTTCCTGCGTCATCAGCGGATGGAGAGCGGTTCATTGGCAGGAGATTGAGTCGGCGGAGGGTGAAATGGAAAAGATCAGGGAGCTATGGGATGAATTTCGAAGCGGAAAGCCCGACGGGGCGATTCGGCAGTTTTTGAAATACTTAGTGGTAGGTGGCGGTGCGACGCTGGTGGAGTGGGCGCTGTTCTGGCTTCTGGACGCGAAGCTCGGGCTGCATCATCAGTGGGCGACGGTGATCGCGTACACCGTGTCCACGTTCGCGAACTGGGGCTTTGGACGGCTGCTGGTGTTCAAAAAGAGCGAGCGCGGCGTGGCGGCCGAAATCGCCGGCGTGTATCTGGCGGCGGCGGTCGGACTGCTTCTGAACATGGGCATTATGTTCGTGCTGGTGGACGCACTCGGCTGGAACGAGATGCTGTCCAAGGTGATTGCTACGGGGCTGGTGTTCGTGTGGAATTTCCTCATCCGGCGGCTGGCGATTTACCGGAAGGCGCGCTGAGCGGCGAGCGCTTCCTTTTAAAAACGACTTCATGACGAACGGAGGCGGCGAACGATGAGAGACCGATACGAATCTCCGCTGTGCGAGCGGTACGCGTCCGCGCGGATGCAATATATCTTTTCGCCCGATTTCAAGTTCACCTCGTGGCGGAAGATGTGGCTGTATCTGGCCGAGGCGGAAAAGGAGCTGGGGCTGGACATCACGGACGAGCAGCTGGACGAGATTCGCGCCCATCTGAACGACGTGGATTACGACGCGGCGGCGGCCTACGAAAAGCGCCTGCGGCACGACGTGATGGCGCATCTGCGCGCGTTCGCCGACCAGTGCCCCAAGGCGGGGCCGATTCTGCATCTTGGCGCGACGAGCTGCTATGTGGGCGACAATACGGACGTGTGGCAGCTTTCGGAGGCACTGAAGAGCCTTCGCGGGCAGCTTCTGGGCGTGATGGCGGCGCTGTCCGACTTTGCGCTGAAGAACGCCGACGTGCCGACGCTGGCGTACACGCATTTTCAGGCGGCGCAGCCCACGACGGTGGGCAAGCGCGCGACGCTGTGGCTGCAGGATTTTCTGATGGATTTCGACCGCCTGACGTTCGAACTTTCGCGCCTGAAGCCGCTGGGCTGCAAGGGCACGACGGGCACCGGCGCCAGCTTCCTGATGCTGTTTAACGGCGACGAGAGCAAGGTTCGGGCGCTCGAGGGGCTGATCGCGCGCAAGATGGGTTTCGAATCGTGCGTGGCGGTTTCCGGACAGACGTACACCCGCAAGGTGGACGCGTTTGTGCTGAACGTTCTGAGCGGCATCGCGCAGAGCGCGTCGAAGATGGCGACCGATCTTCGCCTGCTTTCGCATCTGAAGGAATTCGACGAGCCGTTCGAGAGCGAGCAGGTCGGTTCCTCGGCGATGGCCTACAAGCGCAACCCGATGCGCAGCGAGCGCGTGTGTGCGCTGGCGCGCTACGTCATGACCGACGCGCTGAATCCGGCGTGGACGGCCGCCACACAGTGGATGGAGCGCACGCTGGACGATTCCGCCAACCGGCGCATCGCCCTGCCCGAGGCGTTCCTCGCTGCCGACGCGATTCTGACGCTGTGCCGCAACCTGATCTCCGGCGGGCGCGTGTACCCGGGCGTGATGCGGCGGCACCTGAACGAGGAAATGCCGTTCATGGCCACGGAAAACATCCTCATGCGCGCGGTGGAGCTGGGCGGCGACCGGCAGAAGCTGCACGAGAAGATTCGCGAATACAGCGTGGAAACGGCGGCGCGCGTGAAGCTGGAGGGCGGCGAAAACGACCTGCTCGACAAGCTGAAGGCCGACCCGGCGTTCCATCTGGACGATGCGGCGCTCGCTGAAATACTGGACGTGAAGCAGTTCATCGGCTGCGCGCCGTCGCAGACGCGCGCGTTCGTCGAGGAAGCGGTTCGCCCCGTCCTCGAAGCCTGCGGCACCGGCGACGGCACGGATGAGGTGCGCGTGTAAGAAGTTCATAGTGGAAGCGCGGCTTTCTCTCAGGAAGAGGGAAAGCTGCGTTTTTCATGGATATTTTTTCAGAAAGCCTGTTGACGGAAGCAGTAGGAATGCGTATAATTAGCCTTGCTGTTTAGCATTGCTAAATAGCGAAACAAAAGCGAGGTCGAGCGTATGGACAACCGATATGTGCAGCAGTTCAAAAAGGGCTCTCTCGAGATGATCCTGCTATCCCTGATCGGGCGCAGGGAAACCTATGGCTATGAGATCATCACAGAGCTGAATCAGAGCGCGTCCGTTCTGGGGTATGCGAAGGAGGGCACGATTTATCCGATTCTGTATCGCCTGCAGGAGGCGGAGCTGATTCAATGCCGTCTCGCGCCGGCGGCCGCGAACGGCGGCTCCAAGAAGTATTATTCCCTCACGCCCAAGGGGAAGGAAGTTTTGCGGGAGCTGATTCGGTTCTGGGCGAGCTACGCGGACTGCGTGAACGGCTTTAACGCCGCCTATCGGCAAATGGAGGTGTCAGAGGAATGAAGGAGCAATACATCCGGCAGGTCAAAAAGGAATTGCATGCGTCGCGCAAGCGCAAAAACGAGGTCGCGCGCGATTTGAATGAAATTTTTGCTTCCGCGGCGGAGCACGGAGAAACCGAGCGGCAGGTGGTGGAAAGGCTGGGAACGCCGAAGGAATTTGCCGACAGCGCGGCGGAATCGTTTGGCGTGGAGAATTGCGCGCGGCGGAATCGGAAGGGGATTCTTTCGTGCGTCGTTTCCCTTGCGGCGGCTCTGGTTGCTTTTGCGATGTACGCGCTCGCAGGGCTGAATCAAACGCCGGACGGCGCAATCGGGCAGGCGGACGCGATGACGGGCATTCGGGTCGAGAGCGCGCTCGGCTTTGACATTTCGAAAATCATGCTGGCGCTTGGCATTCTTGCCGCGGCGTTTGCCGCCGTTCAGACGGTTCGGGCGCTTCGCGGAAGCAGGAGGAAAGCATGAAGAAGTCGATTTTGGTCTTCATTCTTTTGCTCGCGCTTTTGACGGCGTGCTCGAACCGGACGGAAACATCAGTCGATGCGCCGCCGCAAGCATATACGCAGCTCGACGAGGGCGTATGGCCTGTGAACGCATACACGGACGGGCTTCCCGTTCCTCCCGGCACGGTCGCGTGGGCCATGATCGACGCGGAACGCAATCATTGCAGCGTCGGTATCGAGGATATTGCCGAGAGCGAGTTTGACGATTATCTGAATCGCCTGAAGCAGGCGGGATTTTCCGTGGTGGAGGATGTGTCGGAAAAAATCAAAGGGCAGGACTACGTTTCGGTCGGCGCGATTCTTTCAAATGGCGAGAAGGGCGTGAGCGTCAGCTACGTTCCCGGGAATCTGGCGATCTACATCACGAAGGGATAAGAAAACCGCGGCTTTCTTCCATGACGGAGGAAAGCCGCGGCTTTGTCGTGGGGCGTTTGTCAGAACCGTACGCGGGCGGCGGCGGGCTCGGTTTCGGCGAGCGCGCGGCCGTTTTTGCAGGAAAGGCGCACGGCGGCGCTGCGGTTGAGCGCGTCGTAATAGTTTTTCGCGTCCAGCACGATGAAGCTGGCCGGGTTGCCCTCGCGAACGCCGTAGGAATCGCCGAGGTGGAGCGTTTTGGCGGCGTTGGTGGAGATGAATTTGTAGGAGTTCATGATGTCGCCGTAGCCCATCATCTGGCACACGTGCAGACCCATGAAAACCACGTCGCGCAGCGAACCGGTGCCCATCGGGTACCACGGGTCGAAGATGTCGTCGTGGCCGAAGGATACGTTGATTCCAGCCTCGGTCAGCTCCCTGACGCGGGTAACGCCGCGGCGCTTGGGGTAGGTGTCCACGCGCCCCTGCAGGTGGGTATTCACCAGCGGATTGGACACGAAGTTGATTCGGCTCAGCTTCAGAAGCCGCATCAGGCGCTGCACGTAGGCGTTGTTGTAGGAGTGCATGGCGGTGGTGTGGCTGGCGGTCACGCGGTCGGCAAGGCCGGTTTCGTAGGCGCGCGCGGCCAGCGTTTCCAGGCCGCGCGAGGCCTCGTCGTCGATCTCGTCGCAGTGCACGTCCACCAGCTTGTCGTACTTTTCGGCCAGCGAGACGGCGAAATTCAGCGAGGACACGCTGTATTCCCGCGTGAACTCGAAGTGCGGAATCGCGCCCACGCAGTCCGCGCCCATGCGCACCGCGTCCTCCAGCAGCCTGCGTCCGCTCGGATAGCTCTCAATGCCCTCCTGCGGGAAGGCAACGATCTGCAGCGTCACAACGTCCTTCAGCTCGTCGCGCAGCTCGAGCAGCGCTTCCATGGCCGTGAGCTTCGGGTCGGTCACGTCCACGCGCGTGCGGATGTACTGAACGCCGCTTGCCGCGTACAGGCGCACCGCGCGGTTCACGCGCTCGCGCACGTCCGCCTTCGTCAGCTTTTCCTTTCGCTTCGCCCAGCATTCGATGCCCTCAAACAGCGTTCCGGACTCGTTCCACACCGGGTCGCCCGCGGTCAGGCAGGTGTCCAGATGTACATGGCTCTCGATCAGCGGCGGCAGCGCCAGACAGCCGCCGAAGTCCCGAACGTCCTCGCCGGGTTTCGCCGCGAGATTTGCGCCGATTTCGGCAAATTTGCCGTTTTCCACTCGAATGTCGCGCAGCTCCGCCGCGTTTTCGATATACAGATTCCGATACAGCATTTCGCGTTCCCTCCCGCTTATTTTCTGCGAAGAAGCCGTCCCGCCAGATAGCAGGCGGCGGCCACGACCATGTTGTTGATGGCGGCAATGCCGAAGGTGAAGCCCGGAACGAGGTTTCCGCCGGTAAGGTTGCCGACCACCGCGCCGGCGACTACGCCCACGATCGCCGCCCAGTTCGCAGGACGCCCCGCGGGCTCGTCGCCCTCGTAGGCCCTGCGGTTCGCGAAGAAGTCCGCGATCAGGATCACGCCGACCGCCGGGAGCGTCGCGTTCAGCAGGGTGAGCCAGTTGCAGAAGTTGTCGTACAGCCACATCGCGGCCACCGTGCCGATCACGCCCGCAAGGATCACCAGCGGCTTTTTCCTTTTGCCCGTGATGTTGGCAAGCCCCAGCGCGCCTGTGTAGAGCGCGTTGTCGTTGGTCGTCCAGATGTTCGCGCCCAGCACGAGGAAGGCGAACACGCCCAGATTCAGCTCGATCATGACCCAGAAGATGTCGTTGCTGCCCACGAACGCGCCCGCCACGCCGCCGAAGCAGAACATCAGCGTGTTGCCGATGAAGAAGGCGATGACCGTCGTCCAGATGGCGGCTTTATTGCCGCGGGCGAAGCGGGTGAAGTTCGGCGTGGCCGTGCCGCCGCTGACGAAGGAGCCGATGACCAGCCCCACGCCGGAGTAGAGCGTCAGCCCGCCGGTGGATTTGGCAAAAATCGCCGTCAGGCCGCCGCCCTGCGCCGTGGCGGTCACCATGGCGTAGGTGCCCAGAATGGCGATCAGCGGCACCGACACGTAGGAGACGATTTCCAGCCCCTTGATGCCGAAGTAGGCCGAGGTGGTCATGCATACGCCCACCGCGAGCACCAGCAGATAGGGCAGCACCCTGGATTCCGGCGCGAGCACCTGCGCGGCGGGAATGGCGAACATGGCCGCGCCCACGGTGTTCACCCGGGCCTCAATGGAGTCGGTAGTCTTGGACATGGTGCAGCCGGGGCTTGCCTCCGTCTGACCGTAGGTTATGCATATTTCGGGCATGTGCATCTTTTCGATGACGTCCTGCATGACCTTGATGGGGCAGGGAGAGCCTGCCATGATACCGGTGCGCATATGAGAAAAGTCGGTCGTCGCAAAGTCCTTGTGCTCCAGCATTGCGATGAACATGGTGGGGACACCGTGGAATGCCGTGATCTGCAGCTTGTTTATGCAGTCAAGCGAAACGCGGGGAGAGAAATACGGGATCGGGCAAAGCGTAGTGCCGTGCGTGATCGAGGCGGTCATCGCAAGCACCATTCCGAAGCAGTGGAACATGGGCACCTGGATCATAAGCCTGTCGGCGGTGGAAAGATCCATACAGTCGCCGATGTTTTTGCCGTTGTTGACGACATTGTAGTGCGTCAGCATGACACCCTTGGGGAATCCGGTTGTGCCGGAGGTGTACTGCATGTTGCAGACGTCGTTTTTGTTGACGGCTGCGGCGCGGCGATATACCTCCCATACGGGGGTGTTTTCGGCAAGCTCAAGCGCTTCGTCCCAGGTGAGACAGCCCTGCTGTTCGCAGCCGACGGTTATAACGTGGCGCAGAAAGGGCAGGCGTTTGGAATAAAGAGGCTTGTCCTTGGGCGTTGTCGCAAGCTCGGGGCAGAGCTTTGCGATGATATCTGTATACGAGGTGTCCTTGTAGCCCTCTGTCATGACAAGCGTGTGTGTGTCGGACTGACGGAGCAGATATTCCGCCTCATAGATCTTATAAGCGGTGTTCACCGTAACAAGCACCGCGCCGATCTTGACGGTTGCCCAGAATGTGATATACCACTGCGGCACGTTTGTCGCCCAGATTGCCACGTGGTCGCCGCGCTTGACGCCGAGGCTGATAAGCGTGCGCGCGAACCGGTCAACGTCGTCGCGGAACTGCGGATATGTGCGGTCATAATCGCAGGTGGTGTAACGGAATGCGTACTGATTGGGGAATTCGTCGCACATCCTGTCCAGAACCTGCGGGAAAGTCAGATCGATCAGGCTGTATTTTTCCCACACATATTTGCCCGTACCGGCGGCGTTGTCATAAAGATGACTGCCCGACGAGGCGTTTCCGAGATACGGTTCGATGTAATTCATGAACTGAGGGAGAACAACGCCTGCGTCCTCCAGCTCGGGGGACCAGCGCTTGACCCATTCGAACGTGACAAAGCCCTCGTAGTTTATGGAGCGGAGTGCCTGCATAGCCTCATCGATCGGGATGTCGCCTTCGCCCATCATGCAGTATCTGAATCCGTTGTCGCAGACAGCACTGTCCTTTATGTGGACGTATTTGATGTACATACCGAGATTCTGAACGGTGGTTTCGGGATTTTCACCGTTGAAGCGGTAAGGATGATGGATGTCCCAGAGAGCGCCGACGCTGTCGCTCGCAACGCCGTCAAGCATTGCGCGGAGTCTTGCCGTATCGCAGTATACGCCGTTTGTTTCGATAAGCAGGGTGACGCCGTTTTCGGCTGCGTAGGGCGCAAGCTCGGTCAGCGTTTCCGCAATATATGCATCGTCAACATCCGCACCGGGCGCGATTACCGTGTCGCCGAGCAGACGTACAAACTCGCTTCCGAGTCGCTTTGCCGTGTCGATATAAGCCTTGGCTTCCGCAATGACTGTCGCGCGGTGAGCCTTGTCACCGAGCGCACAGCCGCTTGAAAGGCAGGATACCGCGAGGCCGAGGGCTTTGAGCCGTTCGGCGGTTCCGTTGAAATTCGAACGGGAGAACGCAAGCTCTCTGCCGTCGTAGATGTCGATGATCGGTTCGCCGGTCTGTCCGTCAAGACCCACACCGCGCAGTTCAATGCCGTCAAAGCCGAGATCCTTCGCCATGACGGTGATGTCGGTGAAGCTGTTTGTGGGGCAGGCGAGTGTTGAGAATGATGTTTTCATGACAGTAACTCCGTGAAAAAGAATAAAAAATATGCCGCTTTGCCCGAAAAAGCAAAGCGGCTGAAAGGGATAACGTTAATATAACACAAGGAACAACATCAAACAATGCTGTCTCATGATAACGGTGAGAAACCCGTCCGCACTTACTTGCAAACGCTTTCGGTACGGCAGCTCAAGGGCGAGTGCGTCATAAAACCGCTCACCGTCTCACACCAGCCGACGGCTCTCTGGAAAGCTCTTTTCATGACTTTTTCCCTGTCAATGCTTTTGATGGGAAAATTATAACTCTTCAGAAAGCGCTTGTCAATGTCGTTTTTTCACGAATTTGACTCAGAGACGTGACTTGATTTCGTCTGCTTTGTCGGTGCTTTCCCATCTGACGCCCAGTTCTTCGCGTCCGAAGTGACCGTAGGCGGCAAGCTCTCTGTAAATGGGCTTTCTGAGGTCGAGCTGCTCGATGATGGCAGCGGGACGCAGGTCGAACACCTCGTTTACGATGTCGGCAAGTCTGTCGTCGCCGCATACGCCCGTGCCGAAGGTCTTGACGCAGACGGAGAGGGGACGGGCAACGCCGATGGCATAGGCAATCTGAACCTCGCATTTCTTTGCCGCGCCCGCCGCGATGATGTTCTTGG
>ERZ827168.3899-NODE-3899-length-14504-cov-4.612914_pt1 | contig 14504 bp, 10 predicted proteins | sample MGYA00519868_ERZ827168 | MGnify/ENA primary metagenome ERZ827168 (study PRJEB31778, sample SAMEA3449271) | human gut metagenome | biome: human gut; feature: human-associated habitat; material: faeces | place: United Kingdom | collected 2010/2012 ...
ACCCTGGTCCTGGGCATAGAAGCTGCACAGGCCGCTGCAGGGCACGATGCGCACAGGGGCTTCGGGCCATTTTGCCAGGATGCCGTGTTCCAGCAGACGGGCGGCGGTCTGGTTGCCGCACTCGCTGATGAGCACTGGGTGCACACCGTCGTAGTTGTCCTCGTCCATCTGCTCCAGAATCTTGGCCAGCACGCGGGTCTCGCCGCGGGTCTTGAAGTAGAAGTCGATCTTACCATCGGAGGTGCGGCGGCCCAGTACACGCATGTTCAGGCGGCCTGCGATAAAGCCCACCACCTTGCTGACGCGGCCGTTCTTGGCCAGGTTGTCAAAGCTGGCCAGGGCAAACAGGATGTGGGTGCTTTCGGCGAACTTTTCCAGCGCAAAGCAGATGTCCTCAAATGTCTGGTCCTCGCCGATAAGCTTATTGGCCAGCTCGGCCGCACCGGCCAGCGCACCGGAGCAGCTGAGGGTGTCCAGAATGAAGATCTTCTTTTCGGGGTGTTCTTCCAGCACCATGGTCCGGGCGGCCACGGCGGCGTTATAGCTGCCGGAAAGATTGCTGCTGATGGTCAGCGCAATGCAGTTATCGGCCTGCAAAAAATACTCGGCCCATTCTTCCGGGCTGGGGCAGGCAGTGGTGCTGGCGCCGTTGTAGTCGGTCATGGCCTGCAGCATCTGGGGCACATTCAGGGTGGCCAGGTCCACATATTCGCGTTCACCCACACGGATCTTGAACGGTACAAGGGCAAACTGCACCCCGGCACTGGGGTGCTCCAGCTCCCGGATCTCGCAGGAGCTGTCACATACGATCATCCACGCCATAGGCAAAAGCCTCCGTTTCTGTGGCTTGTTATTTCTATATACTATTATAGAAGGTACAGGCAGTTCCGTCAAGGTGGTTCTGTGCCGCTCATATAAGGTCGTGTAAGGTGGGAGAGCACCTTCGGAACTTTCACCGAAAAAACCTCTTGATTTTAGTGGATTTTTTCAAGCTGACCCTGTATAATGATAAGTATATATCTAAGTGTAAGGGGGCGCAGCTGTATGCCGCAAAAGGGGCTGCCAACTGTAACTGCCATTATCGTGGCCGCGGGGGCCTCCCGCCGCATGGGATTTGATAAACTCAGCTACTGCCTGCCCGATGGGCGCACGGTATTGGAGACAAGCTGTGCCCTGTTTGCCGCCCACCCGGCGGTGGACGAGCTGGTGCTGGTGGCGGGCGGCAACCGCCCCCAGTGCGAGGCTATCGCCGCGGCCTGCCCCAAGCCCTGCACTGTGGTGCAGGGGGGCGCGACCCGTGCCGACAGTGTGCATAATGGCCTGGCTGCCGCCAAGGGCCAGCTGGTGGCCATCCACGATGCTGCCCGCCCTTTTGCCAGCGAGGAGGTCATCACCCAGGTCTTGCAGGCTGCCGCCAAGACCGGCGCTGCCGCCCCGGCGGTGCCCGTGAAGGATACTATCAAGGTGGCGGACAAGGACGGCAAAGTCGTCACCACGCCGGACCGCGCCACCCTTTACGCCGTGCAGACGCCCCAGTGCTTTGACCGGGCACTGTACTTACAGGCGCTGGAAGCTGTCAGCGGCGAGAAAGCCAGCTTGGTCACCGATGATTGCAGCCTGTTTGAACTGGCCGGCTTGCCCGTCACACTGACGGCGGGTGACTACGCCAATTTAAAAATCACCACCAAAGAGGACTTACAAAAGGAGAACACCATGCGTATTGGTCACGGATATGATGTACACCGTTTGGTCGAGGACCGCAAGCTTATCTTAGGCGGGGTAGAGGTCCCCTACGAGAAAGGCCTGCTGGGCCATTCCGACGCCGATGTGCTGCTGCACGCGGTGATGGATGCCGTGCTGGGCGCAGCGGCCCTGGGTGACATCGGCCAGCATTTCCCCGATACCGACCCCGCCTACAAGGGCGCGGACTCCCTGGCGCTGACCCGCGAAGTAGCGAAAATTATCGCCGCTCACGGCTACAAGGTGGGCAACATCGATGCGACGATCCTATGCCAGCGGCCGAAGCTGGCCCCCCACATCCCGGCTATGCGTAAGAATATCGCCGATGCCTTCGGCCTGCCGCTGGACGCTGTGAGCGTAAAGGCCACCACCGAGGAACATCTCGGCTTTACCGGCGAAGGGCTGGGCATTGCGGCCCACGCTGTCGCTCTGATCGAGTGAACGTAACCAACCTTTAAGAGGAAAGGACAGGACTTTACCCATGCTGCAAAACCAAACGTTATCCGCTATCATCAGCAGCCTGCGGGCGTTCGATCTGTTTTCAGACACGCTCGACATCCTGATCATTTCCTTTGTGTTTTACCAGCTCATCCAGTTCGCCCGCAAATCCCGGGCCGGCCAGTTGGTCAAGGGCATCGCGTTGCTGATCTTATTCTACGGCTTCGCGGTGCTGCTGGACCTGCGCACCGTCACCTGGGTACTGAACAACGTGGTCACCGTGGCCTTTACGGCGGCGGTGGTCATCTTTCAGCCGGAGCTGCGCCGTGCACTGGAGCGCATGGGCCAGACCACCGTATGGGCAAACCGGCTGTTCGGCAACCGCCGCACCGATCCTTCGCTGCGCGGTGTGTGGCAGAGCGCTGTGGTTGCTATCTGCGATGCGGCTGAACAGCTTTCCGACACCCGCACCGGTGCCCTGATGGTGCTGGAACGCCGCAATAACCTGGACGAGATCATCCGCACCGGCACGCCGATGCATGCTGACGTCATCCCCGAAATGCTGGGCACCATCTTTTACGAGGGCACGCCCCTGCACGACGGCGCAGTTGTTATCCGGGACGGCGTCATTGTGGCTGCAGGCTGCGTTCTGCCCCTTTCCAACAACCTGGATATGGGCAAGGATATGGGCACCCGCCATCGCGCCGGCCTGGGCATGAGCGAGAATTCCGACGCCATCGTCGTGGTCGTGTCCGAGGAGACCGGCATTATCTCGCTGGCGAAAAACGGCGTGCTGATCCGCCGTCTGGACCGCCAGAACCTCTTTAACCTCTTGCAGGAGGAGGTCGTCCCGCCTGAGGAGACCGAGGAAGATAACGAATCCGTGCTGAAAAAACTGCTGCGAAAAGGAGGAAACGCACCCCATGCCAAAGCCGAATAACGCACCCCAGGGGCGCAAATCCCTGATGGATAACCGCGTAGTTTCCATCCTGATGGCGCTGGCCTGCGGCCTGGCTACCTGGTTGGTCGTTACCATCTACATCGATCCCCAGGGCAGCACCACCATCCGGGATGTGCCCATCAACTACGCCAACTCCGCCACTACCTACACCAACCAGGGCTTGGACATTGTGGAGCGGCCCGACATCAGCGGCGTAACCGTGCGGGTCGAGGGCAACATCACCAGCATTGGTAAGATGACCAGCTCCGACATCATGGTCTATCCCAGCTATTCCGGTGTCAGCGGTGCGGGCAAGGTCACCCTGCGCCTGCAGGCTCGTGTGACCAATACCACCGACTACCCGGGCAACATCAAGTGTACAGTGGAAAAACCCTACGATACGATCGACGTCATGTTCGATGAAGTCAGCGAAAAGACCGTGCCCGTCACGGTGGATGCCTCGGCTGTCTCTATCGCCGACGGCTATATGCTGAACAAGACCTCTGCTGTTCCCGCTGAGATCACGCTGCGCGGCCCCACCAGTGAGCTGGATCAGATCAGCCAGGTGGTGGCCCCGGTGCTGAGCGACGACGCGCTGGCCGACACCACCACCACGCCCTCCACGTTGGAGCTGCGGGACGAGAACGGCAACACCATCACCCCGCAGTACACCACGATGGACAGCGATTCCGCCAACGTCACGCTGACGATCTACCAGGTGCGGGAGCTGCCGCTGGAAGTGGATTTCATCGGCGTGCCCAACGGCTTTGACACCAGCAGCCTGCACTACACCTTGAGCCAGCAGAAGCTGCGCGTAGCAGGCCCGGCCCGCACCGTCAGTGCGCTGGAAAGCCTGACCGTGACCGACTTTGACCTGGCCCGCGAGTTCGAGATGGACCGCGACTACCAGCGTTTGATCGAGCTGCCCGCCGGCGTAGTCTCGCTGGATGGCGTGACAAATGTAACGCTGAGCTTTGACACTACGGACATGGCCTCCACTACGCTGAACATCTCCAACATCCGGCTGGTCAACGTGCCCAGCAACTATGATATGGAGATCCTGTCCAGCCTGGTCAGCGGCGTGGAATTGTACGGCCCGAAGGATGAGATCGAGGAGCTGTCCGCCGACAGCGTAGTCGCGCAGATCGACTGCCAGAGCATCAGCCTGACGGTAGGCCAGCAGACCATCCCGGTCACCATCCAGATCCCGTCCTCCACCCGCATCTTCGCCACCGGCAGCTACACGGTACAGTGCGAGGTCACGGCGAAATAAAAAGTGCGCATCCCGCAAATGGCCCCCTCTGGGAGGGGGCTCCCGCGAAGCGGGTGGGGGAGAGAGCCTTGGTTTGAATGTCTCTCCCTCAGTCAGCTTCACTGACAGCACTCCTTCTCTGGCACTTCGTGCCACCTCCCCCGCGTCGGGGGAGTCTGTCTCACAGAGGGAGCCAAAGAGGTTATCTATGCTATTAGTCCGCAATATCCGCCTGCCGCTCAGCTGTCCTGACCCGGACGCAGAGGCGGCGGCCCAGGCTTTGCACATCCTGCGCGTGCCCGCCCACAAAGCGGCCCGCTGCGGGGTGGCAAAATTATCGGTAGATGCCCGGCATGGCAAGCCCGTGCTGGTCTATACCATGGCAATCACGCTCAAAGACGAGGGTGAGGAATCGGCATACGCCGGGGCCTCGCCCTGCGTCTGTTTCACACAGCCCGCTAGGTTTTCTTTCTCTGTAGGCGATACAGCGTTAAAAACGCGCCCGGTGGTCGTGGGCCTTGGCCCGGCGGGCCTTTTTGCCGCGCTGCTGCTGGCCCGCAGCGGCTTCCGTCCGCTGGTGCTGGAACGCGGCCCAGAACTGGACGAGCGCGTGAAAGCCGTCGAGCATTTTGAAAAGACCGGTGAACTGAACTTGAACGCCAACATCCAGTTTGGCGAGGGCGGCGCAGGTACTTTCTCCGACGGCAAGCTGACCACCCGCGTGGGCGACCCGCTTTGCGCCTTTGTGACCGATGCCTTTTTGCAGCACGGCGCCCCGGCGGACATTGCCTGGCGGCAAAAGCCCCATGTGGGTACTGACCTTTTGCGCGGCATCATCCGCAGCATCCGGCAGGAAATTATCGCGCTGGGCGGTGAGGTGCGGTTCAACACCGCCCTGACCGGTCTGAAGATCGAAAACGGTGCCCTGGCGGGCGTTGAGACCACGGCGGGCGATTTTGCCTGCGAGCAGCTGATCCTGGCGGTTGGCCACAGCGCCCGGGACACCTTTGCCATGCTGCACGGTTCAGGCCTGCCGCTGGAGTGCAAGCCTTTCTCGGTGGGCTTCCGGGCCGAACACCTGCAAACCGAAATTGACAAGAGCCTCTACCACGCCGCCGCCGGCCACCCGGTGCTGCCGGTGGGCGAGTACCAACTCAGCCAGCATGTCAGCGGCGGGCGGTGCGTGTACACCTTCTGCATGTGCCCCGGCGGTTCGGTTTGTGCCGCCGCCAGCGAGGAAAACGCTGTGGTCACCAACGGCATGAGCCTGCATGCCCGCAACGGAAAAAACGCCAACGCGGCGGTGGTGGTCAGCGTGGATGGCCGCGACTTTGATAATGACCCAGCCAAGGCGGTGGCCTTCCAACGCCAGCTGGAACAGGCCGCCTACCGTGCGGGCGGCGGGGGATACCTGGCCCCGGCCGAGACCGTGGGCAGCTTTTTGGCCGGGCGCGGCCAGCTGGAACTGGGCGCTGTGCAGCCTACCTACCCCCGCGGCGTAACGCCTGCTGACCTGGGCGCACTACTGCCCGATGAACTGAGCAGCGCCCTGCGGGAGGGCCTGACCTCCTTTGGCCGCAAGCTGGCCGCCTACCGTGCCCCGGATGCCGTATTGACGGGCCTGGAGACCCGCACCAGCAGTCCGGTGCGTCTGGTACGCAATAAGGAAACGCTGGTGTGCGAAGCCCTGCCCGGGCTGTACCCCTGCGGCGAGGGCGCCGGTTACGCCGGCGGCATCATGACCGCCGCCGTAGACGGTGTGCGTTGTGCCGCTGAGTTGATGAAACGATACAAACCGTGTGAGTAAGGACATAAAATGCCTGATAACAACAAAAACAACTACGATTATGACCTCGGCGATATGATCGACTCTGCCGTACAGTTTGGCACGCAGGTCGGCTCCTCGGTGCTGGGCAGCATTGCCGATGCACTGGAGCAGGCCGGGGACGCTATGACCCGTGCCGCTGCCCAGCCGGACAGCTTCTCCGCCTGGAAACGCCGCCTGGAGCGCAAATGGAAAAACGGCGGCCAGTCGGTGGGCGTGGTGCTTACGGCTGTGGGCTGGACCTTCACCGGCTGCTTTGGCATCGCAGCGCTGGTGCTGGGCATCTTGACCGCTGTCGGCGCGGGTACGCTGGGACTGACACCCGACGAATTTGTGGCGCTGCCGATTCTGACCGCTGTATTTTACCCGGTCACGCTGGGTTTTCTGTTCATGGCCATTGTGGGTATGAAAAAGCTCAGCTACTTTGGTCGCCTGCGCAAACTGCTGCGAGCCGCCAACGATTGGACCTGCGACCTGCCATCCCTGGCCCGCAAGGCCCAAATTAAGCAGGAAAAAGCCTACGACACGGTCGCCAGGGCCGTGGGCAATGGCGATTTGCCCAACGCCGCCATCAGCGACGATTTCAGTACCCTGTACCTGGACGATTCGCTCATGCCGATGGCGGCCAAGCCCGCTGCTGCGCCCCAGGCAGCCGAGCCGGAAACGCCGCTGACCGATGCCGAGCGGTTCCGCCGCGAGGGCGTGGACTTTTTGAACTACCTCAAACGCTGTCAGGGCAAGCTGGGCGCACAGGCCGATGAAGAGTTGATGCGGATGCAAAAGACCTGCGCGTCGATTCTGGGCTTTGTCCACAACCACCCCGAGCAGCTGAACCGTGTGCGCCGCTTCCGGGAATACTACCTGCCCACCACGCGCAAACTGCTCGACACAGCGCAGGGGCTGGGGGAGACGGACACCGCCAACGCGGCCGAGATACGCCGCGATATCACCGGCATCCTGCACACACTGAACCAGGCCTACGAAAAGCTGTACGATACGCTTTTACAGGACGTGAGCATGGACGTTTCGACCGAAATCGATACGCTGGAGGCCATGCTGCGCCAGGATGGCCTGACCCATGATTTTGAAGCTGATTTTAACACAAGGAGCTAAATTGTATGAATTACCCTGCGTGGCAACTGAAAAAGGGCGACCCCGCCGCAGAAAAAGCGCTGGCTGGGGCCGGGTGCGGCGTACTGCTGCGCCGGGTGCTGGCCGCCCGCGGCTGTGCCGACCCTACCGCCGCGCAAGCGCTGCTGGGCGAGGGCACGCCGCTGACTGACCCCTTCCTTTTAAAGGATATGGACAAAGCGGTCGCCCGCATTGAGGAAGCCATCGAGAACGAAGAACTCATGGTCATTTACGGCGACTACGATGTGGACGGCATTTCCGCCACCGCGATTTTGTACGAATGTCTCACCAGCCAGGGCGCGCACGTCCGCTGCAAGCTGCCCACCCGCGGTTCCGGTTACGGCCTGACACGCGCAGCGCTGGAATCCCTGGCCGCTAAGGGCTTTAAGCTCGTGGTCACGGTGGACAACGGCATTTCCGCCGTCGAGGAAGCCGCCTGCGCCAAGGAACTGGGCCTTGACCTCATCGTCACGGACCACCACCTGCCTGGTGACACGCTCCCCGACGCGATTGCCGTCGTAGACCCCAAGCGGCCCGACGACGAAAGCCCGTTTAAAGATTTGTGCGGCGCGGGCGTGGCGTTCAAGCTTTGCGCCGCGCTGGAAGGCTGTGACCCCGCCGAGCTGCTGGAAATGTACGGCGAGTTGGCCGCCCTGGGCACCGTGGCCGACGTGATGCCGCTCGTGGGGGAGAACCGCACCATCGTCCGCGAGGGGCTGAGCCTTTTGCAGGACACGATGCGCCCTGGCCTGCACGCCCTGCTGGAAAGCGCGGGCTGCAGCGGCAAACCTGTCACGGCGGACACGGTCAGTTACAGCCTGGCCCCGCGGCTGAACGCGGCGGGCCGCATGGATAACGCCGCCGTGGCGCTGAAATTGCTGCTTTGCGGCGACGAGGATCAGGCCACCGGTATTGCCGAGCGCCTGGCCGAGATCAACACCGAACGCCAGCAAACCGAACAGCAGGTGTTCACGGCGGCCTTGCAGACACTGGAAGCTGACCCCGCCCGCACCCGCGACAGGGTGCTCGTTGTCAGCGGCGAGGACTGGCACCCCGGTGTCATTGGCATCGTGGCGGCACGGCTCATGGAGCGGTTCAGCCGCCCGGCCATCGTCATTTCAACGCACGAGGGCGAGGGACGCGGCAGCGGCCGTGCACCGGACCCCTTTGATCTGCACAGTGCCCTGGCGGGCTGCGCCCACTATCTGATCCGGTTTGGCGGCCACGCCGCCGCCGCAGGTGTGGAAATTGAGGAAGAAAATTTACCCGCCTTCCGTCAGGCCATCAACGCCTGGGCCGCCGACCACGCCGCCCAGCCCGGGCCGGTCAGCCTGGGGCTGGATGCCGCTGTTACGCTGGCGGAGCTGAGCCTGTCCAATGTGGAGGAACTGGCCCGCCTGGCCCCCTTTGGCCGGGAAAACCCGACCCCGGTGTTGCTGGTGCAGCACGCCTTTGTGGATGGTCTGTGGCCCATGGGTGCCGAGGGACGCCACACCCGCGTGCGGCTGCGCCAGGGCAACGACACGCTGTTCGCCTCGATTTTCGGCGTAGCACCGCAGGCGTTCGCGTATCCTGTCGGCAGCGAGGTCGAAGCTGCGCTGGAAGTTTCCGTCTTTAACGGCCGCAGCGGGCCGATGGTCTCCGCACACCTGAAAGCCATCCGCCCGGCCGATTTGGGCAACACGCCCAGCGAGCAGGCCGCCTGGTTCGAGGCGTTCCGCACCGGCGGCGATTTGCCCGCCGACCGTGCAGCCGCTCTGCTGCCGCAGCGGGCCGACACCGTCGCGCTCTATCGGCGCATCCGCACCGGACAAGTCGTTTCGGCGGATCTGCAGCCGGTCTTTGCGGCGCAGGGCCCGCAGAACACCGGCAAGGCGCTGACAAGCCTGACGGCCCTGCAGGAGCTTGGCCTTATCGAAGAGCAAAACGGCCACTGGCAGCCGGTGGCCGTGACCGCTAAGCAGGATCTGGCGTCCGCGCCGGTTTTGCAGCGTTTGGCGGCCATGGCGAAACAAGGATGAATGTGCCTTTGCCCATGCTGAGCATGTAGGGGCGAGCATTGCTCGCCCGTCCACCTGGCGGGGATATACGCTTTCCGGGAAAGCAGCTCGCATGGCAAGCGGCCAGCGGGCGAGCCATGCTCGCCCCTACAAGGCCGCATCCTAAGATTTAGAGAGGGGAATGGATTATGGAAAACACGAACGTGCCTGAAGTAAAAATGCCCATTACCTATGATGACCTCAAACAGAGCCTGATTGACAGCGGGCGGCCCTATGACTTTACTATGATCGACCGCGCCTATGCGCTGGCAGAAAAAGCCCACGGCGAACAGCGCCGCCGCAGCGGCGAGCCGTACATCTGCCATCCGCTTTCTGTTGCGCAGATTTTGGTCGAACTGGGCATGGACAGCGAGAGCATTGCCGCTGCCCTGATGCACGATGTGGCCGAGGACACCCCTGTGACCGTGGCCGAGATCAAGCAGAAATTCGGCCCCGAGGTCGCGCTGCTCGTCGATGGCGTCACCAAGCTGACCCAAATCAAATTCTCCAACGTCGAGGACCGCCAGGCCGAGAACCTGCGCAAAATGCTGCTGGCTATGAGCCAGGACGTCCGTGTTATGATCATCAAATTGTGCGATCGGCTGCACAATATGCGCACCGGCGACGCCTGGCCCGAGCAGAAGCGCCGCGACAAAGCCCTGGAAACGATGGAGGTCTACGCGCCCATCGCCCACCGTCTGGGTATTTCCAACATCAAGGAGGAACTCGAGGACCGCAGCCTGCATTACCTGGACCCGGTGGGCTATGAGACGATTCGCGACCTTTTAAACAAGCACGGCGACGAGTTCCTGCACCAGGTCTGCCACACCATTGCCAAGCACCTGGCCGAGAACGGTATCCAGAAGGCCACCATCCGCCACCGCGTCAAGAGCATCTACGGCATCTACCGCAAGATGTATATGCAGAATAAGGATTTCGAGGAAATTTACGATATCTACGCCGTGCGCATCATTCTGGACAACGTCCCCGAGTGCTACACGGCACTGGGCCTTATCCATGATATGTACCACCCACTGCCCAACCGCTTCAAAGATTACATCTCTACGCCAAAACCAAACGGCTACCAATCCCTGCACACCACGGTCATCGGCCGAGAGGCCATCCCCTTTGAGGTGCAGATCCGCACTTGGGACATGGACCGCATGGCCGAGTACGGCATCGCTGCCCACTGGAAGTACAAGGCTGGCATCACCGGCGGCAATGACAAGCTGGACGAGCGCCTGGCCTGGGTGCGCCAGCTTTTGGAAAGCCAGCGTTCCAGCGCCGATGCCGCCGACCTGCTCAGCGATATCAAGAGCGACCTGCTCCCCGAGGAAGTGTTCGCCTTCACGCCGCGCGGCGACGTCATCAACCTGCCCGCAGGCGCAACGGCTATCGACTTTGCCTATGCCATCCACTCCGCCGTCGGCAACCGGATGATCGGTGCGAAGGTCAACAACCGCATCGTGCCCATCGACCACAAGGTCCAGACCGGCGAAATTATTGAAATCATCACCGGCCCCGAAAACCGCGGCCCCAGCCGCGACTGGCTGAACATCGTCAAGACCAGCGAGGCCAAAAACAAGATTCGCAACTGGTTCAAAAAAGAACGCAGGGAAGAGAATATTCAGGAGGGCCGCGACGCACTGGAACGCGAAATGCGCCGCAACCTCATGACCCTGACTGATGAGCAGCACGACGTCTTTATGGAGGCATTGGCCCGCCGCAACCGCTGCAACAGCGTTGAGGAAATGTACGCGGCCATCGGCTACGGCGGTCTGCAGATTTCCCGCATGCTGCCAAAACTGAAAGAGGAGTACACCAAGCTCAAGGCCACCGAGGTCAAGCCTGTGACCGTGGACATCAAGCGGATGCACTCCACCGACGGCGTTGTCGTCGAGGGCATCGACAACTGCCCCATCAAGTTTGCCAAGTGCTGCTCTCCGCTGCCCGGCGATGAGATCATCGGTTTCGTCACCCGCGGCTTCGGCGTGTCCATCCACAAAAAGGATTGCGCCAACGTGCGGGAGAGCATGCGCCAGGGCGAGAACGCCGACCGCTGGGTGAACGCCTACTGGGCCGACGATGCCAAGGAAAACTACAAAGCTACGCTGGATCTGCTGTGCATGGACCGCGCGAACCTGTTGTCTGACGTGGCGCTGGCGCTGGGTGATATGCGGGTGCCCATCTACTCGCTGACCGCCCGCTCGGCCGAGCAGGGCCGCGCCCGCATGAGCGTGACCGTGGGCATCACCAACACCGAACACCTGAACAGCGTGGTTGCCCGCCTGAAAAAGGTCAAGGATGTTGTCAGCGTGAACCGCAACTGATATAAGGAGTTATTATTTATGCGAGCAGTCATTCAGCGCGTGACCCGTGCCAGCGTGGCCGTCAACGGCGGAGAGCCCCGGCCCATCGGACCCGGGCTTGTCATCCTGCTGGGCGTGCGCGATACCGACGACATCGCCATCGTGCCCAAACTGGCCGAGAAATGCGCGCATCTGCGCATTTTTGAGGACGAGGATGGCAAGCTGAACCGCAGCGCAGTGGAGCTGGGCTACTCGGCTTTGGTCGTGTCCAACTTTACGCTTTACGGCGATACCTCCCGCGGCAAACGCCCCAGTTTTAGCCATGCCGCCAAGGGCGATCTGGCTGTGCCGTGCTACGAGAAATTCCTCGACGAAATGTCCCATCAGGGCCTCAAAGACGTGCAGCACGGGGAGTTTGGCGCGGACATGAAGATCGATCTTGTCAATGATGGCCCCGTGACCATCGTCATTGATACCGACGAGTGGAAGAAATAAGGAGCTGTTTATGAAAATTCAGCACATCCACGGCTTGCCGCCGCTGTATACCAATACCTTTCTCATTACCACCGACGCAGGGCATGGCATCCTCATCGATGCTGCCGTCGCGCCGGAGACCTACCTGGATGCCTTGAAAGCCGAGAACGCCACCCTGACCCATATCCTGCTGACCCATGGCCACTACGACCATGTGGGGGCCGTGGCAGCGTTGAAACAGGCCACCGGCTGCACCGTCTATATGGACCCGGTGGACGCCGCCGGCACCCAGCTGCTGCCGTTGAAATCTGGGCAGGTGGACAAGAACTGGCCCGCCAATAACGAGTTGAACATTGACGGTTTAACATTTAAAATCTATCACACCCCCGGCCATACCCAGGGCAGTGTGGTGCTGAACTGTGGCAACCTGCTTTTCAGTGGTGATACGCTGTTTGCCGGCTCCTGTGGGCGTACCGATATGCCCGGCGGCAGCATGCGCCAGATGCAGGAAAGCCTGTCCCTGCTGGCCAACCTGCCTTTGGGCGACGACACCCAGGTCCTGCCGGGGCACGAGAGCTTCTCCACCCTCGGGCAGGAGCGCCGCACCAACCCCTACATGGACGGCGGCTGGGCCTACTAAGCCATCCTAAGCAAAAGAGAATTGACTGAACAGGAGGTGGATCTATGCAGATCATTTTACGCGGCCCCGCCGCCGGTTACGAAGCCGAGCATACGGCCCGTATCTTTTTCCCGGGCGCCGAAAAGGCGGAAAACTTGCCGGAAACCGAGGATTTCGTCTTGGCGGAAAGCCACGAAATGACCGACCTGATCCTTGTACGCAAGGACGGCCGCCTCTATTGGCGCACCGATCTGCGCAGCCCCGAAGCTGACCCCGAATATGCCCTGTGCAAGCTGGAATTCGGCCTGCTGAAAGACCTTACCGGCATCGACCCGCCCTGGGGCATGATGACCGGCGTGCGCCCGGTGCGCATCATCCACGACCTGCGAGCGGCGGGGGAGAGCGAGGAGGCTATCGCTGAAAAGTTCCTCGGCCACTTCGCCTGCACGCCGGAAAAATTCAAGCTGGCGCTGGGCATTGCGGACTTGCAGCGCCCTGTGCTGGACGCCGCCGACCCCATGGATTGCAGCATCTATGCGGGCATCCCGTTCTGCCCCACCCGGTGCAGCTATTGCAGCTTTGTCTCCCGCACGGTGGGGGACAAAGCCACCCGCGCGCTGGTGCAGCCCTACGTGGACAAGCTGTGCCGGGAGTTGACCGCTATCCGCGAGACCGCCGACCGCTGCGGCCTGCGCATCCGTACTTTCTATATCGGCGGCGGCACGCCTACGGCGCTTTCAGCGGCTCAGCTGGAACAGCTGATGAGCCATATTGCTCGCACCTTTGATTTGGCTGCTCTTGATGAATACACGGTGGAGGCAGGCCGTCCCGATTGCACCGATGCCGAAAAACTGCGTATCATCAAGCAGTATGGCGCAACCCGCATCTCCATCAACCCGCAGACCTTCTCCGATGAAGTGCTGCGCAATATCGGCCGCCGCCACACCGCGCAGGACATCATCGACTGCTTCGCCGCCGCCCGCGCCGCTGGCCACACCAACATCAACATGGACCTCATCGCGGGCCTGCCCGGCGATACGGTGGAGGGTTTCACCGCCAGCCTGCGCCAGGCCATCGCCCTGGACCCGGAGAACATCACCGTGCATACCCTGACGCTCAAGCGCGCCAGCAACCTGGTGGTGGAACACCGCGCCGCCGCATACGATGATGTATCCGCCATGCTGGAAAGCTGCCGCGAACTGGCCGACGCCGGCTACCGCCCATACTACATGTATCGCCAGAAAGGTACGCTGCAAAACCTGGAGAATATCGGCTGGGCCAAGCCCGGCTGCGAGTGCCTGTACAACATTTATATTATGGAAGAAATTCACACGATCCTGTCCGCCGGTGCGGGCGGCTCCACCAAGCTGGTCATCCCCGGCCAGCGCCGCGGCAAGATCGAGCGCATCTTCAACTTCAAGTATCCTACCGAATATATTGACCGCTTTGAGGAGATTCTCGCCCGTAAGCAGGGCGTGGAGGATTTTTATGCGCGCTACACAACAACGTAAACGTTTCGTCAGCCGGGAGCTGGTCGCCCTGGCCGCCAACCAGCCCCAGGCCTTTGCCGATTACAGCGAGGGTCAGTACCGTGCCCAGATCGAGTCCATCGCTGACAATGTGCTGTCCAGCGGGCGGCATATCGTGATGCTGACCGGCCCGTCTGCTGCCGGTAAGACCACCTCGGCCCACAAGATCGCCGATGCCATCGCCGCCCGCGGCTGCCGCAGCGCGGTG
>ERZ827168.3905-NODE-3905-length-14485-cov-5.804990_pt1 | contig 14485 bp, 17 predicted proteins | sample MGYA00519868_ERZ827168 | MGnify/ENA primary metagenome ERZ827168 (study PRJEB31778, sample SAMEA3449271) | human gut metagenome | biome: human gut; feature: human-associated habitat; material: faeces | place: United Kingdom | collected 2010/2012 ...
CGAACATGGCGTAGTGCACGCAGGCGCGGACGAAAATAAAGATAAGCGGGGTAATCACCGTATACGGGATGCCGAGCTTGGGTTCCAGCTCTTTGGCGTATGCGGTATAGCGGGCATTGACGCCCTCGAAAAATTTTTTGCCGTGTTCGATGTATTTCGGGTGGGTATAAATCTGATACATGAGCCGGTATTTATCGCCGTGCTCCCGTGCGGTCCAGTACGGCACCTCCTCGATAAAGCGCATCACGTCCACGGGGTCTGTGGGCGCCTTTGCCATGAATTCGTCCTCGACCTTGGACATACAGTATGCAGTGGATTCGACAATCAGTTCATCCAGATTCTTAAAATAGGAATACAGGTTTCCCTGCGTACACCCGCACGCCTCGGCAAGTGCCTTGACACCGGTGCCCGTCAGCCCGTTTTTGGCGTAGCAGGCAAAGCATTTTTCCATAATGGCGATCTTTTTTTCTTGGTGTTGGTCTGTTCGCATCGATATTATCTGCCTTTTTAATTAAACGATCATTCATTCAATGACAGTATATCACATCTTTGGAAAAAAGCAATAGGGAAAAATAAAAAATTCCGGCGGGAATGCGATTCGCCGATCTGATTTCATTTCTTGCCGTTGAATCGCGATATTGGGTGCCGGGAATGATTATTATAGCAACTTTCAAAATAGCAGTCACCCTTGACAACTACAGCAAAAAGTGGTACAATATGTCGCAGGGAGATGAGAAAAATGGGCAAAATGCTGCACAATGCGGGGCAATGCGGGGCAATGCGGGGCAATGCGTGGCAGAAAGCAGCTGCTGAACGGCGAGGACAAACAACACATATCACGCCGCAGGCATAGAGCTGCGGTATCTGCCGCCGTACAGCCCCGATATGAATCCGATTGAGATGCTGTGGTCGAAGGTAAAGGCGCTTTTGCGCAAATGGAAGTGCCGGACTGCCGAACTCTTGCCTAAAACCGTCTCCTGTGCGCTTTTGTGCGTCAGTCAACGGGATTGCGTCGGCTGGTTTGGCGCGGATGGGCATTGCCTGTAATTTTGAGAGTTGCTATACTACATTTTTAGGAGGTTGCTTTATGGACTCAAAATCTTTGGTTCTTGATTTTTCCGCAAATGCAGGTTTTGATTTTGCCTCCTCAATTGAATCAGCTTTAGCATTTTCCCAACAAGAACTTGTAAACATTCAAGAGACAGTAAATTCAGTTAATGCACTTCGACCGCAATGCGATAAACTCGACTACATTTTATCCGCCTCTGCTGGTGCCCTTTGCGGCATCGTGGATATATTCCTTGTTGGCAAACCCGGAGAATCTCCAATAGGTAATCTGACCGATAAATGGTTTGACAATAGAACAAAAGATTTTGCAAAACTGTGCGGTTGGGACGGCGAGGAAGATGGCTCCCTGGCATCTGCTATTAGGCATCTTGAGAAAAAGTTCAAAATACCTTATGACCAAACCACCGTAGGCGAAGCGGCTAAAGAAGTATTTGATCTTAATACCTTCAACCACCATCTTAAATCCCTTGGGCATAATCCTACTCTTTTGGGGCTGTTTTTCTCCGTCCTTGATCAGTTCAAAGGAACATCTCATTTTGTTTCCGGGGAACTCTTGCTGACGCTTGAAAAAGCCGATGAAGGATTTGAATTACAGGGACATAACATCCCCGCAAAACTGTTCGCCGGAATAGCCAACTGGTTTGGACATATGGTTTCCGATGTTTCCGGATCATCTGGGAGCAAAGGACGAGGAATGGGAATTCCGTCCCCAATATGGGCGTGGACAAATGATCTCATAGTGATCGCGAATAAACTCCATATTTCCGCCAACGAACTGAATCGCTCTATGAATGAACTTGCCGTTAATGTCTTCAAAGAAGGCTTTGATTTGCGTTTCCAGACCGCCCAGTTGATTCCCGTATTCCTTACGGAGATTATTGTACGTTTCTGTTACGCAATTCGACGGATGTATCAGTATTTTTCATCGACAGGAAAGGGTGACAGATCGTTTTCAGAACTGTGGAGAGCATGCAAGCCTTTTGGTAATCCTTCTGTAAAAAGAATGCTCACCGTTGCCCACGGAGCTTTCTGCCTACTTGATGTTGGCGATGCAGTTATTCGTGGCTTTGCGACCGGGGGCGGCTCTTTCAATGTTACCGAGTTTTTCTTACGCGTCAATATTGCTGAATTCGGCAGATTCGCAATTTCTCTATACGGTGAGGGCAAACGGGGCATAGAATTATCTCATGCAAAACACGAGGCAGATTACGCTCAAAGGAAGAAGTACATCGTTGACAATTATATTTCCGGCTTGCATGAACTTTCAAGGCTGTATGATGACAAAGAACTTCTTTCATTTGTATCAGATTTTGAACAATCGGATATGTACTTAAAGGCATTTCAAAAATCCGTTGACCTTGCTGTTCTGCGAGGAGTACCGCAAGATAAAATTCTAAAGGACAAAAATGCTATTGATATTTATTTCTCGGGAGAAAATAAAAAATGAGTAAAAAGAAATCAAAGCTTGCTACTGCGAGAGAGCAAGCCGAGGCGGCTCTCAAACAAACCAATGAGAAAATCGCTGATCTTGGTGAAAAAACAAGTGCCTTGTACGATCAGTTATGCACCATTCAAGCGCATTTTGACAAAATCAGAAATGTTCCCTCGGACGAAATGATTCGGTATGAAAAGTTGAAAGAAATTCGTCTTTCCTGGAAACAGCAAGCCGAAAAAATCGAAGCCGATTACAAGGCGGCTGAAGCAAAAGGAGCTGGTGGTGGTGCTGCGGGAGTAAGTGCTGGCGTAGCAGTCGCTGCTTTGGGTCCTTCGGTCGCTATGGGTATTGCGACAACATTCGGTGTTGCTTCAACTGGGACCGCCATCTCGTCATTGAGCGGTGCTGCGGCGACCAATGCCGCCCTGGCATGGCTTGGTGGCGGAGCATTGGCTGCTGGTGGCGGTGGAATGGCTGCCGGTAATGCTATTCTCGCTCTTGCTGGTCCTATTGGTTGGACTATTGCCGGTGTAAGCATGTTATGCAGCGGTTTCTTTATTTGGAAGTCTACAAACGAAAAGCATCGACTTGAGGATATCTTTTCTCTTATTAGTGACCGAGACACCAAAAAGTATAATTTGGCTGCCGATGAGCTCAACGAAAGAATAACTCGAACTATAGAAGAAACTGCTTTGATAAAAGAAGCCATTGTCAAAATCCAAACATTCGGATTAGACTATGAAAAAATGTCAGAGTGTCAGCAATATGAACTGGGTGCTTATGTAAACCTGATGAATTCATCGACTCAGCTTCTTGTCAATCCAATTCTTGGTTTGACGCCATGGTACACCGAGGAAGATTACACCACTTTTTGCGAGAAAAGAAAGCCAAGCAATCTGCCCGGCATAACCGCCAGTGCGTACAAGGATCTCATTATCGCACTCTCCAACCTATTCTATTCTGTCGAAGTTGACGAAAAGGATCATAAACTCATCTATAAGTCGTTCAAGAAAAACAAGAAATTTTTGCAGGCGGTCAATGTTGATAAAAAGAACTTTGCTTTCTCAATCATTGAAGACACCTTTGTTGCCCTGAAGTTACAGAAGGAATCATAGAGTGTGTTAGGTCATCAGCGCGCAAAACAAAAGCATTGAAAATCGGGCAAGAATGTGCTGTAATAATAAAGGTATGAACAAGCAAATGATCATATCGTTTTTGCACGACGAAGTGAATTTATACGGAGACAGCGGATATATCGGGGCGGAAAAGCGGCAGGATGCCATCGTTCGGAACAAGCAGGGCAAAAAAATCAGATACAAGCAGAATTGTAAGCCAACGCAGATTAAGAAGCTGTCTGCAAGCGGGCAATGGAGAGCAAAGAAGGCGGAGCATCAAAAGTCGTCTGTACGAGCTAAGGAAGAACACGTATTTGCGGTCATAAAGGGGCAGTTCCGGTATCGAAAAACGCGATACCGAGGTCTGCCAAACTGAATATGCTGTTCGCGCTGGCGAACTTGGTTATGGCTGACAGGCGCTGCCCGGCAGTCTGACCTTGTGCGCCCTGTGCGAACAGGGAGGGGGGGTTCTACGCTGTTTGTCAACGTCTCGCATCTCCGATTTGCTTTCTCGTAATTACGCGGGGATGCCTAAAGTCTGCTTTCGGAATTGGGCAAGGTGGAAAAACTGGTTCTCGGGTTTGGTTTAAGGAAACTGGTCTATCAACAGTCTTTTCGAATTTCTTGAACAATATGTTTGGTATCTAAAACTGTTATGCGCATTGAAAGGAAAAACATGAGTATCACCGAATACAATATTAGGATTTTAATTTTCCATGTTTTGGTCATTTTGGGGGCATCATGGATTCTGCTGGAGGGAATACAAGCCGCAAAAGTTAAAGCACTAAAGATTGTATTGATCATTGTAACGGTCATTGTTCTTCTTGCCTTTATCTTCTCGTTATTTGCGAATTTATCTTATCGTGATGGTGTTTCAGGTTATGGTGAGATCGTAGATATATCGTATACTGGCAGTCTCGCAGGAACATTAGATTCTTACTCTGTAAGAATTGAAAAATCGGATGGTACTGCAACTTGGTATCACGTTTCAATTTTTTCTTCTTCTTCGTTCAAGAATTCAGTACAACAGTTAGAGATAGGTGACAATATAGAATTATACGCCAACAACTTTTTTAACGTGTTTTACAGATATGAAAAAATGAACATTGATTGATTTTTCTCCGCACTTCGTAACCCCAAAATACCCCCGCGCCTTCAAGAATCTTTCTGAATGTGGTACAATGAAGTACAACAAATTTCAACGAACTGTAACGAAGTACAGATGAAGGAAAAATTGCTTCGCAGCTCGGTCATCCACGCAGACGAGACGGTGGTGCAGGTTCTCCGCGAGCCGAACAGGAAAGCGCAGACCGATTCGAGAATGTGGGTATACTGCGCGGGCAAATACGAAGAGCACAGCAACATTCTCTTTGAATATTCTCCCACGAGAAACGGAGAGAATGCCCGAAACTTACTCGGAGCGTATTCGGGATACGTTGTCTGCGACGGTTACGACGGCTACAACAAGCTGACCGATGCAATACGTTGCGGATGCTGGGCTCATGCGCGCAGAAAATTCGTTGAGGCTCTGCCAACGGACAGATCCTTGCTCGCCAACAGCGTCGCCGCCAAGGGTGTGGAGCTTTGCAATGAGATCTTCCTGCTCGAACGGGAATTTGAGGGCAAGGATGGACGCGGAGCGCAAATAAAAAAGCCCCTTACGGCAACCGAAAAGCACGAGCAACAGCAGGAACGGTTAAAACCGGTTCTTGACGGACTTTTCGCATGGCTAAATGAAATTCCCGTAAGCGGCGGCACAAAGCCGGCACGGGCGGTGCAGTATTGTCTCAACGAAAAGCAATATCTTTGCCGTTGCCTTGAAAACGGAAATATCCCCGTAGATAACAACCGCGCCGAGAACGCCATCCGTCCGTTTGTTGTGGGACGTAAGAACCGGTTATTCGCCAATTCCGTAAAAGGAGTCGAAGCAAGTGCTGTCGTCTATTCTCTTGCCGCCACCGCAGTGGCCAGCGGATTAAACGTGGAGGAATATTTCACAGAGCTTTGTCGAATGAAACAGATACTGCCTTGGAAGGAGGTCGAAGCATGATTCCCAAACTTGATTTCACCGATGCAAAATTATTCTACGACTTATGGATCCCTCTTCTGGATCACGTCAACCGGACGTACAACGTCAATCCGAAGCTCGGCAAAATGACGCGGGCCGATGGGCTGAATATCCAAGAGGTACGGGTGGTAGCCGATTTCCTGTGGAGCCATCCCGCGGTCATTGATGGGTACTTGGCCTCCGCCGAGTTGCCCCCGGATCACCGTGAGATCATCGCAGGCTGGAGCCGCTTTGTATCCGGTGAGTTCATTCTGGAACGGCATCTGAAGCGTGGCTCCGTTTTTATCTCATCGGAGGACGAACAGGTCTATCTGGTGAGCGGCATCTTTTCAAGCTGGGAAGAAATGATCCCTCAAGCCGACCTTCCCATCCTTCTGCGGGCGACACTCATTCCCTTCAAGGATAGGATTATTTACGACAGTATTGTGACTTGTAGCAACGTGATCATCGGAAGGGGATACGCAGAAATCTTCAAAGATATTTACTTGTCGGCAAAACAGGCTAAAAGCATTCACACTTCGCTTTGATCGATCCGAATATTTTGACCGGGCTCATGTACGTGGGCTCGGTTTTCTTGTTTGGGACACGGTGGTATTTGGGGCTTACATAACTTCCATATGTTTATCACCATTTTCCTTAATCCTATGTGTAATTCTCATAATCCTGCCCGAAAGATAGCCAAAGCTATCTTTCAGACAAGATCAAATCAAAAATGCTCGGAATCCAATGTGTTTTAAATCACAGTGCCATACAGAGTTTGATCTGTCATTTTATGACCGGACGTCAGCACGACCACCGTTTTCGTATATGTTTGCACCTCGCAGGCTTCAAGCAGAGCTTCGGCCCTCTTTTTCATGGATTCAAAAGTACCAAACTCTACCACCTTGTTTTCTTTAGATTTTGCATAAAAGGTAGTTTTCATAATCATCACTTCCCGGCAATATAGTCCAAGCCGGAAAGAATATATTCATCACCGTCTCGAGACACAATTTTCCTGCTGATGATTTGGCTGATCGTATCCAGGCCATTGATTTGTCGGTAACTCCAACAATTGCCCACGGCGAGTGGAAAGAAGCCTTCACCGCCCACGATGGAATACTCGCACAGATCAAACTGGTATGTTGCCTTGACGCTATCACTGTCGTCGCGCAAAACAACACGAACCAGTCCGACATTTTCCGTAAAATAACACGCCACGACTTGCTCCTCACGCTTGCGAACGAAAACGCGGCATTGGTATTCCGTCCCGTCCTGCATATGAATCACCGCATCCTCTACTCGCGTGTTCTGCCAGTCATACGCCTCCCCGACTGCAAGAGACCCATCGAAGAGAAGTTTATTCATGTTCCAATATCCGAAAGGATCCATGCACGAACTGTATCCTTTCAATATCGGCAGATGAAAGCACAGCATCGCGGGAACTGACTGGGTAGGCGAATTCCAATAGGAAAAGGTCAACGGAGCAAGCAGGATCGCGCCATCCTTGCTGATCAATTTTTGACCGTATGCCGCGTAATGGATGATATTCCGATGCGCGTGATGATCCATCTCACACATGAATGCCTCGCTTGCCAACGCACAGGCATATGGCTCAGAAAATCTGTCAAGATAGCGCAAGGCTTTCCTACAATCCTGCAATCTATCTCCGATATTCGCATATGCCCATGTCAGCTTCAGGTACAGTTCACCGGCATAATAGGGCGCATCGTGTAGCAAAAACCAGTCGATTCCCTCCCGCACCAATGCCGTTTTCTGCGCGTTATGCGCATGATTTTCGTAGAAAACGAGCCCTCGCTGATACACCTCGTTGATCAAATCCGCATCTTGGGTTTGCTTGGCTGCAGTCAAAACCGTGTCAAATACTGCAAAAAAGTCATCCCGACCCTGCCCTAGCGGTGGAACGGCATACGTGATAAGAAATTTGATGTCTTCACTATCAAGAACGTAATGCGGGTGAGCAACAACGAAATCAATCAAATCATAATAGGTGGGATATTTTTGACGAAAAGGATCATTATTCTTTACGTCGCAAATCATTTTTTTCACAGTACCTGCTTCTGTTTCAGAATCCCCTGCATTCTTTTTGAAATATGCCATATATTTAAATCTCCAAATTCCATTACTATTCCAGCCATACTCACTCAAAAAAGATATACATGATCGAGTTGTTACCATCTCTTCACTTTAAACCAACAAAGTATCCCCCCTCCATCTTCGATAAACACACATAAATCTGTCCCACATTGACTTTGACGTATATTCAAAAATGGATTAGAGAGTGTTATCGCTGTACCACTACCACTATAAGAAAAACCCGCAGCAGTCAATCCTGTAGCCGTATTGCTAAATGTTTTTCCATTAATCTTATCATAATAATTAGCATTATCATCATCGCATACGTTGGCTGCCATAGGTTGCAACTCATCAATTTGGACAAATTCTGATGCATCTTCCAGTGTTTGAACTGTGGCAGATGCAATAACCACCGATAACATAATTATCAGTATACCTAACACAACACTATTTACTGTCTTCTTCCATTTTTTCATGTTAAAAAGCCTCCTACTCGTTTCAAATGTATGATTCATCACTTCATGGTGATCCAGCCGCTTCTTTGGCATACCTCCCCACCAGAATGCTACTCAAATTTTTTCCTCCTTTATTTTTTTCACCCAAACATCTTGATTATTTCTGCTTTCACAGAGAAAGCCTGCCTCTTGGTAAATATGTACCATATGCTCATAGTCATCCGCCGACAGCATATTGCACTTATTGGGATAAGCCTCTACACATGTATATCCTGCACGCCGCGCATCGTCGCAAATATGCCGCAAGAGTGCCGATGCTACCCCACAGTTTCTATGGTCAGGAAGAACCTCAAAGCACATAATGCATTTCACCTGTCCTTCCATGGACGGATGAGCAGACATCAACCGTGGATAGCAACTCTTATCGTTGGCATTGCACCATCCGATAGGCGTTCCGGACGCATATGCAAGATACCCGCCAAGTCTCCCCTCATCTATCAGCTTTTCAGCCGCTTGCTTTGTGGCTGTGCGCAAATTCTTTTCCCCGCGCGCAACAGGAGCTTCGATCTCGCAGTAGTTCTCCTCGTCTGTCATGTTCCAACAGGTACACATGCAGGCGCTGTGGCCATCCTTCTTTTGTACCTCACCGAAAAAGGTAAAGAAATCTGCTTTAGTATCCAATGAAAGCGGTAAAATATCAAATACAGATGTCATCATCAATTCATGCTCCCTACAGTATAAAGTCCAATGGGTCCGTTCGGTCCCTCTAAATAAATGGACCAATGATCGCACGATTTTGTATATGTATAGCTGTAACCCGACTGGAGCTGCGTGTGATTCGCTTCTCCCGTATAACCGATTCCCTGAGCATCCAATAAATCGTGGAACGTTGCATAATCACACGAAGAACACAAATTCGCGCTCATAGGGCTCAGTTCTTCATTTTCTGTAAAGATGGATGCTGCTATGACATCATCTTGAGTGAGCGTTGCAGCTACTGCTGTGACAGCGCATACATTACACATTATCACACAAATAGTCAAAAGAGCGAATAAAATATGTTTCCTATTCATCACGATATCACCCTCATAAGCATCCCTCCTTCTCTTTACCATAATCGCTATAGATGATATCCGTTTCTATCTTGTTATGACCATGTCTTTTCTGACGACGCGGGAGTTTTAAGACGGTTCCGGCTTTGTCGGAATGGCAGTTTTTCAATCTGCCTGTCTGAAAAATTTATTTATCAGACTTATTCTCCTTTTACATGATCTGAACACTATTCGGCTTGATGCTGTATGTATTGATGACATCTGGCCAAGCATCTCCAAACGTATACCCCTCAAGGCAAGATATCCTTCCGTCACGTATGAACAACGCAAAGCCTACCTCGCATACATCATTCAGAGTGGCAGTGAGCATTCCTAGTTCTTGCTTGAAACCCGCGTCTACTATAAGCCCTTCCGTAACGTTTTCAAAATAAGTAAAAAAGCCATGCCCCGTAAATTCCCGCTTTTTGATGCTATCAGCATACTGCTCTATCATCAAATTTTTGTACGCAGGCAACTCTTCAGATATGGTCATGATAATGTCATATTCAAATTGTTCAAACAACATACCATCCGCCTCATTTGATAAAAAAAGTTCCAATATGTAAGCGACCATTTATTACGTTTCCACGTATGGTAATATTGAATCCGTTTACAGACACAGTAATTTGGTTATAAGCATTTATTACACCGCTTATACACGCCGCTGTCACATAAGACTGTCCAGCTGACAATACAGCACCATATGCAGCCGCTTGATTTCCTCCATAGCTGTTCAAAAAAGGGGCCAAATTGTGCTGGGGATTATCGAATATATGAGGATAATCATTTTCGCCCCCACTCGTTGCCATCGGCTGAAGTTCATTCTCATTTCCAAGATTCACGGTTGCCTCTATCACGGTGTCATTTTCTTCAGCCATTACAGCATTTGCTGAGAACGTAGAGGCGCTACATATGATCATACAAAAAGTCAAACAAACGGATACGTAGCCATGGTAATATCCCTTCCTTAATTGTTTATGGTTAAATCTTCAGACTTTACTCCACGTCACATTGTAATTAAGTACAACTTTTTTACAGTGAAGTTATTGTGCATATAAAACCTTTGAAAAGAGACAAACTGCTGTATTTTCAATGGTTTCTTTTATTATAACATAGAAAATCATTTCCGTCAATCATCAGAGAAAATCTTTTGGGGTAAATGTACAAAAGTGTACCTTATTACAGTGATTTTTATTTTTTGTCGCCGAGCGAAGCCCTGTATTCACGCAATCTATGATAGAAAGTCGATTCGCACATACCGCACAATTCCGCCGCTTCGCACGCCCGGATGGTTCCGCTTTCCCATCGTTGCACAATATCGGGAAAGTTATCCGGTGCCTTAATCACCGGTCTGCCAAATTTCATCCCGTTTGCCTTTGCCGCCGCAATGCCCTCAGCTTGTCGCTTGCGAATATTTTCGCGCTCGTTCTGTGCAACAAAGGACAGCGCCTGTAGCACAATATCGGCAAGAAAGGTTCCCATCAGATCTTTACCCCTCCGCGTATCGAGCAACGGCATATCTATAACCGAAATAGCCACTTCTTTCTCTCGCGTCAGATAGCGCCACTGACTTTGTATATCCTCGTAATTCCGTCCAAGACGGTCAATGCTGAGGATTTGTATCCCTCCGTGTTTTATAATAATCTCAATATACAGAAAAAAGACGACCGTTGGGGCACCTGCGATAAAGCAGGTGCCCAAAGCGGTTTCAAGAACAAAATTACAAAATGATTGGTTGTCGGATGCGGACGAATTACAGTAAATAAATTCAAAAAGAGGTTACTGTAATGAAGAACACAAATAAAAATAGCAACGAAAACACAAACTTTGAAAATGGCATTTTCAGAAACGACTGCAAGAGAGGTGACGGCATTGACAATAGCTTTGAAATCAGCTATACCGAACATGACGGTCTGCTCTACCCCGACTTCGTTCTGCCGAAGCAAACACATTTCTCTATCGGTAAATACGGAAGTTTACGCCTTGCATTCATAAAGGAACATCGGAAGGCACCTACACCACACTTTTGACGCGGTGTCGTTTGAATGCATATCTCCATGACGTCGACATCACGGCGAAGGAAAAGGTGCGGTTGATCACCGCTCAGCTCGCCAAATCCCGTAGTATTGATGAAAAGTTGAAAGCTACCGATCTGCTTGAATGGGTGGTGCAGATGAATTCCTGTAAGCTTGCTGCTGAGGAAATCGTTATGAGTGAGGTCATCTACCGATAAAAAACCGGACGCTGTCTTAACAAGTAAACGAATCATTAGACTCTTGCCTGCTGACAGCGACCTTGAGCGAAGTGAAAAACATTGAAGTCAACCGCACAAATAAGCGCTCTGATAAACACAGCCGCCCGATCGTGAAAAGTCGGATGGCTTTTGTTATGAAAAACAATACTTTTTGTCCATTCCTCATGCGCAGGAAATTTGCATAATACTCCACTGCCTCGTGCCGACCTTCGTCCTCGACAAACTGGTCATCCGCGCGAAGAGTCATGGACAGCGTGTTTGAAAGTGAAAAGCAAAATAAGCGAAAGCAAGGACGCGGCAATCATGTTTTGCAATTTTGCGGTTGAAAAAACGATTATTTTACACTTACCTCTTGCAAAACGGAAAGAAGCATGATATAATATGACCGAAAGAACCAAAACGGTCATATTTCGGGAGGTGCAGCCTTGGCTTTTACAGATTTTGAAACCGAACAGCTCCGAAAGGCGTTGCTGAAGGAAACGAGACATTGTGCTGTCACGCTGGGAATGAAGAAAACCTCCGTGGATCAGCTGACAAGGGCTGTCGGCATTGCAAAAGGCTCGTTCTATAAATTCTATGAATCCAAGGAAATGCTTTTCTTTGCGGTTCTGGAGGGTATCCATTCCGAGCTTTATGAGGTGGCTGACCGCGCATTGAGCGAAAATGTCGGTTTGTCTCAATCGGAACGCGCGGCAAAGTCAACTCTTGCCGTCTGTCGGAGGCTTTCCGATACCGGCGATATGGTTTTCATTGAAAACGATGCGAAGCTGCTTTTGCAGAGACTGCCGGATGAGGTCAAAAACGTGCATTACCACGATGACGAAGCGCATATCCGTCAGCTTCTGGAAAAATATGACCTTGTGCCCAAGCGCGGCGCTTCTCTTGCCGCCGCGACTGTACGCGGACTGATTCTGACAGTCTCGCACAGGGAGCAGATCGGAAAATTATACCCGCAGGTGCTGGAAACGCTGGTGTACGGTGCCTGCAGAGAATTGTTTGAATAAGGCGAAAAGCCGCAGAGATGCGGTTTTTCAAAACTACACGAGTTAGCCGAGGGTAACTGACTCTCGGCTATGTTGAAATATCAAAGGAATGTAACCATGAAAGAAAAGAAAAATTTCTGGGACAGAAATGCCCGTGTTTACAACCGTTTCATGCGCAAAGACCACGCGGCATACGAAAAGATGTATGCGCTGATCCGTCCGGTCGTGAAAGCCCAAACGGTGCTGGAGCTTGCGACGGGCACCGGACTGATTGCAAAACATATCGTGAATGCGGCGGCACTTATCGAGGCGACGGATGCCTCTGCAGAGATGATCGCCGAGGCAAAACGGGATAACCGCTCTGCGAAGCTGCACTTTTCGGTGCAGGATATGTTCCGTCTGCCATATGCGGACGGATCCTTCGATGCGGTGATCGTGTCAAACGCCCTGCACATTGTGCCGCAGCCGGAGAATGCTCTGCGGGAGATCAGGCGCGTGTTGAAGGACGACGGTGTGCTGATTGCGCCGACCTTCACCCATGCGGGAAATTCGTTTTCCGGCAAGGTGAGAGCGTTTTTCATGAAGCTCGCGGGATTTCCCCTTCACAGCAGGTGGACGAGCGGGGAATATCTGACTTTCCTGCGGCAGAACGGTTGGACGGTGCGAAAAAGCGTTGTTCTGAAAGCATCCTTCCCGTTAACTTATACCGAATGTATGAAATCGGAGGTGTGATATGTCATTTTTTGAAAACACCCGCAACCCAGTGGGGATTGGCGGAAAAATCATGGTTGCCCTGATGAATCTGGGTCACAGCCCTGTGGCACGGTGGGGACTTCGCTTTTTGAAGGCCGCTCCGGACGCCGAGGTGCTTGACTGCGGCTGTGGCGGCGGGGCGAATATCAAAAGACTGTTGAAGTTGTGTCCGAAAGGCACCGTACGGGGAATCGACTATTCGCCCGTCAGCGTTGAAAAATCGAAAAGGGTCAACAAAGCCGCCGTTGCGAGGGGACGCTGTGATGTGCTGTGCGCGAGCGTGGCGGAGTTGCCGTTTGAATCGGAGCAGTTCAATCTGGTTACGGCTTTTGAAACCGTCTACTTCTGGCCTGGTCTGCCGCAGTGCTTTTGCGAGGTCGGACGGGTGCTGAAGAGCGGCGGAACCTTTCTCATCTGCAACGAGAGCAACGGCGACACGGACAGGGACGAGAAGTGGACGGAAATCATCGGCGGTATGACCATCTATAAAGACACAGAGCTGAAAGCGTATCTGGAGCAGGCGGGCTTTCATGATGTTCAGATACACAAAAAGAAAAGTTGGCTATGCGTCACGGCGCGGAAACGATGAAATGACTGCTGTATACCACGATTTTCAAGGAGGGGGCTAATAGATGAAAGACAGAAAACTTCAATTCGACCGCAAAAACCATGTGCTGTATTCAAAACCCTGCAAGAAAGAGATACGGGCAAAAATTGCTTTGCATTATCCTGCGGCAGAGCGAGAGGCGACATGGGAAAAGGTACAGCGGCAGTACATAGACTTTCTCTCCGACTGGCGCACCGATCTGGGCGGCAAAAAGAACTTCCACAACGGCGTAGGCGGCACCTATGACTGCATCGCTATCATGAGCTATTATGTTGTCTGCAAAGCCGTCACATCGTTCCGCGAGATCGAAGAGATGGAGGAAAATTTGATCCTGCCGACCTTCCGCAAGCTGAAATTTGTGGACTGCAACAAGCCGTTCTGGAGAAAGCTGATGTACAAGGCGTTTGTGCGGGCGAAATGCGGCTGTGACAAATGGCACGATTACGAAATGTCGGTTGCGCCTTACGATAAAGATAAGCCCATCTATTATGAATTCACATCGTGTCCGGCGGCGGAGTTTGCTATAAGGCACGGTCTTACGGATATTATGCCCGCCCTGTGCAATGTGGACTATGCGTCCATG
>ERZ827168.3906-NODE-3906-length-14484-cov-5.179222_pt1 | contig 14484 bp, 15 predicted proteins | sample MGYA00519868_ERZ827168 | MGnify/ENA primary metagenome ERZ827168 (study PRJEB31778, sample SAMEA3449271) | human gut metagenome | biome: human gut; feature: human-associated habitat; material: faeces | place: United Kingdom | collected 2010/2012 ...
GGAGCACGAGAGTACCATTGAGGGCGACATCTCCATTCATGAAAGTGACTTCCTCTGTGGCATATGGGAACGGGCCCTGAGGTGTCTGGGGACGCTTCGGTTTATCTTCGCCCGGCTTAAGAGTCAAAGGCAACGACATGCCAGATTGCTTGAAGGTTCCTACTACCTGCTGCACCATATATATGCCCTCGTAGCTGGCTCCCAACGATGGTATCTTGATCGTAAGTCCTCCATAACTCTTCCTTTCGATCTGAACAGGAATCCCTTTCGCTCCCTGATCCGGGGAATCCATGGTAGGATTATCACCATCCAGATGAAAGACAAGAGAGAGTTTTGTGCCTTGTACATCAAGTTTGCCGGACCAAGTGCCGGTCTGTGCGTTTGCCTGAAATACTGACAACATTATAGCTGCAAATAAAGTCAAGATGCGTTTCATATCGTTATAGGTAAATGTCGATTTATCAGTAAATATACATCTTTTCTCCCATATACTTATTCACAGACGGAAAGATTTAGCGCTACAACTGATTACTTTTCCAAAAATTATCAAAGATTCATCGTTTATATTATACCCAGGATTGTCCGGATGCGCAGCAACGCCTACGGTTATCACCATCACAAAAAAACCTGGAGATATCTTGAAGATACCTCCAGGCACAGCGTATTGAAATTCAACTGATTACCTCTGACCAAGCTGTCCGTCCAGATAGAAGAGTCCCTGATCGCCTGCCTTCTTGATTTTTTCCTTTATGCTTTCAGCAGTGGCCTCTTCCTCGACCTGCTCCCTGACGAATCCCCAGAGGAAATCCTGTGTTGCCTTGTCCTTTTCAGCGGATGCAACGTCAACAAGCTTGTCAATGAGTTCTGAGACATGGCATTCGTGCCTGTACACATGCTCGAACACCTCAAGTACAGTACCCCAGGCATCCGGGACCACGTCAATCTTGCTCACTTTTGCAGTGCCGCCGCGTTTGATGAGATAGTGTGCCATTGCAATGGCGTGCTCCTTCTCCTCGTCGGACTGTTTTTCCATCCAGTGTGCAAATCCGTCCCAACCTTCTTTTCTAAGTGCGAAAGCCATCTGTAGGTAAAGGTTTGAAGACCAAAGTTCAGCGGTAATCTGATCGTTGAACGCTTTCTGAAGATTTTCTGAAATCATAGTATCAATAATAAAAGTTCAATTTTGTCAATGTGTTATTGATGCTGCAATGAATATGCCAAAAGATTATAATACTCCCGGATTTTAATACCGTGTGCCATAACTTGGATTGTTAAAATGCTGAAAACTGTAAATAATATGATTCGGTTCATGATTATTTATTGTTAGTCTTTCTTAAGGTTTTCCTTGAAGAAAGTTTCTATTCTGTCGTATGGTATCATACCGGCTTTGTCGTCATAGAGGTCGGTGTGGACTGCACCGGGGATGATGAGCAGTTCCTTGTTCCCCCTCACGGTGCTCTTGCCCGGTTTCGGCTTTATTCCTGTCATAGCTTCGAAGGCACCTTCACTGAAATAGCGGCTGTGGGCCTTCTCGCCATGGATGAGCAGGACCGGAGTCTTGATCTCACGCGCCATATCCAGGATTGGCTGGTTCATAAATGACATGGTTCCGATGATGTTCCATCCGTCGTTGGAGTTGCCGCTGCGAGGGTGGTAGCCCCGCTCGGTCTTGTAATAGTCGTAGTAATCCTTGACGAACCAAGGTGCATCGTCCGGAAGCGGATCCACAACTCCGCCTGCACGCTTATAGCTTCCTGTCCTGTAGTCTTCAGTTCTCTGGGCGGCCCAAGCCTTGCGCTGGGCATCACGGGCCTGTTCGTTGTCAGTGCATCCGAAATAGCCTTCACGGGTTACACGGGACTCACAAGCTATCTCAAACTGATTCTGGAATACTGCCAGCGGATCTATCTTCGCCAGCGCTCATTGAAGGCGAATGGTGAAAGCGACATTCTCAAGCGCTTCCACAGCCTGCTTGTCGATTACTTCACCATGGGGCTGCAACATGAGAAGGGCCTCCCTACAGTGGCATATTGTGCCGACCAACTGGCATATTCAGCACGTTACTTCGGTGATTTGATTCACCATTCCACAGGAGGAACCGCCATCGGCTATATACACGATTTCGTGATTGGCCAGGCCAAGAATCTCCTGATGAAAGGTCTGAGCGTGGGCGAAGTGGCGGACCTTCTGGGCTTCGACTATCCCAACCATTTCAGCCGCCTGTTCAAGAAGGTCACTGGCCTGACGCCGTCGGAATTTCTAAAATAACAAGCAGAAACGCCAGAATTCGTATCGAAATCAAAAGTGTCAAGCTCTATCAGTGAAGGTCTTGGTGTCAGAAACCCTCCGAGTACTTCATTCGGGAGTTCTCGAGTATATCAAATGTCCTCCAGAGAAACACCTTTTTGAATCACATTGTAGTTCTTGAACTCGCCAGTTGCACGAGTGAAAGCTGCTATCTTACTGTTCAGGAGTTCCGGGTTATAGTTCTTAATATTTCGTTTGACTTCAATGAAGAGGGCTTGCTGGTCAAGTTCGTTTTCTGCAACAATGTCAATTTCATTCTCTCCTTTTCGGTCCCACCAACTGCCGATGCGGGTATATTTTTTACTTTCTATGAGAATGCGTTTGAAGTAGCGTTCAAGCATCAGTCCGGAGAAAGTCTCGTAGTCGCGATTGATGATGGTCTTTACAGCGTCGTAGTTCTCGATCTCAAGCATATAGTTGTACTTGTATATGAAGCGGAACCAGAATGTGAAGAAGTTGTCTTCAATCGTATATCGAACATTCTTGGTTGAGCTTTTTTCAAAGATCGGCTGTTTCTTACTGATGACTTCATATTCATTCTCCAACTTTGTAAGGTAGCCACCAATCTCCTTGCCGACGATATTCTCTATATCTGATCGTGAAGTCTTGCCGCGTGCAATTGCTGAAAGGATTGAGAAGTATATGCCATAGTCTTTGCCGAATTCTTCAATGAGAATGGCTTTGCCTTCGCCCAGGAATATTGAGTCTGATTTAATGATCTGATTGAGCATCTTTGTTTTTGTTGTGGCTCCTGCATCTATGAGCAACTGGACATATTTAGCAACTCCACCTGTAAATGAGTAGAGAGCAAGCAAGTCTTCTGGAGTGTAATCCGGGTTATATTCAGCCATTATCTCCTTCAATACTGCAGGAGTAAACGGTTTTATTGACATGAAACGTGTCTGACGATTGTACAACGGCTCCTTCTTATCTTTGAATATCTTTGTCATCATTGAATAGATGGAACCGCAGACTATGAGGTTGATGTGGGACACAGTATGATACTTATCCCAGATACGCTGCATGTCACTATAGACAGATTTATTTACTTTAAAGAACTCTTGGAACTCATCAATAAACAGTGTTATCGGACGTTCGACGGAGAGCTTCATCAGATACTCGAAGAGCTCAGAAAAACGTTCAACTTTACCCATTATGGGTAGGCCTAACTTATTTTCAATTTCAAGGAGGTAGTCAGAGCATAAGTCGCTTTCGGCTTTGCGGGCCACAAAGAAATAAATTATTGGCTGATCCTCATATGCTTTCCATACAAGGTGAGTCTTACCGATACGACGACGACCGGTGACTACTGTGAATTGAGCATTGTTTTTAGACAACTCCTGAATCTCTTTGAGAGATGCTATTTCTTCTGTTCTGTCAAAAAATCTCATGGTATTAAATATAGTTGCGAAACATCGGTTTCCGAAATAGCGGTTTCGCAAGTGCAAATATAATGAAAGTTTAAATATTTTAAAGAACTTATGAGAATACTTCTCATCGCCTATATCAGCCTTTCTGTCCCTTAAGGCCGTTGCAACTGACTTAATCACACTGAAATTGATTCGAATATTTCAATTCACGTCAATTTTATCTATCTTTGTCCAGCCTTGCCGCTGACTGTTTTCCGGCGCGGGATTGTGGTCCTTCGGTATCGATGGTCATCACCGGCAGGCCTCGCCACTATTACGTAAGTTCTTCGCAATCAATCTATTATAAGTTGGTACATCGAGAAATAAAAGCATGCAAGCAGTATGGGCAAAATCATGTCGTGGAGCTATGGTGCGCTATATCTTGACCAATCAGATCATAAATTCAGAAGAACTGAAGGCATTCAGTTATGAAGGTTTCGAATACAATCCTCATTTAGGAGAAGAATTGTACCCACACTTTGTAAGAGAATTATAAACAACTAAATACAAAACAATTATGAATATAGGTGATAGAATACCAGAGGTGCTCGGCATTGACCAGCACGGTAATGAAATTAAGTCGAGTGATTATCGTGGACGCAAGATTGTCCTCTACACTTATCCAAAGGCAAACACAAGCGGTTGTACTGCTGAAGCATGTTCACTGCAAGCGCATAAGCAGGAGTTGGCAGAACTTGGCTATGAGATTATCGGTGTAAGCAAGGACAAGCAGGAAGTGCAGAAGAAATTTGCTGATGCACAGGGTTTGGAGTTCCCTCTTATTGCTGACACAAGTACCGAACTTCTCCAAACGCTTGGTGCATGGGGCGAGAAAGTGGCTTGCGGTCGCAGAACCATTGGCACACTTCGCACTACTTACCTTGTCAATGAGGAAGGAATCATTGAGCGTATTTTCACTCCAAAAGAGATAAAGACCAAGATTCATGCTGAGCAAATTCTGAATGCAATAAAATAGCTTACAAGTTCATATCTATCTCAACGGTAAAAAGATTCGTAAGCATCCGACGAAGTGCATATGATTTGGAGAGTCTTTCGACCTAAAGATAGGAAGGCATATATTATAGGAGATGTTTGAATTTACGATATAAAAAGGCGAGGAAGCGCTCCGAGAGCAGCGGGGCGAAGAGGGTGGCGAGTTTGTTCAGAAAGCCCGGGGTAATGGAGCGGCGACGCCTTTCCATAGCACCAAGGGCTTTGCTGACAGCCTTTTGCGGGCTTATCATCAGACCCAGCCTGAGCATTGTCTTGCGGACCTTAGGGGAAAATCCGAAGAGCGGAGTGTCCACTGCCCCGAAATAGGCGGTAGTGACGCTTAGCCCGCTGCCGCGGCATTCTATCCGAAGGGAACGGGAGTAATTTTTCACGAAAGCCTTGGTGTTCCCGTACATCCCTATGGCCGGCCAATGCATCCAGGCACAGATGGAGGAGATGTTCAGGATATAGCCGGAATTGGCCTTGAGCTGAGGAAGAAGTTCGTGACAGAGCAGCAGAGGGGTCTGCATATGCAGCATCATCATAGAGGAAAGCCTAGCATAGGGGGTCTCCTCGATAGAGGAGGTGAAAATCATCCCTGCGTTATTTATCAATATCTTGACGTTCAAATCTTTAACTTGCTCAGCCACTTTTCGTGCCGCCTCGGGCTCAGCCAGATTCTGGGCCAATCTTATTATCCGTGGACACTGCGTTCCCAGGAGTTCCTGCAATTCTCTTTCCACTTCGGCCAATCCTTTCTCATTTATGTCTATCAGGCAAAGGCCAAAACCCTTCGAAGCAAGGGAATTGGCATATATCTTTCCCATTCCGGAGGCGGCTCCGGTAATCACTGCATATTCCATAACTGGGGACAAATTTCGGAAAAATTTTCAAATATTTGGAAAATCGCAGGATATAAAGTAATTTTACTCCACTAATAATTTAATAACCAAAACTTCTATTCAATTATGTTATTTCATGTTTACGGGGACATGGCCGTATATCAGTGGGTAGCGATGATCGCTGTCCTTTTGGGCCTGATCCTGCTTAACGAATTCGCTCGCAGGAGTAAATTCGGTGGTGCATTTATGTTTTTCCTTCTTCCTGCAGCACTTACTATCTACTTTGTAGCCATACAGATAGGTGCAGCCACAGGAGCTCAGTGGGCTTTAAAGAATCAGACCTACCTGTATATGAACGGCTGGTTCCATTACGCGAAGATCTACGCGGCTCTGGCAGGATGTATAGGATTTATGATGATCAAATACGGCTGGGGAATTGGCAAAAAACACTGGTTCAAACCTTTCCCATTCGTCATCGTAGCCATCAATATCCTTATCGCCGTGGCTTCTGACTTTGAGACTGCCATCAAGGGATGGGGAGTGTGGAGACTTTCAAATGAGGACGTGTGGTTATTCGGAGGTTGGCATAACGTACTGAACGGTATCGCCGGTATCCTGAATATCTTCTGTATGACTGCTTGGTGGAACATTTATTCTTCTAAGGATAAGAAAGATATGCTGTGGCCGGATATGACCTGGGTATATATCGTGGTATATGATATCTGGAACTTTGCATATACATATAACTGCCTTCCTACCCACTCATGGTATTGCGGTATCGCACTTCTGCTTGCACCTACCATCGCAGCTATTCTCTGGAATAAGGGCGGTTGGATTCAGAACAGGGCTAACACTCTGGCTATCTGGTGTATGTTCGCACAGGTATTCCCTCTCTTCCAGATTACCTTCTCTGACGGCACCGCCGCCAGCAAATGGGCTACCCTGCCTCGTCTGTACGCAGATGGCACCCTTAACGGAATCGTGGAAGGTGGCAGCGCCAATGCCGACCCTAGCGCTATGCTGATAGTCAGCGCCTTGGCTCTTGTAGTTAATGTGATAGCATTGACCTACATCATCGTTCAGGCTAAGAAACGTCACATCAATCCTTACAAGGAGGACGTATTCGTTAATCAGAAATATTATAAGGAAGCTATGGCAAGACGTGCCTAGTTTCAAAAAGGGCTGGCTCAGTATAGAGTCAGCCCTTATTTTTACGCTTTAGCCATCTTTCTGGCCTTCAGAAGATTAACACCTAACCAGCAGAAGGTGAGCGCCAAGGACATTGGCAGTCCCACAGTAAGCAGTTCCTTTAAGAAAACCGCCGTTCCGTCCACTTCGGTAAGGGCGGTGAAGAATGGGAAACGCCAGATGAGTTCCCCGTTGATGATATGATCTACGATTAGCATCAAAGTTCCTCCCCAGAGCATTTTCTCCAGGTCTTTAACTTTGGATTTGACAAAGGCAGCAGTTCCTGTTCCCGTGTTATGGGATTCGATGCTTTTCCTATAAATGGTGGTGGCGACGGCCTGGGCCATCGGTACTAAAAAACAACACATATTATTACTCTTCTTTAATTTCTATTTCTTTGATTTCCACTTCATTACCTCTTAGAAGGTAAGTATTTTCGCTTCCGCAGCAGGGACATTTCTTCCCGTGAGTAATGGTCTCATACTCCGCGTGACAATCCTCACAATAGCTTACAGCCTTTATGCTTTGGCACTCGAGAGTGCAGCCCCTTAGGATTTCTTCCTTGTCGGCTGCCCATCTCCAGCAATCAGTGAGGTATTCAGGCACCACGGTCGATACCTCACCGATATTCATCACGACCTTCGAAACCTTGGTCACGGAATTCTCCTGCGCCACCTGCTTCACGTCGCGGATAATGTAGAATACTATGCCAAGTTCGTGCATCAGCTTTTCTTCTTAGTCAGTATCTTAACTCCCCTCTTGAATACATATGGCAGCAGTGCGCCGACCTTGTCCTCGGCAGTTACCATAGTGCTGCATTCAGGCATAGTCCTATGCAGATGAATGGCATCGAAACCACACTAGGTAGTACACAGACCGCAACCGATGCACTTGTTCGGGTCCACAATGGAAGCGCCGCAGCCCAGACATCTGGCAGTTTCCTTGCGAACCTGCTCTTCCGTGAGAGTCTGCTGATACTCCCTGAATGGAGCCGTGCCCTCTGACTTGGCCTCGACCTGACGGGAGGAATTGTCGTAGCTATCCACGACTATCTCGCTCTTATCCAGCTCGATGAAGTCTCTTCTGTTTCGGCCAATTGTCATATGTCCGTGCTGTACATAACGGTGCAGCGACTCTGCTGCATCCTTTCCTGCGGCTATGGCATCGATAGCGAATTTCGGTCCTGTGAAGCAGTCTCCGCCCACGAAGATATCCTCTTCGGCAGTCTGATAAGTGAGTTTGTCGGCCACAGGATAGACTCCGCGGAAAAACTCTACCTTTGTACCCTCGAGCAGATTCTTAAGTTCCACAGTCTGTCCGATAGCGAAGATGACGAGATCTGCATCGAGGCTGAGGGTCTGCTCCTCGTCGTATTTAGGAGCGAAGCGATGGCTCTCGTCAAAGACGGAAGTACATTTCTTAAAGACGATTCCCTCGACCTTCTCAGTTCCTTTGACTTCCTTAGGACCCCAGCCAGGGAGTATAGTCACCCCGTCCTCACGGGCCTCTGCTCTCTCGAGAGGAGAAGCCGGCATAATATCCTCAGTTTCAAGGGATAGCATAGTTACCTCAGAGGCTCCGCTGCGCTTTGCCACGCGGGCAGCATCTATAGCGACATTACCTCCTCCGACTACTACCACCTTACCCGATACCGGCAGGGCGCCGGTGTTAGCCACGTGCAGGAAGTCGATGGCGGTGCGTACTCCGCTGAGTTCCTGTCCCGGGATTCCGGGAAGGCGCCCGCCCTGACAGCCTATGGCTACATAGAAACCCTTATAGCCCTGCTCTCGGAGCTGAGCGATGGTGATATCCTTACCCACTTCGATACCGGTACGGATATCTACGCCAATCTCTCTCATTATATCTATCTCGGCGTCGATTACATCTTTCTCGAGCTTGTATGACGGAATTCCGTAGCGGAGCATTCCTCCAGGCTGCTCGTTTTTCTCGAATACAGTAGGATAGTAACCCATAGAGGCGAGATAGTATGCACAGGAAAGACCGGCAGGACCTCCTCCTATGATGGCAATCTTCTCTTTCCATCTGCCGAGGTTGGAAGCCACGACTATCTCCGGTACAAAGCGGTGCTCTGCCTTCAGGTCCTGTTCGGCGATGAATTTCTTCACGGCATCTATGGCGACTGCCTGGTCTATGGTGCCACGGGTGCAGGCGTCCTCGCAACGTCTGTTACAGATTCTTCTGCAGACTGCAGGGAATGGGTTCTCGCGTTTAATCAACTCCAGAGCCTCTCTGTACTTACCTTCGGCAGCCTTTTTAAGATAGCCTTGCACGGCGATATGGGCCGGACAGGCTGTCTTGCAAGGGGCGGTACCGCTAGGATAGCAGTTGATGCGGTTCCTGTCACGATAATCTTCGTTCCACATATGACTGCCCCACTTGGTGGCGTCTGGCAGCACTTGGCGTGGATACTCCTTCTCACCGCTCTTGGTACAGAGTTTCTGGCCCAGTTTCACGGCTCCGGCAGGGCAATACTCCACGCAACGACCACAGGCGACACAATTGGCCTTCTCCACCTTAGCGACATAGGCACTGCGGGACATATTCGGCGTGTTGAAGAGCTGGGATGTACGCAAAGCGTTGCAAATCTTTACATTACAGTTACAGATGGCGAAAATCTTGCCCTCTCCGTCGATGTTGGTGACCTGATGAACATAGCCATTGTCCTCGGCCCTGCGGAGTATCTCCATAGCCTCATCGTAGCTGATGTCGCGGCCTCTTCCGGTCTCGCGGCAGTAATCCGCCATATCGCCCACGGCTATGCACCAGTCGTGATAGTCATCGGCACAGCCCTCGTCGAGTTTCTTTCTTCCGTAACGGCAGGAACAGATGGAGGCGCCGATGTGGCCTTCGTATTTTTTGAGCCAATACGAAATGTGCTCTATATCAAGTGTTTGGTTCTCCATTGAGATGGCTTTCTCGACTGGAATCACGTGCATTCCGATGCCTGCGCCTCCAGGAGGGACCATAGCGGTGACGTGCTCGAGCGGGAGGAAAGTCATTCTCTCGAAGAACATCGCGAGCTCCGGATGCTTATCCATCAGCTCGGTGTTCATATTTGTATATTCTGCGGAGCCAGGCACGAAGAGCGGCACCCAGTACTCGCGGTCTTCGCGTCTGTAAGTAGTGCCTTCCACCGGTCCTTCCTTCGTGTATTTGTCGCCGTAGTCGTATTCGAGCATTCCCAGATAGGCCAATCTGTCCAGCAACTCGTCGAACTCTGCGTCACTTTCGACATAGTGCTTTTTACGGTTCCACTGTACCAGAAGCGGATATGGTCTGTGCTCTCGCACGTGCATTGGCTTGCTGGATACCACGTCCAGAAGCAGGTCGAGGGCCGCTTCGCGCATCTTCTCGTCCATTTCGTCCTCGAAGATGCAGGCCAATCCCCAATACTCAGGGTCGTCGGTGGTGAGGCCTTTCATCTTGTTTACTATTCTGTCTGTTACCTTTCTCGCAAACTTGAGAAGTTTGGGATTAGGATTCGGGTCGCCCTTGTGTTTAGGGACAAACTTCGTTGACATTTCAGGCATAATATAAAAGTGTTAGTGTTATTTATTATCAGTGATAGAGTGGTGTAAATTACTGCTTTGACTGCCAGAGTTTTACTCTCTGGAGAATAGCCTCGGCAAGCGCGTCAACTCCATCCCCATTAAGGGCGCAGATAGGAAATATCTTAGCCTTAGGGTTTCTCATATAAACGTTCCGCTCGCAGCGCTCCAAGTCAAAAGTAAAATACGGCTGAACATCTATCTTATTTATTATCACGATATCACAAACCGAGAACATCAGAGGATACTTCAAGGGCTTATCATCTCCTTCAGGAACAGAAAGAATCATAGCATTGGCACAGGCACCGGTATCGAATTCCGCAGGACAGACCAGATTCCCTACATTCTCCAGAATCACCAGGTCATAGCCTTCAGGAGACAAATTCTCGAGACCTTGACGAGTCATCCCTGCATCGAGATGGCACATCCCTCCGGTATGAAGCTGAATGCTCTCTATGCCAGTGGCCTCCTTAATCTTCACCGCATCCACATCGCTATCTATATCAGCCTCCATCACAGCTATCTTAATATGCTCTTTTAACTTGTTTATCAAAGAGATAAGTGTCGTGGTCTTTCCACTCCCCGGGGAAGACATCAGGTTCAGCAGGAACACTCCCCTGCCCTTCAATTCAGATCTAAGCTGATCAGCCTCCCTGTCATTATCTTCAAAAACACTTTTCTTAATCTCAATAACTTTAACTTTATCCATTGTAAATACTCTCTTAGTCTAAATTAGTTTCCGTGGTCATATCAATAACTCTGCAAGTTACAACTATTTATCCAATAATTCAACACTTCACCGCAAACTCAAACTCGACAACTACCAGTAATCCACAACATCGATCCCCCGATTTAATTCAGGTAGCTCCCTCTTACCATCCGGCCGGAGCCCCGCGGTGAGTAAAAAGGCGGAGGCTGCTCAACTTCTCAAGAGTTCCAAATGTCGAAGGATTTTGAAAGTGTGGGGAAAAGATGTAAATTTAAGGATGTTTGGAATGTAATTTGATTGAAAGTATAAAGGTTTAAAACTGCAGAAGTTATGAAAATCAAGTTTTTCAGATGCCGTCATTGCGGTAATGTCGCCATTAAGTTGGTGGATTCAAATGTTCCTATGGTCTGCTGCGGAGAGAAAATGGAGGAGTTGGAAGCCGGCAGCGTAGATGCCAGTCTTGAAAAGCACGTCCCTGTAGTGGAGAGGCTCGATGAGCACAGAATCCGCGTCAAGGTCGGAAGCGCCCCTCACCCGATGCTCCCTGAGCACCATATCAGTTTCATAGTCCTCCAGACAGAAAAAGGCTTCCAAGTCGCTTACCCTCAAGGAGAAGCTGTAGCCGATTTCTATACGGACGAAGAGCCGACAGCAGTATATGAGTACTGTAATCTGCACGGACTTTGGAAGAAATAATAACTTAGAAACAGAGTTGAAAGCCGCCGGAACAAAATTCCTGGCGGCTATTTATATGGACACTAAAAAGATTCCCTGTAATCGGCTGGGGATTGCTTGACCAGGCGTTTGAAAAACTTTGCGAAATACGAAGGATCCTCAAAGCCAAGTCGGAAGGCTATCTCCTTGACCGATAGGACTGAATATCTTAACAATCGCTTGGCCTCAAGGATTATCCTATTGTTAATCAACTCCAAAGGGCTATACTTAGAACATTCATTGACATACAGGGTTAGAGTCTTCGAACTTACATTCAGCAGAGAAGCATAGTCCTTCACGGTATGCAGGCGGCAATAATTCTCCTCTATCAACTTACGGAAGTTCAGAAAAGCCTTATATGATACCTTATGCGGATTTGGAGCAGAAGGATTCATCCCCGCATAACTTCGTCTTACCATTATGACGAAAAGTTTGACCAAGGCGTGAAGAGCCTCCCTATGCCCGAGGCTATCTTCCTTTTTGAGTTCCTCCTGCATCGCGCCAATCAACATTTCAAGGGCAGCGCTATCCTTATCCTGTACTGTAACACAACTTAAACTCACAAAATCGTCGAACAACTCCGCACATATCTTCAGCACATATCCCTCTTGGTCATGCTTTGTATCGAAGGAATGAATCTGTCCCGGGGAAATGAAAAAAATAGTCCCTGGTGCGATTGCGTACTGATTAAAATCCACGTAATGAGTTCCACTCCCTTTCTGAAACCAGATTATCTCATAAAAGCCGTGCAGATGCATCGTGTCGGTTTCCATCCCCTTAAGTTGCTGAAAAAACTCCGGCATCCGGTATAGCTCCATTCCCACTCCTGATGGATTGTCGCATACCATATCATAGCGACAAAATATTTCTTTCAATTCATTCATATAGGCACAACATTTGATTGCAAATATGTGAAATAAAATGGTGAATATGAAACAGGAAAGAGCAAATATTTATTCGACGTGTCAAATTTACCATCAATTTTCCCTAATTCTCATTTTTTGTCAAGGAAGTTCTCCATACTTTTGTTAAACAATTAAAAATATCTATTATGAGAAGTATTACTAAATTAGAATTGCAGTATGCCCACCGTTTCTATGGATTCAAAGGTGAGGCTCAATATCTTCACGGTCACACAAGCGTTCTTACCATCGAGGTAGAAGAGCCGATTAACAAAGGTGTGAATATGGCATATCCTTGTAACGAGATCCAGAAAATTGCCTGGAACGTACTCAAGAATTTCGATCACGCATTGATCCTTCGCGAGGACGACCCACTTCTTCCGGCTATTCTCGAGGTATATGAGAAGACCGGAATCAAGAATGGCACTCCTCAAAACACTATGAAGGGAGAAGCTTTCAAGACAGATCTCTGCCAGGCATTTCCAGACTGCCGACTGGTTGTAACCAAGGAGACTATGACTGTCGAAGGTATGATTAAGATCGTCTATGACCTGCTCAAGGACAAACTTAACATCGTTAAACTCACCTTCACCAGTGGTGTGAATGCCGCATCAGAAGAGTTCCCTTCACACACCAGCATTGACCGCTGCCCTCTCTGCGGTGTCGCGCTTGACGAAAACGGTGTATGCCCTAAGTGCGGATATAAGAAATAAACAGCAAGCAGCTGGAGCCTCAGGAAGCCAATGGGCGGTTATGTCAAATGACAACCGCCCCTGCTACCGGAAGAATGGCGCCGGAGATGTAGGAAGCCAAATCGCTGGCCAGGAAGAGGAAAGCATTGGCAATATCCTCAGGCTCAGCCATTCGTCCCAGAGGTATGTTTTTGATAATTGGCTTAATCATCTCATCTGGAAGGACAGCTACCATATCGGTGCGGGTAACTCCCGGGGCGACGGCGTTGACGCGGATATTATAGCGGCCAAGCTCGCGAGAGAGGGACTTGGTCAGACCGTTGACGGCAAACTTGGAGGTCGGATAACCGCAACCGCTGCCCTGTCCGTTAAAGCTGACGATGGAACTGGTGTTGATGATAACTCCGCCACCCTGCTCTTTCATTATCTCTGCGGCAGCCCTGCTGCAGGAGTATAAAGCCTTGATATTGAGGTCCAGAATCTTATCAAAATCCTCGTCTTTGTAATCGAACAGAGGGGTGTTCTGGGAGATTCCGGCATTATTGGCCAGGATATCGAGTGAGCCATATTTCTCCTTGATACTTCTGAAAGCCTGGGTCACTTCTGCCCTGTCGCTGAGATTAGGCCAAATTGCCTCAACCTTAGCTTCCGGACATTCGGTCTTAATCTTATCCAAAGCCTTTGTCGCAGTCTCCTCCCTGGATCCACATAGAATCGTAACGGCTCCTGCCTCTACATATTTCTTAACTATGGCATAGCCAATGCCTCTGGTTCCGCCGGTGACGACGGCGACTTTTCCTTTTAACAATTTGTCCATAACTTATAGGTTTAATGTTATGCAAACATACGAATTTTTCATCAAACTTAGGTTCCACTTTCCACCCGCACAACGGAGGCTTACACGGCCATCAATTTCACGGAAAGATCCGGAAACGATGATGTAGCGATCCAGGAGCCACTCTTTGACAAGCTCATCAAAAAGGCGCCCACAAATGCGAAATATGAAGTAGATATTTTTCATTTTAAAATGATAGAAATAAGTAATTGTGGAGCATTGGAGCGGCTTTATAGAGCATCCATCCGGTAGAAACAAAAACAGAGTACGTGATTATAGCGGGATAAATGTACCTCTTGTAGCGGTTTGTAATGTACCGCCTGT
>ERZ827168.3909-NODE-3909-length-14481-cov-4.316304_pt1 | contig 14481 bp, 13 predicted proteins | sample MGYA00519868_ERZ827168 | MGnify/ENA primary metagenome ERZ827168 (study PRJEB31778, sample SAMEA3449271) | human gut metagenome | biome: human gut; feature: human-associated habitat; material: faeces | place: United Kingdom | collected 2010/2012 ...
GCGCGGTTGGCGCGCGAATTTTTTTCGAGAATTTCGGATATGCTTTTCATTTGAGTTTCAGAAAATTCATTACGGAGTCCATGTCTTTGTCGCCCCTGCCGGAGAGGCAGACGACTATCGCTGCGTCCTTCGGCAGGCTCCGCGCGTTGCGCATGGCCAGCGCCACCGCGTGCGACGATTCGAGCGCGGGGATTATGCCTTCAAGCCGCGAGAGCTTCATAAAGGCGTCCACCGCCTGCGCGTCGTCCACCGGAATGTAATGCGCCCTGCCGGTATCGCGCAAATATGCGTGTTCGGGCCCGACGCCCGGGTAGTCGAGCCCCGCGGATACGGAATAGGTGTCGAGAATCTGGCCGTTTTCGTCCTGCAAGAGATAAGTTTTGTTGCCGTGCAGGACGCCGACGGTTCCGCCGTTGAGGCTCGCGGAATGCCTGCCCGTGGATATTCCGTCGCCGGCGGCCTCCGCGCCGTAGAGCTCCACGCCCGCGTCGCCCATAAATCCGGAAAATATCCCTATCGCGTTGCTGCCGCCGCCTACGCACGCGACGACCTGGGCGGGAAGACGCCCGCATTTTTCGAGAATCTGCGCGCGCGCCTCGCGGCCTATCACGGACTGGAAAGTCTTGACCATCTCCGGATACGGGTGAGGGCCCGCCGCCGTGCCGATCACGTAGAAAGTGTCCCCGACCGTCGCTACCCAGTCGCGGAGCGCCTCGTTCATGGCGTCTTTGAGGGTCGCGGTGCCGTGTTTCAGCTCTACGGATATAAGATTCGCGCCGAGCATCTTCATTCTGGCGGCGTTCTGCGCCTGCCTGCGCACGTCCTCGGCGCCCATGAATACGTCGCACTTCATTCCGAAGAGGGCGGCTATCGTCGCCGTGGCGACCCCGTGCATTCCCGCGCCCGTCTCGGCTATCAGGCGCTTTTTGCCCATGCGCCGCGCGAGCAGAATCTGCCCGACCGTGTTGTTTACCTTGTGCGCGCCGGTGTGGTTGAGGTCCTCGCGCTTCAAATAGATTTGCGCGCCGCCGCAATATTCGCTGAGCCTGCGCGCGTGGAAGAGCGGCGACGGCCTGCCGACATAGTCGCGCATTATGGCGCCGTACTCCTCCCAAAACGACGGGTCGGCGACGGCCTTCAAATAGAATTCCTCGAGTTCTTTGAGAGCCGGCATCAGCGTTTCGGCGACATACTGCCCGCCGTAGATTCCGTATCTGCCTCTGTGTTCCGATTGGGTGTTCATTTCAGGTTTTTTATTTTTTCGATTAAAGTTTCCATTTTTTTCAAATCCTTGCTGCGCGGATTTTCCTCCACCATGCTGTTGGCGTCCACCGCCCACGGGTTGACGGAGCGCACTGCTGCGGCGGCGTTTTCGGGCGAGATTCCCCCCGCGAGTACGAGCCTCTTTTTACGCGCGAGCATTGCGGCAAGCCCCCAATCCGAGAGTTTCCCCGTGCCGCCCGAAGCCGACCCTGAACGGGAATCGGCGACAACTGCGGCGCATCGGGCGGCCTCCGCGGTCCCGACGTCCGAAAGGCTTTCGAGCCAGACGGCGCGCCAGATTTCGCAACCCGAAAAATCCGGCAAATCCGCGCATTCCGAAGAGATTCCGCCGTGGAGCTGTATGGCGGACAGCCCGCATTCTTCCGCCGCCCGCGCAATAAATTCGGGGGTCTGGCTGACGAACACCCCGACCGCCTTCGCGCTTCCCGAGAGGCAGCCCGCTATTTTCGCCGCCTCCGCAAGCGTCACAGCGCGCGGGCTCGACGGCTCGAAAATCAGCCCCACGAAATCCGCGCCCGCCGCTTCCGCCGCGCGCGCGTCCGCCGCGTTGGAAATCCCGCATATTTTCACTTTGACTCCCATCACGCGCCCCTCCCGAGCAGCTCCGCGAGCCTCCCCGCGGGCGACGGCGAGCGCATGAGCGCAGTTCCCACGAGCGCGGCGTCGGCTCCGAATCCGCCCGCTTTCAGCAGCGCGGCGCGCGAATCCACCGCGCTCTCGCAGACGCGCAGGCAATTTTCGGGGACGAGCCCCAGAAGGTTTGCCGCCCCGTCGAAATCCGTGCGGAAGCTTTTGAGGTCGCGGCAGTTTATCCCGACGATTTTCGCTCCGGAAGACACAACGGCTCCGACTTCCGCCTCCGTGTGCGCCTCGCAGAGCGCGTCGAGCCCGAGGGATTCGGCGAAAGCGCGCAGCTCGGCGAGCTCTTCGCGCCCGAGCATCGCCGCGATAAGCAGCACCGCAGACGCGCCCCAGACCTTCGCCTGGCAAATCTGGTATTTGTCGAAAATGAAATCCTTGCGCAAAAGCGGGATTTCCACGGAGTGCGCGGCAATTTCCAAGTTCGCGGGGGAGCCGAGGAAAAAGTTTTTTTCCGTGAGAACCGACAGCGCCGCGGCGCCGCTTCCGGCGAGGGACTCGGCGAGTGCGCGCGGCTCGAAATCGGCGCGAATCACGCCCGCGGACGGGGACGCCTTTTTGAGCTCCGCTATCACCGCGGGGGTGCCGTCGGCGGCGCGGCGCAGCGCGGCGCCGAACGGCGCGCGCGGCGGGCAGTCGCGCGCGCGCGAAAAAATCGAATCAAAGTCCTCCGCCGACTTTTCGGCATCGAGCTCCGCCTCTTTGCGGGCACGGATTTCGTCCAATATGGAGCCTGTTTTCATACGCTACTGATTTGAAAATTCCACGAGAATTTCGAGCTTTTTCAGGGCTTTTCCCGAATCGAGGGAATCGCGCGCCATTTCGACTGCCCCGGCGAAGTCCTCCGCACCGCCGCCCGCGACTATTCCGGCCGCGGCGTTCAGCAGGCAGACGTCGCGCGCGCCGCCGCGCAGCTTTCCGGAGAGAACACCGCGCAAAATGCCCGCGTTGACTTCCGGCCCGCCGCCCTTCAATTCGGAGAAATTCGCCCCGTCCGGAAAAAACTTGCGCGGGTTGAATTCGCCCGTCTTTATCGAACCGCTGCGCAGCTCGCTAATCCGCGTGGGGGCGCAGACGGAGATTTCGTCCATGCCGTCGCCGCCGTGGACGACGAGCGCGCGCCTGACGCCGAGGCGTTTCAGGCACTCGGCGACAAACTCGGTATACGAGGCGCCGAACACGCCTATCACCTGCCCCGTCGCCCCCGCGGGATTCACGAGCGGCCCGAGCAGGTTGAACACCGTGCGGAAGCCGAGCGCCTTTCTGACGGGGGCGGCAAAGCGCATGGCGGGGTGCATTTTCGGCGCAAAGAGAAACGCTATTCCCTCTTCCTGCAAGCAGTGCTCCATAACGGACGGGTGGACGTCGAGATTGAAGCCCAGCGCCGCCAGCACGTCGCCGGAACCGCATTTGCCCGTGGCGGCGCGGTTGCCGTGCTTCGCCACGGCTATCCCCGCGCCCGCTATTATGAAGGCGGAAGTCGTGGATATGTTGAAGGTGTCGAGCCCGTCGCCGCCCGTGCCCACTATGTCCACGGGGCGGGAATTGCCCGCGCTTATGTACGCGGCGCGCGCGCGCATCGCCCGCGCCGCCCCTACGACCTCCTCAACGGTCTCGCCCTTCATTTTGAGGGCGGTCAGAAACGCCGCCAGAATCTGCGGCTCGACTTCCCCCGACATTATCTCGCCGAAGACCTCCGCGCTCTCGGCCCCCGAAAGGTTCGCCCCGCCCGCCGCCTTGATCAGCGCGGCTCTCGTCTTTTCACCGCTCACAGCGCGCCGGCCTCCCTCAAAAAGTTTTCGAGCATCCTCTTTCCCCCGAAAGTCAATATGGACTCCGGATGGAACTGCACGCCCTCGATGTGGAAATCCCTGTGCCTTATCCCCATGACCTCCCCGTCTTCGGCGCGCGCCGTCACGCGCAGACAGGGCGGCAGGGAATTTTCGGCGACCGCGAGCGAATGGTATCTGACCACCTCTATCGGGTTCGGCATTCCGGCGAACACCCCCGTGGAATCGTGCGACACCGAGCTCGTTTTGCCGTGCATTATCCTCTTTGCGGAAACTATCTCTCCTCCAAAGGCGTAGCCGATCGACTGCATTCCGAGGCACACGCCGAACAAGGGGATTTTACCGGCGCACTCGCGTATGAAATCCACGCAGATTCCCGCATTCTTCGGGGAGCTCGGCCCGGGCGAAATCACTGCGGCCTTCGGCGAGAGCGCCATGAGCTCGCGGGGGGTCGCCGCGTCGTTGCGCACAACTTTCATATCCGCCCCGAGAGTCTCGAAATAGTGGACCAAATTATACGTAAACGAATCGTAATTGTCTATCAGAAGAACCATATCTCACCTCTCAATGTTTGAAATGTCCAAAGAGTCCATTTGGGACGCGAGCTCCAAGGCGCGCGCGGCCGCGCGCGCCTTCATGCGGGTTTCCTCGTACTCGGCGTCGGGGTCGGAGTCGTACACGATTCCCGCGCCCGCCTGAACAGACACCCTTCCGCCGCGGATTTGCAGGGTACGTATGGTTATCGCCAAATCCATGTTGCCGCCGAATCCGATATACCCCGCCGCCCCTCCGTAGGGCCCCCTGCGCTCGGGTTCGAGCTCGTTGATTATCTCCATAGCGCGTATTTTGGGGGCGCCGGAAAGCGTACCCGCCGGAAACGCCGCAGCGAGCGCGTCGAAGGCGTCCGCGCCGTCCGCCACAATCCCCGAAACGTCGGAGACAAGGTGCATGACGTGCGAATACCTCTCGATTTTCATGAAGTCGCCTACCTGCACGCTGCCCGCGCGGCAGAAGCGAGATAGGTCGTTGCGCCCCAGATCCACGAGCATCAGGTGTTCGGCGCGCTCCTTTTCGTTCGACAGCAGGTCGTCCGCCAGCCGCATGTCCTCGTTTTCGTCCTTTCCCCTGCGGCGGGTTCCGGCTATCGGTCGGACTTCCGCCCTGCCCTCGCCGAAGCGCAAAAGCGTCTCGGGAGACGAGCCGACGAGACTGCCGTCGGGGGTTTTCAGGCAGAACATGTACGGGGACGGGTTTATCAGGCGCAGAGCCCTGTACGCCGCAAGCGGCTCCACTTGCGCGTCGGCCGAAAATTTCTGGGACGGCACCGCCTGTATTATCTCGCCGCTCTTTATATAATCTTTCGCCTTTTCAACCATGTCGACAAAGGCGTCGCGCGGCATGTTGGACGAGAGCCTGAGCTTCGCCGCGCCTCCGGACTCCGGAACGGGAACGCGCGGAGACCTAAAAGTTTGCGAAAGCCTTTCCACCCTCGTAACCGCGTCTTCGTAGGCGGCCTCGGGCGAGGCGAACCTGTCGATGTGCGCGCACGCCACGAGCTTGGCGGTGTGGCGCAAATTGTCGAAAACCACGATGTCGTCGTAAAGCGCGAACCGAGCGTCGTCCCACACCCTCTCCCCCTTGGGCTCGGGAAGCCGTTCGAATAGCCCGACGCACTCGTACCCGAAATATCCGACCGCCCCTCCGAAAAAGCGCGGCAGCCCCGGGATGTCGGCGCACCTGCGGGTGGCGATGTACTCGCGGAGCGGAGCCAGCGGCCCTAGCCCCTCTTCCGACGCGGAACGGATTTCGGATGAATCCGAAAACTTTAAGACGGACGACTTTCCGTTGAGCGTGAAAACCGCCGTCGGATTGCAGCCGATAAACGAATACCTGCCCCAGTTGTCTATATTTTCGGCGCTTTCGAGAAGAAAGCACTCGCCCGAGCCGCCGAATTTGGCAAAGGCCGATACGGGCGTCTCCGTGTCCGCGAGCAGCTCCGCGTATACGGGCACGACATTCGCGCCCCGCGCAAGCTCCATGAATTCAGATTTTGAAGGTGTCATTTTGAAGGCCAAAAAAAAGCGGCCAGACAAAAGGCCGCCAAAAGTTTAAAACCGTTTTAAACTCTACGCGACCTTCGGACTGTGCCACCAGTTTCTCATTTAATTTTGTACATCGGGCAATTTTGCATTGCGCGAAAAACAGTCAAGACTTTTTTTTAAAATTTTTGGCCGCGCGATATTGTTGACAAACCGAGCGCCGCCGGAGAATATCGCGGCAGTCCCATTATCAGGAAACGGCGGCTTTCTATATGAATCAGGAACAATTTACAGCACCGGACGGCGGCGGATACGGAGACCCCCGCCGTTGCCCTATGCCGCAAATGCCGAAAAACCACCTCGCGTTAGCGGTTTTGACGACGCTCTTTTGCTGCCTGCCGTTCGGGATAATATCGCTGATTTACGCAATCCAGGTAAATATCTCCGCCAATTCCGGAAATTTCAAAATGGCGGAATTCTCTTCCGAAAAGGCGCTTTTTTGGGGAAAGGTCGCCCTGTGGTGCGGCGCCGCGCTCTACATCGTCAATTCGCTCTTTTTCCTCCTTCCGCTCGCCATCGCGGCAATCGCAAATTTAACCCAAATATAGCATATGGAAAATCGAAATACAACTTCCCAGAATATAGAAAACCACTTGGTGCTCGCGATTCTCACGACGCTCTTCTGCTGCCTGCCGTTCGGGATAGTCTCGATAGTATACGCAGTCCAGGTGAATTCCGCCCTCGCGGCGCGCAACTACGAGCTCGCCAAAACAAATTCCGAAAAGGCGAAATACTGGGGAATGGTATCGCTTTGGATCGGGCTGGCGATAAACGCAATAAGCCTAATCGGAATGGCGCTCGGCGGAATAATAGCATAACCCCCGAAAGCGCGTATTCCGCATGGACGGAGGCGGCAAACCTTCCGGCGGACTTGCGGCGAAAGCGTCGTCGGCAAAATCGCTGTGCCTGGCGACTTTCTTTCTGCTCGGCAACTACTTCGCCCTCTACGGCCTGGCAAAGGCGGACAGGGCGGTAGTCGAGCTCGCGTCCGGAAGGAGGGACAGCGCAGAGCGGCTCATCGCGGAAGCGAGGCGCTGGGGGATTTGGGGGCTGGTTCCCTCCGCCCTCATAAACGCCGCGCTGATTTTCCTCTGCTTTGCGGCGCTCTGGAAACTCGGACTCAAAGACCTGTTCGAGGCGTACTCCGCAGCCAAAAGGTAAAAATGTTCCGGATTTCCGACAAAACGCTCTATGCGCTCGCGGCGGCGGGAGGGATATTCCTGCTTTCGATGCTCCTGTTTTTCGACCCGTCGACATCGGCGTTATTTCCGCCGTGCCCGACAAACGCGCTGACAAGCCTACACTGCCCGGGCTGCGGGACCCTGCGCGCCCTCCATGCGCTGCTGCGCGGCGATCTGCGAGAAGCCTTCTCGCAAAACGCGCTCGCGGTGCTCTTCCTCCCGGTTCTTCCGGCGGCGTACTTCTTCCCGGGCTTTTTCCGCAAGCCGGCGGTTCCCGCAATAATACTCGCGATTTTTATAGCCTACGCAATACTGCGCAACACCCAGACATTTTCCTTTTTGGCGCCCCACTAAAACAGGCGAACGCAACAAGTTCTCTTTCATTGGACCAATCAATTCCGTCGAGTTCGGCAATCTCCCTTGCAAATTCGGACTTTGCCAAGCTCTTCGCAAATTCTTTGTAATTGATATTTATCTTTTCTGCCGTATCTTTGTAGTCGCTCAAAAGCTCGCCGCCGCGCGGAAGCCACACAATGGAATCGACAATCTGCGAATAAAGCCTGTTTTTCATGGCAAGTTGCCGGAAGAATTGCTCGTTGTCGGCAATCTGCGCTATCGGAGAAATTATTTCCCTGTCGGAGCCATGGAAATTTTTGAGCGGCTTTTTGAGCCCTCCGCCTCCGCCGGATTCCGCCGCGTCCAACTCTTCCATGATCCTGCGCAGGGGCACATAGCCCTTTTGGACGGAAAGCCTTTCAAACGTCTGCATGTCGATAACCCCTCCGTCCAAAAGCAGTTTGAGGGAATTTTTCTGGAACTTGTCGAGCCTGAGGGCCGCAAACCCGCATTTTGTCGGTAGCGGCTCCCTCGACCTTCGAGAGCGTCGCATAGTCGTTTCCGAACTTCGCCCTGCACGTGTCGGCGGATTCCTCCGGATTCCTTCGGTAATAGGCCATGGCGCGGCGCGCCACGAGATACGCCTCGAACCTGCGCAGGGAAACGCCCGTATTCTTTTCGGCGCAGATCTCCTCCAAAGATTCCCCGATTTCCTCGCCGTTTAAATCGGTCTGCCTAACTTCGCGCGACCATTGGCTGTTTTCGGAGGCGGCGCCTTTCATCGTCCGCGCCTGTTCGTAGAAGTCCGCGCTTTCCCCCGTCCTGTCGTTTACAATCCGCTGGGCGTTTTTCAGCCCGTAGAGCCTGTCGGCGCCGTGCAGCTGTCCCTGTTCGTAAAGCCGCTTCAAGAACGCGGCAACACCCTCGCCTTCGCGCGGTCTCGCCTCGTCCGAAAATTTTATGTTCGCCTCCGTCTTCGCGTTCGGGTCCGCGTTTTGCCATAGGGAAAGCATTTCGCGGGCGTTGTCGAGTATCTTCCCGATCTTCGGAAAGGCGCGTGAAAGCTGGCGCATCGCCGCCCCCGCTATGGGAGCTTCCCGCTCCGCCGCCTGCGGGTTTGCGATCCATTCCGACACAAACTGCGCCCACCCCTCGCGAGCCCGCAACTTCGGCGGATAGGCGTTCCCGAAGCGCGAAACGCAAAACCTTTCCAATTCCCGTTTGAGGGGCGTATCGGCGTCGGGCAAATGGTAGTCGAACATAAGCCGCTCCAAGTGGTGCCCCAGCTCGTGGCCGACGACGTTCATGTCGTTTATATGACCCCCGCGCAGGCGGACGATTTCGAGCAGGTTGTTGTACGTTCCCAGCGCGTTTTTGTGCCGCGCGACATCCATGCCCGGATATACGCCCACATCCAAAGCCTTCGCCAGATACCGGCGGATTTCGGCGGGGTTGGCAAGGCCCGCAAGCCTGCCCGTCTTTTTGTCGAGCTTCACGCCCGACGGCAGCTTCGTCCTGTCGGAAATTTTTCTCAAAACCCCGCGCCTCTTTATTCCGCGCGCGGCGTCGTTTTCCGCCTTCCGCCTCACCGCGCGCGCGGACTTCGCGTTTATGGCCTCGATCGAATCCGCGGCGTCCAGATACGCCCGCGCGCTCGCGGAAATTCCCCTTCCGCCCGCTCCGGCGCGCCCTCCGCCGTCCGCATTCGCAGGCCTCCCCTCCGAAACCCGCGGCGCGGCGTAAAAATTCAAATTTTCCCCTTGACTTTCCGAAATGTTTTCCGATGCTGACAATAAAGGCGAAAGTTCGGTTCCATACTGCTCCAATTTGATGAGAGCTGAGTCTTGGAGGAACTTTCGCCCCTTTTGTTTGTCCCAATAGAGCAGTCTGCCCTTTTTAATCCAGTCGTAAATTCGCCCGATGTTTTCTTTTGGGTGTACGGTAGCCAAATCGGAGACTTCGCCATAGCGTTGCGTAGAAACATTCAATTTTAGCGAAGCCATAATAGCCCTTCCGTTTTTATCTCGTAGTTCGAGCAAAATATCCCGCACATTTTCATTTTTGGGATACGAGAATATGGCGATAGGATCGTTAATGGCTTCCGGCAGCTTAGAAATTAAATCATACCCCAAGCCGTGTTTTTCGAGGATTTTTTTAATCACGCTTTGCCGAAGCGAAATCGGCCTGTCGGGAACGCCCAATCCAAGAAGAGTTTTCGAGGGCCTGCCGAGCTTCAAAATCTTGTATGTGGGCAGCGTCCCCGCCTCCACTTCGGCCAATTCCGAACGGAAAGCCCTCGCATCCTCCGTCTCCCCCGCGCCGAACGCTTCCGAATAATTTTCCCCTTGACTTTCCGAAACGTTTTCCGACGGTGAAATCAAGGCGGCAGATTCCGGTGCGTTTCGGACGTTGTCGGCAGGCCTTTGGGATTGTTGATCGGAATTGCCGCCCCCAACCCTTTCAGCCATCCGCCGCGCGCCCGCCTGCGGCACAATGCCCAGCAACGCCATGCCGTACATCGCGGGCGCCGCGTCCTTAAATTCTTCGGCAGCGGCCTGCGCCATTTTTCCGGCGTCAAATTCCCCGCCGCTCGCGCCCTGCCTTGCGGCCTCCACCACCGCGCACCTGCGGTCAGAAACCTCCGCCTATCGAGCCTCCCGCCTGCATTGGCGCCAACTGGCCTTCGGGGATAGACATCGGATCGGAATATCTCGCGCGCAAGTCGAGGTGGACAATATTCGTTATGTCGCCGCTTTTTATGACTTCTGCGAGATAGTCGTGCATGGCTTTTCTAAACGCTATTTGGTATTCCATCTCGTCGCGGTATATCGGGTAAAAAGAATTCGCGTTCGGATATTGGGATATTTCGCGGCGCATGGCGTACATTATGTCGAGCATGTATTTTTTATAGTTGCGCTCGTAAGAAATCCTGTCCATGCGCTCGCCCGTAAACGCCCTGCGGTAGCGCTCGGCAATCTGCCCGAGCCTGCGCGAACGCAGCATGTCGCCGTACAGGTTGCGTTTGAAAAACATCAGGAAGTCGTTGTTGTCGTCGGTAAATCTTCTGAGCTCGGTCTTCTGCCGCGCGGCGGCCGCCGGATCCAGAGGGCTCCAATCGCCGAGAGCCGTCATGCGTATGAACTGTATCGAGCTGTCGGGCGTCTCCGCGAATTTCGTCGCGCCGTCGAATTGGCGGATAAAGGTGTTGGCGTCGGGAATGGCCGTCTTCTCCCCGCCAACTATGGAACCAGTCTTCCCCGTCCACGAGAGCACTCCGGGATTATACTTCCTAAACGCCATAGATACGATCTTCCCGGTGTCGGGGTCTGTCACTATCGAGTTCTCTCCGGCCTCGACCGTGATTTTGGTGGAAAACAAAAACTTGTCACCGCTCCTGTCGAGGCGCTTGATGTCCGAAGTCTTCGTAATTTTCGGGGCGGTGTCGCTCGTGAGGTTCAGGTATTTCCGATCCTCCGAAAACACGCGCACGCCGATTTCCGCAAATCCGGCGCCAACGGGCGCAACCATTGAAAGGGTTTTCCCTATGACGGACGGCATGTCGGACGGTCCGACCACTTCGTACGGGACAAAGGAGTCCGGAACCGAATCGGGAACGAGCATAATCAGCGGGTAGTCGCGCGATATGAAAGCGCGCGAGCACTTTATTTCTCCCATGCTGTTGCCTATCGTGCACGGGATCTCGCCGCCGAAAAATTCCTTTGAGCACAGGACGACCTCCTTGCCGTTCATCTTCACCAACACCGCAGTCGAGATTTTCCCGCCGAGCCCCCTCGCGGTGAAAATCGAAAACCTCGACTTGTCGAGTTTCTGCGGGCGGGGCTTTGCCTCTTCCTCCGCGCGCTTTTCCTCCGCCGCCGCAAGGAGACGCCCGCTCTCTACGATTTTTCCCAACTCTTCAAGCTGCCTTTCAAAATCCGCCGGATTCGCCTTCTCGGCCTCCCCAAAAGCCGCTCTGACCCCCGCGTCGGCCTCTTCAAGCAAGGAGGATATGCGGCGTTTCGCCGCCTGCTGGCGACCGAGCCACCGCGCCGCGGAAGAATAGCCGCCCTTGAAGATATCCGAAGCAATGCGCTCCTTTATCCGCCCCGTTTCGGCGGAGGAAAATATGTTTGCGCCCGATGCCAATGAATCGCAGAGGCCGCCCCAGGCGCGCAGCTCCCTGGCCTGCGCGACATAGTCGTCTGGATACAGCGACTGCACTATGCGCGAGGAAAATTCAAAGGCGTCGCGATTCATCGCCCTCCCTATGGATTCGGCGCGCTTGTAGCCGTCTATTTGGGCGAGAATCCGCCTGCGGGCGACGGACCAGTCGCCGGAATCGGCGGAAACCGCGCCGTCTTTTATCGCTCCGAAAACCTGTATCGGGATGTCGGGGACTATTGCATTTATCGCGTCGTAGGATTTCAGCTGGCCGTCTATCCACGAGCGTTTTGCGGCGGAGTCCGCGCCTTTGAAATACTTTTCAGCAAGGGCGTTGACATCGCGCAAAACCTCCGTAGGATATTCTCGCGCCGAGGGCTTAGGCACGGCGGCATCGCCTTTCTTATAGTCGCACGCGCATAGGGCAAACGCAGCCGCAACATACAGAATGAAACGCAAACAATGAGATGACCCAAGAATTTGAGAATATAAATTCACGGAATACGGCGTAAATAAAATGGGGAATATGGTCAAGCGAAATAGCGAGTTTAAATTAAAATTGATATAATATAAAAATATTAAAATACAGCAGCCGGTTCCCCCTCCCCCTCTTCCCCGCCCGGCCGTACACTCCGCAACATCATATTCCGCCGCCATTCCATATTCTTTATATTCTTTTCCACCGGTACATTTATCCCGCCGCCATAAAAAAATTCACCGGAAACTTTCATCGCAAGATTCAAGGAGAAAAAATCCAATCCTTTCGGAAAGCACCGCATATCGCAGCCTTTCAGCGGGAGAACTGAGATAAAGTCCGCAGGGGGATTCAAGCGTTCGGCAATTTCATTTCAGCTCTATTGAAAAGGAAAAGACAACCCCATATTGCAGGCGATCATTGGCGGCCGCAAACGCCCACGAAACTTTCTTTTGCAATAAACCCTTTGGCAGATTTCATTCCCTCCCGCCGCGCCCGCAATCGGTTCGAATCCCCATACCCACATAATTTCAGAAAAGATTTCATTTTACGCCTTTCGCTTCCCTGCCCCCGCTCCCGGTGATCTTAAAGGATAAACCCGCAAACGAGAAATGGCGGAAATAACGGGAAAAATAAAATGGTTGGAGAAGATTCGGATTTTGAATTTGAGCTTGGGAACTCTTTGCGTCGATACCCCGGAATGAAGAAGGATTTGAAACGGACTTCTCCCGCAGGACCGCCGCCGGACATATCGCAATCGCGTACGAATCGGAAATAAAATGCCCCTGCAACGGACTTGCGAAAACCCTGAAACGGGATTGCTACTTAATTTTTTCCGCTCGGCACGGAGTATGCCGTCGTATTGGAGGAACACGAGGACGAACCGCCCCGACTTCAAATAGCGCGCGGCACGGAGGACGCTATCATATTGGCGGAACAGATAGTCCGGATATGTCCGAACTCTATCATGCGAGGTTTGCGATTCATGGATTTTCCCATACAAAATAATCCATTCGCGAAGAGAATAAAAAAGTTGCCAAGGCGGACAAAACCGCATTTAAAATACATGCTTTAAAAGGAGAGATGGCAGAGCGGCCGATTGCGGCGGTCTTGAAAACCGTTGAGCCCGCAAGGGTTCCGGGGGTTCAAATCCCTCTCTCTCCGTTTAAAATTTCACGCAACAAGCCCATTTTCAGCAAGTTCCGAATCTGGGCTTATTTATAAGACAAAACCCCTGTTTGTAAATAGTTGATTATTAGGGTTCAACAAAAGCCCGAGCACACCAGACGTGCAACTAAACTGCAACCGCCACTCCGCAACAAAAGTTGGCGACAATATTGTGAAGTCAGAAATCCATTAACTTACCCAAATAAAACAGAGCTGTTTCTTCCGAATAGATTTTTTTGAAAAGCTCCACGCTAGGAATCGCAATGAATCAAACGATGCGAGCCACATAAGCAGGCAGGTATACTCGCCTGCTTATACTCAACTTCCGCTACCCCAACGTCTTGATCTATACTTACTCTCCTACGTATCTTGAAGTTCTTGATTAACACATTGGGCATTGTAGAACATTTACTTCTCTTTCCTTCTTTTTTTATCCATCCTATATTCTTTAAAAAAGAGGGAAAAATTAGCTTTCAATCACCTAAAAAATCATCTGGATCTCGTATTAATTTCTTTGAAAATTTATACGCTAAATATCCAAATCCTAAGGCTATTATTTTAGAAGCCTTATAATCAGAATAGGTCTCACTATCACGCTTCCCACGGAGTATCTGCGTGATGCATGCAAATGCAATAAAAGGCAATAATATTGATGAAAGTATTTTATATGGAATCAATAATAAGGCACCTATATTTGTGTTAAATTTACTTAATCTGATATATAGAGGTAAAAGTAGTATCACACCAAAAAATGCAAGAATTAAAAAATCAATATCGACCTGTAGCGTGCTATTATAAATTCTATAACTACCTTCATCTGTAGCACCAATTATTGCAATCATTATAACGATTGAACATACCAATGAGATGATATAGTCTAACCAACCGACAAAAAAAACTGCAGTTTCATTGCAAACCATTATTGTGCATACAATAAAATAAATAAGGGCGCATCCTAATAGTATAAGAATTTGTGTGTTTTCTTCTCCAGAAACAGCTTTAGAGCTTTCACTTGTTGTGTCTGTAGTATTATTTGTCGGCCTAATTGTGTCGGTATTTACAGTAGCATCATTTGCATCAAGTTCCTTTTCTGATTCAATATTGTAACCTGATGAGGTATTCTCTTGAGAATCCCCAGTTTGAACTACTTTTTCTTCCTTATAAACAGTTTTAGAACTTTGATCTGTCGTTTCTATTATATTATTCGAATGTTCAATTTTATCATTATTTATTGTAACGTCATCTGTGTTAAACTTCTTTTCTAATTCAGTACCGTTATTCAATCCATTATTTTTGATTAATACCATAAGGTTTGTCATTATGGTTCTGTTAGATTCCGAAAAGTTCCA
>ERZ827168.3919-NODE-3919-length-14435-cov-7.888665_pt1 | contig 14435 bp, 12 predicted proteins | sample MGYA00519868_ERZ827168 | MGnify/ENA primary metagenome ERZ827168 (study PRJEB31778, sample SAMEA3449271) | human gut metagenome | biome: human gut; feature: human-associated habitat; material: faeces | place: United Kingdom | collected 2010/2012 ...
AATCTAAAAAAGAAGAAAGTTCGTAAAAAAACGAACTTTAGTCTAAAAATTTACGATTATTAATATTATATACATTTAAATAAAAAACATTCTTGTTTCACTTAATTATTTAAATATCTATTCTTGATTATTCTTTTTATTTTCTTTTAACTCATCAAACATTTTAGCCATTGTTTCACTTCCGTGAGTTAATTTTTTTATTGTTAAATCTTCTGCTTTATTATTCGCAAGCCTTAAATTATTTTCACTTGAAAGTAAGGCTTCTTTTGTCTTTTGTAAATGATCTATTGTCTTATCAATTTCATCTATTGCTTTCTTAAATTTATCTGAAGCAAGTCGATAATTTCTTGCGAATCCCTCTTTAAAACTATTCATATTCTCTTCAAAGTGAGAAATATCAATATTTTGATTTTGAACAATTTCTAATTCTTTTTTATAACTTAAAGAATTCATTGCAGCACCTCTAAGTAGTGTTATGATTGGAATAAAAAATTGTGGTCTAATAACATACATCTTAGGATATTTATGAGAGACATCAACAATTCCTGTATTATAGTAATCACTATCTATTTCCAGAAGAGATACTAAAACAGCATACTCACAATTCTTTTCTCTTCTATCTTTATCAAGTTCTTTGAAGAAATCTTCATTCTTATGTTTAGATGCAGTCTCATCCGCCTCATTCTTCATCTCGAACATAATTGAAATGACTTCTGTTCCGTCGTCATCACTTTCTCTAAAAATAAAATCTCCCTTAGAACCAGTTCTCGCATCATTATCCTTCTCAAAATAAACATTTTTAAGTATAGGTCTAATTCTATTAAATTCATTATTACAATGTTGTTCCAAAGACTCACCTATCATTTTAGTTGATTGTCTAGCCTTAAAATCTTTATAATAAGCAATTTGCTCATCCTTATTCTTTATTTTTTCCTCGTAACTTTCAACTAAACTTTTTTCTTTTAATAAAAACTCATTTTTGCCAATTTCTAATTTGTTATTTAAATTATCAATCTCTTTTTCCTTTTCACTAACAGCATTTTTTAAATTTAATTCTTCATGTGCTTCCATCAAAGAAATCTTATTCTTTAATTCAGTGATTTCCTTATCTTTATCAGTTAATCTTTCTGTATAATCTTTATCTAATTTACTCTTTATTTCTAATGAATTATTATCCAGTCTATTTTTTAAATCTTTAATTTCACTATTCTTTTCATTTAACTTTTCTGTATACTCTTTTTCAAGTTCTGCTCCATGTAGTTTAATCGAATTTTCTTTATCCAACTCATGTTGTTTATCTCTTAAAGTAATTTCCTTTTCAAATTCCTTATCTCTAATTTGTTTTACAATTGATTGATATTCATTCTCATCTATTTTAAATACAGTTCCACAATTTGGACACTTAATCTCATTCATACTTCCACCTCTTTATATATTATACAAAAAAATAAAGAAAACTAACAAGCCTTCTTTATTGCTATCGCACCATATGGTGTAATTATATCTTTAGTTGATTTATTTAAAGTATAAATTTTAGCTTTTTCATCATTATATTCTGGAGGTATTAATATTCTACCTTCCTTACCACTTCTATTTGTAATAACAAGTATCTTATCATTTAGTCCAATTCTTTCATATGAAAAGTAATCACTATTTATATCTCTTATTTTTAAACCAGCCGTTTCCAAAAACATCTCATCATTTCTATCTTTTCCAAGTTTTTTAAAATATTCTAGTAAATCTTTATCTTCCATTCCCCATGGGTAAGTCTTTCTATTTAGTAAATTTCCATATCCATCAACACCTACTTCATCTCCATAAAAAATAGAAACATTTCCTGGTAAAAAATATAATGCAAATAAATAAGATTTATATTTTTCTTTTGCTTTTTCATACTCTTCTTTAGATAATTTTTTATTCTTTAAATAGTCCAAATCATTATTTTTTAAATTCCATGCCCATTCTGCATATTCATTAAATTCATTTTCGTCAGTAAAATAATTAATTGCTCTAGAAATATCATGTGTCGAAGTAAAGTTCATTAATGAATTAATTGTCTCTTCCGGATATTCTCTTAATATGTCTCTTATAGTATAATCAAGTTTATTACAATCAGCATATTTATAATATCTAAGTAATGCATCAATCAAAGGATAATTCATCACTGTATCCATACATTTTCCAGAAGAAATATATCCTCTTCCCATTCTCATAGGATTTTTCCACACTTCTCCTATTATAAATCCATCTGTTTTATTTCTCTTAACTGCTTTCCTAATTTTTTCAATAAAATCATCACTTAATTCATCCGCAACATCTAGTCTTAAACCATCTATTCCTAAATCAAACCACTTGTCAATTACTCCTCCAACTCCAGTAATATATTTAGGCCATTCATGAGAATCACAATCACATTCTGGTAAATTTTTAAATCCCCACCAATAGTCATAATAAACTTTCCCATTTTCATAATGTCTTCTATAAAAATTAGTATACTTAGAAGTTGGATTGTTATAAGCTCCATCATCTCCAAAAGACTTATACTCATTAAAATATTTACTATCATTTCCAGTATGATTAAATACTGCATCAAGTATAACTTTCATTCCTCTTTTATGAGCCTCGTCACATAATACTTTTAAATCCTCATTACACCCAGCATAAGGATCTACATTTTCATAATCTGCTGTGTCATATCTATGATTAGATTGACTATGAACAATAGGACTTAAATATAAAATAGATACTCCAAGAGACTTTATATAATCTAACTTCTCAGTAATACCATTTAAGTCTCCTCCATAAAAGTCAACATTCCATACTTCTTTCCAAACCATTTTACTTATTTCTTTATTAGCCCCTAAATGCATCTCTTCATTCCAATTCTTATGAATAACACGTCTAGGCATATCAACTAATTTACTATCATTACTCTTATTAAATCTATCAACAAATATATGATACATTATCTTTCCTTGAGCCCAATCTGGAACTTTAAAATTAACATTAAGTTTAAAACAATCATCAATCAAGAAAGCATTATTGTCTACCCCACTCTTATTAAAATAATAAGTCTTACCATTTACATCATAAGAAAAACAAAATCTATATATAGCATATGTACCTAAAGTAACATCTCTTTCAAATACAGCATAACCATCCTTATTCTCTTTATGAGTAAAGTTTCTATAATTAATTTTTTCTCCATCATGAATTAACAATTTAACATTATTAAACCATCCTAATTCCTTTGGAAGTTTCACTTCACAATGATAGGTATTTCTATCTTTATTATAGTCAGTAACTTCTAAAATATAACCAGCTCTTTGCGTTTTCATAAATACCACCTAAAAACTACAATCTTATATACATAGTATATAATCACTAAGAACAAAAGGCAAATTAAAATTAAAGTTGTTCCTCAATAATTTTTCTTTCATCAACACAAATTAAAATTATATAAAACAAAAGCATTAATAATCTCATTCCATATATATGCATATAAAAATCAAATACTGAAAACATACAAACAATCACAAATAAAGAAAAATAAATTAAATTTTTACTATTCTTTCTATTTTTGAATATAAAATATATTCCAGAAAAATATATAATTAATAAATAAATTGGACCAATTATACCAACATCCAACCAATATTCAAATAATATACTATGTGGGTTCTTTTCATTATAATTATTATCTGTTGCGACTAATCTATAATATTTAAAAGTATCTACTCCTCTACCATATATATAATTACTCTTCTTTAAATACTTTAAAGAATCTTTATAATAATCAATTCTATGACTAACACTTTCCTTATCATACTTAGCAAGTTCTAATTGTCTTGTTATTTGATATGGAACAAGAAGAGTGTTTATAGCTTGTTTCTTACCATTAACTGTAATTTTATTTATTTTTACATTTGTATTTTCATCAAGTCCCCTTATACTTAATAAATAATACTCCGCATCACTACTACCAGTAATATTAAATTCATCATTAATACTAATGTAATCATATGAATCAAATCTATTATTCTTAACAAAAGCTTTTTCTAATACAAAATGTACATCTCCGCTTAATACTTCATAATCAATATTAATTGTATACTCATTTTTATCTTCAAGAATAAACTCAGTAATATAATAATTATCACTAGTACTTGGAGAATTTTGTATATTATTTATTTTTAATGGAATACTAACAGGTTTAAATAATAAAAAACTAAGTATATACACTATCAAAATTGAACTAACTAACTTTATATATTTATTTTTAAAAACATATGTAATTAATAAATAATAAACAATAAAAATAATTAAATTATTAGTAAAAAACTCAATTAAATTATAATTAATTAAATATGTTCTATAAGTAGTAATTGATAAACAAACTGGTATTAATAATGAAATAATCTCCCAAATAATAGTCTCTACTTTATCATATTTTTTAAATATAAAACAATAAACTATATATATAAGTAATACCACTATAAAACATATCGTAATCATCTTAGAAAACGTATAACTAAAACCAATAAAACTTATATATAAAAATAAATAATCAAGTATTTTTTTATCTTCTTTTAATAGTGATATAAATATACTAATTAAGAATAATACAGCAGATGCATTACAATAACATAATAATCCATAATATCTATCTATACTATTATAATATGTATCAGTAAAAGGTGATAGTATTCCAATATTTGAAAAGAAGACTTCGTTCTGATATGAAATAAAACTAATTATAAATGAAATTATTGTAATTATCTGTAATACCAATAAAAGATTATTGACCTTATTCTTATTAGCAATTCTTCTAAAATTAATTGTTGCTAAAGCAATACTAGCATTACATATAATAGCAAAAACATTACTAATAAATGACATTTTATTAAGTCTAAATATTAATATAAGTAAATAAGCAAATGGTAATAATAAAAGTAATATATCTTTTTTATCTAATTTTACTTTATTTTTAAACAAATAAATAATATTTATAATTAAAAATATTGTACTTATAACATTTATAATATTATAACTAGTTGAAAAAAATAATAAAACAATCAAATATATACACATAAATATCATAAATAACTTATCTTTTTTCATACATCCTCCAACAATTTATCTATTTCTTTTTCAACACTTTTTATAAATCTATCAGTATTAGACTTAAATATTTTTCTCTTTTTATTAGAATTTACACAATTAATAAACTCTTCTTCAGTCCTCGCAACATAACAATAATTATTCTTATCTAAGTAATTCGCAAAATATAGTTGATGATCATTTATGTGTTCCTTATATTTGCTCATTCTTGGTACTACTATAACTTTCTTTCTCTTTGATAAAGCATAAAATATATTATCAGGTCCACCATGAGTTATTAAAATATCACAATTATCAATATATTTTTTCATATCATAAAAAGGAATATTTTTATATATTTCATAATTATCTTTTACTTTAACTTCATTAAATCCACTTTGAATAATAACTTTTTCATCTGTAATGTTTTCTAAATATTTAAATAATCTTGTAAATTTAATTTTTTGTGTACCTACAGTTACAAATATCACTAATACACACCACCTATATATTTAGCTTTAGGAAACACTTTTAGCATCTCTTTATGTTGAACTATAAAAGTATCAGAAATTCTATATATCATTTTAGCTGTTAAAGAAGGATTATCTATTCTATCAAATACTTCTATAAATATAATCTTTGTCTTAAATAAATGACCAATAAAACATAATGGAACACAAGTATGTGCACCAGTTGTATAAATTACTTTTGGTCTATACTTAAAATAAAGAAAAATAGATTTCATAATATTTATAAAACATATAGGAATATATCTAATTATATTTATTTTACTTCCTAACATTAAAAACTCTATATTATATTTACTTTTAAGTTTCAAAGAAATAGAATTTTTCTCTGTAACTAAAACATATTTATATTTATCAAATAATTTTTGTATTTTTAATATCTCCGCTAAATGTCCTCCTGTTGATGCAACAAACATGACCTCTATCATCTTGAACCTCCTAAAAAAAATCATACGCCAAAGCATATGATTTATTAATTATTTACTTTTAGCCTTACTTTTTATTTGAATAAAGCAAATTAATCCAATAAGTAAAATTGCAACTACTAAATAATAACTATCACTAAATGTATTAGGATTAATTATATTGTTTATTTTATCATTTGAAACAGATTCATCACCTGAATTAGAGTTATTTAACGCTATACTTTCCCCAGTTTTCTCAACAAACTTAATATCTGATGTTTTTAATGAAGTAACTATATCATCAATATCTTCATCTGCAGTAACTTCAAATGTCGCTATTTCAGATTCAAACTTATCGAAAGTAAGTAAGAAATCACTAAAATATTTTAATGAAAAACCATTATCAATTTTCTTTACAGTCCAATCCGAATCCCAAAAATCATCTATCTGTAAATTACTTATTTTAAATTTATCACTAGTAATATCAAATAATACATTACTTACTCCATATTTATATGAAATATTAACTTTGCACTTACTAGTTTTTCCAGCAGTTAATTTATTACTATCACATGTAATTTTTACTTTTGGTTTTTCTTCTGGAAGTTGATAAAACTTATAAACGTAAGATGTATAATATTCATATGTTCCTATATATGTATTTTCTGGTTCATCTTGGGTTTTATCACATGAAGAATATAAATACATAAAAGTTCCTTTATACTTGCAGACATCAATATCTTTCTTGTCACCATATTCTTTACCATCAAATCTCCATCTGACTATTTTTCCATTTACCGCAGGTAAAATTATATTACAAAGACCACCATCTCTTTCATCACTATCAAACATCCACCCGTCAACTTTATTACATGAATTATAATATTCAACAGTATCCACATTAATATCATAAGCATATCCACTTGTATTGTATACTGATGAACTTTTAGGATTCCATACACTTTTAGGAGACTTTGAAAAATCATATTTCTTATATTCAATATTTCCTTTGGAGTCAATACTATCAATTATATAATATTCAAACTTAGTTACTTTATCTCTATCAAAATACTTAAAATTTTGTTCTTCAACTGGAGTATAAAATATAGAACCATCAATTCCAACAGTATCTCCACTAATAAGTTCATCATAATTAAAGTCACTTTCTCGAATATATGTATTAGTTTGTTTTGCATCAACATTAAAAGGTAAGGTTAAAAATACAAATAATATAATTATTAAAAACATACTATCTTTCAAATTTTTTTTCATTCTACACCACCTCGTATTATAAATAGAGTATAACATAAAATTATTAAAAAACAAGATTCATTTTCCTTAAATCCGAGTATGTCTAGTCACAAAAAAATTAGAAATATAACTTTCTAATTTTCTTTAGTTGGTCCTTTCCAATTTTCAAACTTTTCTTTTAAATTTTTTAATTGTTCTGTACCGATTAATATCTCATTATCCGTTTCTGTTTTATCTTCTATCGCAATTGGATTACAACCATCATCTACTAAATTATCAAGTTCATCTATAGAAAACATATTTCCACAATTTTGACATTGAATCTTATTACCAACTTGAACAAAATAAGCATAAGAAGAACCTCCACAACTTTGACAAGTATCAACTACAACCTTCACATCGCCTTTTGAATCTTTTACTGCAAGTAATCCAACAATAACACCATCAACATCATAATTTATATAAGTTACCTTATCAGTTATTTTACTTTTATCAATTACTATCTTTCCATCTGAATTTACTTTTGCATTAACCACTTTTCCAACTGCTTCTTTTAAATTAACTGGCGTCTTTCCATCAGAAGATGAATTATCATTACTACAACCAGTAATTAAAAACATTGAAGATAATATTACTAAAAATAATGTAATATATCTTTTCATTATACCTCCTCTATTTTAGTAACTTTATATTCTAAATCACTTATTCTTTTTTCAATCTCTTCTTTATTTAATTTATCAGTATATGTAATAACTGCTTCTTTTTTCTCTAAATTAACTTTTACTTTTAAAACATTATCAATACCTTTTAAAGTACTCTCTACTTTACTAGCACAATGTGCACACATCATACCTTCAATTCCAACTATCATTTTATTTTTCTTACTAAACATATTATTTACTCCTCCATTTCTTTAACCTTAAAGCATTTATTATTACTGTTAAACTAGATATTGTCATAGCACCACCTGCAATCATTGGATTCATTGAAATTCCAAATGGCTTTAATAGTCCTATCGCAATAGGTATCATACAAGCATTATAGAAAAATGCCCAAAATAAATTTTCTTTTATATTTATTAATGTTCTTTTACTAATATCTATCAAATTATAAATATTATTCAAATTATCATTCATTAAAATTACATCACTTGAGTTACCAGCAATATCAGTTCCTGAATTTAGACTTACTCCAATATCTGCAATTGCGAGACTTGGCGCATCATTTATTCCATCTCCTACCATCATAACACTTTTATTATTACACATTATCTTTTTAACTACTTCACTTTTTTCTTTAGGTAAAACGTTAGCAATCACTTCTTTTATTCCAATTTCTTCAGCAATTATTTTTGCTGTATTTTCATTATCACCAGAAAGCATTATAACATTTTTATTATTTTTAATTAATTTACTAACTACATCTCTTGCTTCTTTTCTTACAATATCTTTTACTCCAATTAAAGCAATTACTTTATTATCTTCAACAACATAAACTATACTATTTCCAGATAAAGACAATTCATTTTCCTCAGACTCATATGTATTTTTTATCTTCAATTTAGTCAGTACTTTATTACTTCCAATAAAATATTTTTTATCATCAATTGTCGCACTTAAACCAAGACCTTCAATATTCTTAAAATTATCAACTAACTTATCACTTTTATATTCTTTAAAAGCATTAGCTATTGGATGAGTTGAATTACTCTCAAGTGCCGAAGCAAGTTTTAATAATTCTTTATCACTATAATCACTAAAATTAAATACTTTTGCGATTTTTAATAATCCATATGTTAATGTACCAGTTTTATCAAATATTACTGTATCTACTTTACTAGCATTTTCTAGTGTTTCAGATTTTTTTACAAGAATTCCGTTTTTTGCACATACTCCCTCAGATACAACTATCGCAAGAGGAGTTGCTAAGCCTAAAGCACATGGACATGCAACAACTAAAACCGTGACACTTGCAGTAATTGCTTCACTAAATTCCATTCCAAGAACTAAATACGATATAAAAGTAATAAGTGCAATAATTATTATTCCTGGTACAAAATAACTACTTACTCTATCAGCCACTCTTGCAATAGGAGCCTTTGTATTTGTTGCTTCTACTACTAATCTAACAATCTCAGAAATAGTTGAATCTTTTCCAATCTTTCTTGCTTCGTAATTAATAACTCCATCTATATTATAAGAACCAGCAATTATCTTGTCCCCTACACCTTTTTTTACTGGAATTGACTCTCCACTAATAAACGCTTCATCAAAATGTGACTCTCCATTTGTAATTACACCATCTACCGCTATTTTCATTCCAGGCTTAGCAACTAATATATCACCTTTATTAATCATATCAAGACTAACTTCAACTTCCTTATCATCTTTCTTTAATAAAGCAGTTTTAGGAGTTATTGTTACTAAATCTTTAATCGCATCTTTTGTCTTTTCTTTACTTATTCCATCTATATATCTTCCAAGTTTTATAAGATAAAGTATTATACAACAACTCTCAAAGTAAAGTGACTCAACTCCCAATTCATTTCCCATTAATATAAGTATCATATTATAAGTACTATATAAAAAACTGGACATAACTCCAAGCATTACTAATGTATCCATATTAGGAGATTTATGTTTAATATTTTTAATTCCATTAATTATTATATCTCTTCCAAAATATATAAAATACAAAGTAAATATAAATAAACATATTGAGTAATTAATAGGATACTTCATCATATTAAGAAATGGTATTATAGGAAGACCAACCATATGTGACATAGAAATATATAATACTATAATTGCTAGTAATCCATTGATAAGTAAATATCCTTTTTTATTATCTTTTTTATCATCCTCAGTATCATCATACTCACCTAATGACTTAAAACCTGCATCAATTACAAATTTATTTAAATTATCTATACTTAATTTTTCTTCATCATAACTTATACTTGCAGTTGCCATTACTAAATTTACTAAAGCATCATCAATACCTTCTTGCTTACTTAAATATTTTTCTAAAGAAGATGAACAAGCGCTACAAGTCATACCATCTATTTTTAATATAATTTTTTTCATTTTCTCACCTCGAAATAATTATAATCATCTACTACTTTAATTGAATTGTTAAGCATATTCATCCAACAATTCATTGTAAATAATCCTTCTTTTTTTGGCATAAATTCAATTATATTTTTTCCTTCTACTAACTTTTTTCTAATTCCATACTCACTAATTACAACTTCGTTGTTGCAACCGGTTAAATATTTCTTTGATACGTTAATTACTAATCTTACTTTTATACCTTTTTGAACAATTATATCTTCATATCCATCATAACTTAAATCAATATTTACTTCTTGATATTTATTATAAATAATACTTTTTTCATAATTACCATAGTTTTTAAATAAATTTGTAATATTAAATCCTAATGTACTAATACCTCTAAATATCATTCCTAATGATAAAATAAATATTAATACAGCAGATATTTTATTCAAAAGAATTTTCTTCTTTCCTTTTAAATTATTAAAAATAAAACTTGAAAAAAACATTAATGGTACTGTACCTAGTCCAAATAAAAGCATAGAAAGTGCTCCATATATAAAATTAGATGTTGATAAAGCATATAACTGCATTGCTTGTAACGGAGCACACGGCATTAGTCCATTTAATAATCCTATAACAAACGAATTTCTACTATGTACCTTATTTTTAAATAATTTAATATTTTTTAAATTACAAATTCCAAGCATTGATAGTGACATAATAAGCATGATTATTGCTGCTAGTAATATTATAATACCAGAAAGTATCTCACTAAATTTAAAAACACTTCCAATTAATCCAGCAATTCCCCCGAGAATAGTATAAGAAAGTACTCTTCCAAAATTATATAAAATTATATTTTTTATACCTTTCTTGCTCTTGGTTGCAATAATATTAATTGCTCCACACATACTAATACAATGAACACTTGTAGATATCCCTATAAAAAATAACATACCATAACTAATATTGCTATCAATAACTGGTATAACATTAAAAATATTATATCCAAATACTTTATATATAATTAGAAATGTTATTAAAATAAGAATACTAATTAAAATAAACTCATGTATTCTAATATTCTTTAAATCATTTATATTTTCTTTTATGTAATCTTCACAAGTAAAATAATCTAAACCGCAAATATCATCTATTATTTTATTTAAATTAATTTTACCTTTATATTTTATTAAACATATATTTTTATTAAAACTTATTTCTTTTATATTTTTATTTTGTAATAATTTTTTTCTAATAGTATCTTCACAATTAGTACAAGTGATACCATCTATTTTTACATAAATATTGTTCATAAATCACCTCGCACATTAAATATAACAAAACTCACTTTTGGTATAAATAAAATGTGCGTTGAATTGTATCAACCAATAGTTGAATTTTAATTACAGGCATCATTATTTAATATTAATGGTATATTATAAGTTATATTTTTACCACCTTCTTCAGTGGCGACTATTTCAATTGATAAGTTTGACTTAGAAAACATTGGACAGTTGACCGCTTTATGATCCATTTTAATTTTAATATTTTTTAAGTAATCAATTAATGTTGAATCTTTCGAAGAATCACATGAACTTAGCTTTGTTTTTGTATTATTACTTTCTTCATAAAGAGTACAATTTAATTCTTTATAAATTATTTTTTCATCATCACCGGTATAATTTACATTATTTATAATTAGACTTGTTCTATCATCACCTTTTATTACAGTTCCTGATACTTTAAATTTATTATTAGTTGTTTCTACATCATTTATTTGATAATTCGAATGGGATGTTCTATTAAAGAATAAGAAAATTATGCATATTATTAAAATTAAGAATAACACTATTATAACTAGTATATATTTATTATTTGAGTTTTTACTATTAGTAGTACAACTACAGGATTTTTTACATGAAGATGATTCTTCTCCATTGATAATATCATCAATTGGTATGTTAAATTCATCACTTATTGCTTTTAAAATTACCATATCTGGTAAATTTTTCCCATTTTCCCATTTTGATACCGCTTGAAAAGTAACACCTAATTTTTCTGCAAATTTTTCTTGAGATAAATTATTATCTTTTCTAATTTTTCTTATATACTTTCCTATTTTTTCTTGATTCATATGCATCCTCCATACTACAAAATTATAACATAATTCATAGTGGATTTTATATGAATTTTTTATACTAAAAAGCCAATGTATTTTCTACATTGACTATTTTTTTATTTTCTTATCAAACTATTTCCAGTCATTTCTTTAGGAATTGGTAATCCAATAAGTTCAAGCATTGTTGGTGCAACATCTGCAAGTTTACCATCATTTAACTCAATTCCTTTTTTTGTAATAATACATGGTACTGGATTTGTTGTATGTGAAGTTACTGGTTTATGTTCACTATCCCACATCATATCACAGTTTCCATGATCGGCAATTATTAATAATATTCCACCAAGCTCTTCGACTGTACGCTTATATATTTTTGCAAGGCACTTATCCATATCTTCTACAGCCTCAACTGCTGCTTCATATACACCTGTATGACCAACCATATCACCATTTGCAAGATTCATTATTGTAACATCATAGTTTCCTACTTCTTTTAAGAAATTATCAGTTACTTCATAAACACTCATTTCCGGCTTTAAGTCATATGTTGCTACTTTTGGAGAAGGTATTAATATCTTCTTCATATCATCATATTCAACTTCTTTTCCTCCATCAAAGAAGAATGTTACATGTGGATATTTCTCTGTCTCAGCAATTCTTAATTGACTTACTCCATTGTTATGTAGATAGTCTACTAAAATATTTTTTAAATCTAAGTCATTAAATGCATATGGAGAAAGTACTGTTTCAGTAACAGGATACATTGTTAGTGTTTTTAAATTATTATAAGTTATTACATTTAACCCTTTTTCACTTGCTTCTTTTTTATATGCTTCAGGATTTGACAATAAAGTAAACATTTCTCTAATTCTATCTTTTCTAAAATTAAATGTTATTACTCCATCATTATCTTTAATTGGGCATTTATTGATAATTCCAGGAATTACAAATTCATCATATACTTCTTTTTTATAATTTTCATCGATTAGTTCTTTATAATTATTATAAAGAGGTCCTTCACCATAGCATATTGCATCATATGAAAGTTTTACTCTATCATAATTATTATCTCTATCCATTCCATAATATCTTCCAGAAATTGTTGCTATTTTACCTATTTTAATTTCATCTAATTTTTTTTGTAAAATATCTAAATACTTAATAGCACTCTTTTCATATGTGTCTCTTCCATCTAACATAACATCGATATATACATTTTCTACGTTATTTTCTTTACAAATATCTAATAGTGCTAACAAATGATTTATATGAGAATGTACGCCTCCATCACTTAATAATCCCATAATATGTAAATTTGAATTATTTTCTTTTACATGGTTTAATACATCTAATATTTTTTCATTTTTATTTAATTCTTTTGATTCAATTGATTGTGTTATTGCTTGAAGTGGTTGTAAAGCAATTCTTCCTGAACCTAAATTCATATGTCCTACTTCACTTGTTCCCATTTGTCCTTCTGGTAAACCAACAGATGGACCACTTGCTTGCAATATTGAATGTGGATATTTATTAAATAACATATCTAATGTTGGCTTTGTAGCATTTTTAAAAGCATTACCATCACTTTCTTCTCTTATACCACAACCATCTAAAATACATAAAACTACTGGTTTGTTCATATTCATCCTCCTATTTCTAAAATACATTAATATTATACCACTTTCCAATAAAAGAATAAAAGAAATTTAAAAAAGAAGAGTTTTTTACTCTTCCTCTAATGCAGTTATTTCTTCTTCTGTTAGATTAGTAAGCTCGGATATTAAAGATTTATCCATTTTCTTCTTTAACATATTCTTTGCTATTTCAATTGTTTTATCTCTTTTTCCTTCTGTCTTACCTTCGTCTTTCAATGCCCATTCCTTATCATAAGCTTCTCCAAATCCATCTTCAAAACTAACTTCTTCTGCTTCTTTTAGATATTCATTCATAACTTTCTCATCACCCAAACCTT
>ERZ827168.3925-NODE-3925-length-14414-cov-5.315273_pt1 | contig 14414 bp, 14 predicted proteins | sample MGYA00519868_ERZ827168 | MGnify/ENA primary metagenome ERZ827168 (study PRJEB31778, sample SAMEA3449271) | human gut metagenome | biome: human gut; feature: human-associated habitat; material: faeces | place: United Kingdom | collected 2010/2012 ...
TCCTTTATTTTGAACATATACTGGGAAAATATGACCGTGTACCGAAGCAATATTAGGATTTAACTGAATACCTTTAACATCCTTTTCTTTACCATCTTTAGTAAATTTATGTGGACCATAAATATAACTTGCATTTTTAGATAAATAATTATTTACATCTTTATAATAACTTGTTGCTACAACATCCTTTTTACCATCTAAAGATAACAATCTTATACCATCCTCATTTTTTAAAATAAGTGATGAATCTTTGAATTTTACAGAATCTACTTCTACATTTTTTTCAAATTTTATATAATTTTTAATATAATTGTAATGTTTTTGTAACATTATGCTATTAATATTGGCTATTAGTAAATCCCAACCGCACTTAGAACTTTTGTCCCTTAGTACAGATTTGGCTTTTGTTATGACTCTTCTGGAGCCAAGTACTTTTAAATAGTATGTCAACCACATTTTCTATTAAGACTACTTCTTAAGCGAATTATTTATAATCTTTCTATAATTTTATAAAAAAAGAATAGACCTATATTTTTAGTCTATTCTTTTTTTATATCTTCTACAATCCACAATTCCTTATAAATATGTGATTTAGTATATATTTTGCACCATTTTTTGTTATATGTTCTTTAGTTTGTTTGCACCTTATCTAAATAATTCATCAATTTTAGTTGCATCTTGTTTAAAACGACCTATAAATTCAGCAACTGCTTCTTTTTAGCTTCATATTCTTCTTGAGTAATTGCACCTATATCTAATAGTTCTTTGTATTTCTTTATTTCTGCCAATAACCATATCTAACTGATTATTTTTTGCTTTATCTGTTAAATTTGTTCCAAAAGTATCCAGAAATTTTTTCTTTTTGTTTTTATTTTGTTTTGTTTTTTCTACTTTTACTTTTTTGTTACTAGAAGAATTACTTTGTGTGGCATCTTGATTATTTCCTCCGAACATATTAGCAAAAAGAGATCCAATAGGAATTGCTGCTCCTGTAATTTCTCCATTTTCATTTTCAGTTGTAAGTTCATCAAGATTTTCTATATCTTCTATATTTTCTATATTTAAATTTTCTGATAAATCTTTAAAAATACTTTCAAGTTGTTTTGAAACATTTTCAATATTTGCATCATTTTTGTCTAATGAATTATTTTGTCTAGCTAACCATTCAAAAGGATTTATGCCTTGTTTTTTTGCACAATCATAACATAATCCTTCTAAAGTTTTTTTGCCATTAACAACTTTATCAAAAAAGACTACAGCTGCATTTTTATGACATTCTGAACATAACTTCATTTTTCATCCTCATTTCTTTAAAATTATCTATATAATAATACTCTAAAAACACAAGATAGTCAATATATATAGGGGAATAGTTTATAAAATAAAAGTTTTATATTATACATTTATTTTGTTAAATAAAAACATTGCAAAAGTACAATAAATGTAATAAAATAAAATAGATAAGTATATAAAAATATATTCATAAATTTTATTAAATTTAGGGGGATAATATGTATCAAAGTAAAGAAAGAGGAATTTCACTTATTACACTATCTATAGCAATAATATTATTAATTATTATAACAAGTATATTAGTGTATAATACTCAAACAGGAACTAAATTAAAAGCCTTAAATCAAATGTATAGCGATGTTGAAAATTTAACAGACAAAATAAATACATATTATTCTAAGTATGGAGCAATACCAGCAGAAATTAAATATGATAATTCAGAAATAATAAATAATATAAAAAGTAGTAATCAAATAAGTGTAAATGATGCTCAAGATGAATATTATATTATAGATTTATCGGCTTTAGAAAATTTATCTCTTAATTATGGAGAGGATTATAAGAGCATAACAAATGAAAATGCTAGTACAAAAGAAGACATATATATAATAAATAAACAAAGTCATCATGTTTATTATGTACAAGGAATAACATTTGAAAATGTTAAGTATTATACAAATGAACTAGATGATAGCGTAAATTTATATTATTAATGTCAAAAAGGAGAATATAATGAACGTAATTTTACCAGTAGAAAATAAAATTAGTATACATAGAAAGTTAATTTATTTATCAGCAATTATTGTTTGTGTTGTATCAGTTCCGTTAGCTGCGTATTATCAATCATATAAAAATAAAAATGTAGCAAAACCAAATGAAGAAATACAACAAGAAATTATAGATAAAGAGCAAATAACAAAAGATGAGTTTAATAACATATTTAGTAATGAACTAAAAACAGATAAACAATATAATACAGAGAAATTGAATGAAAATTATGATCTAGTATTTACACGTATAACAGGAGAAAAAAATGAAAGCGGAAAGTATAATATTAGTTTACAAATTCCTTGTATAAATATAAATAAAGATCAAATAAGTAAATACAATAAACAAATAACTGACACATTTTATGAAAAAGCAAGAGATATAATGCAAAGTCAAAATAGCAATAATGTAGTATACACAGTTCAATATGTTGCTAATATTAAAGACAATATATTATCTTTAATGATAAAATCTAGTTTAAAAGAGGGTTCAAATGCTCAAAGAATTATAATACAAACATATAATTATAATATTGTTGAAGATAAAGAAGTAACATTAGAGGAAATATTAAATAAAAAATCAATACAAGTAAGTTCAGCCGAAAAAAAGATAAAAGAGGAGATTCAAAAATCTCAAAATCAAGTAACGGAATTAGAAAAATTAGGGTATACAATATATAAAAGAGATTTAGAAGCTGATATATATAAAATACAAAAAACTACAGAATTTTATTTAGATGGTAATGATAATTTGTATATTATATATGCTTATGGGAATAGTACAGAAACAAGTGAAATGGATATAGTTTTATTTTAAAAATAATAAAAAGTCATATTAGTTTTCTAATATGACTTTTTGAAAATAAAAGGGGATGTTTTTAAATTCTAATCATTTCTGATTATGTTTATATAATACTATATATTTTTGTCCATTGTGTGAACTAAAAGTGAATAATCAGAAAATAAATTTCAATTAAGGTTGTTCAGATAAAGTAACTTTTACTTCAATATCTTTGCCATCTCTATTGATTTTTAGAGACATTTCGTCACCAATCTTATGACTGTTTTTAATTTCATTTAATTCATCCATTGTAGTAATAGATTTTCCATCTGCTTCAATTATAACGTCACCAACTTTAATTCCAGCTTTTTCTGCTGCAGAGAAATCTTCAATTGTTTTTACATAAACACCTTTTACTAGGTTGTTAGCTTTTGCAGTTTCTTCATCTAAATTTATTCCACCAATACCAATGTAAGGTCTTTTAACTTTGTTATATTGAATTAATTGACTAGTAATATCTAAAGTTGAGTTTATAGGAATTGCAAATCCCATACCTTCAACACCAGTAGAAGAAACTTTCATAGTATTTACACCAATTACTTTTCCTTCACTATTAACAAGAGCTCCACCACTGTTACCAGAGTTTATAGCAGCATCTGTTTGAAGAAGAGTAAATGTTTTTCCATCAGAATCAGTTATTTGTCTATTAGTTGCACTAATTACACCACATGTAATAGAACTTTCCATTCCCAAAGGACTTCCAACAGCCATTGCAAATTCACCAACTTTTACTTGACTGGAATCTGCAAGTTCTGCAGCTGTTAAGTCAGATTTGTCAATTTTTATTATAGCTAAATCTGTTTGTTCATCTTGCCCAATTATTTTTGCCTCATATTCTGTATCGTCATTATAAAGTTTTACAGTTATTTTTGTTGCTTCAGATATGTCGTAGAAAGAATTGTTAGAAGATGATGTAGAAACAACGTGATTATTTGTTAAAATATAGCCATCTGATTTTATAATTATTCCGGATCCACTTGCTGTAGCTGTAGATGTTTGTTGTTGTCTGTTACCAAAAAACGAATTTAAAGAGCTACTTACATTATATTCAATTGTTATTCCTACAATTGATGGTAAAATTTTATTGGCAGCATATACAGATGTATCTGAATAATTTGATAAAGATACATTACTTAAAGTAGATGTTGAAGAATTATTTGTTGAAGGTGATGAACTAGATGTTTGAACAGATGAATTCGCAGAACCTATAATTTTATCTTTTATGCTTGGTACACCAAAGCAAGTTCCTAAAACTAAACTACAACCTACTAATCCACTAAAAAAAGGAACAACTACAGTTTTTCCAAAACCAGAGTGAGATTTTGTATTATTTGAATAAAAATCATTGTAATTGTTTGGATTTTTTACACTTTTAAATTTACTATCTTTTTTTTCTTCGTTTTCACTCATAATAAAACCCTCCTAAATAGTTATTTTATATATAATAACCTAAATTATAACTATGATACAATATATTTGTGAATTTTTTGTGAAAAAAATATAAATTTTTTATAAACTATAAAATTTAAAAATTTTGTTGAAAATACATAATTATAAATATATAATATATAAAAAATAAAGGTGGAATAAAAATGAATAATAGAGGAATAACGCTTATGACTCTTGTAATAACAATTATTATAATGATTATATTGGCGGGAGTAACAATTACAGGAACATATAGTTTAATAAAGAAATCAAAATTAGAAAATTTAAAAACAGATATGTTATTGATACAGGCAAAGACTAAAACAGCTTTAGAAGAATACAATTTTAGCAAGGATGAAACTAAACTTATAGGAACCAAATTAGAAGAAGCAGATACTGAAAAAGTTAGTAAACTAAATAAAGCTGGTATAACAGATATAAGTAATTGGTATTTTTTAAGTCAAGATGATTTAAATAATATGAATTTATCAGATATTAGAGCGAAAGATGGAGAATACTATTTTGTAAAGTATGATAAAGAAAATTTAGTAGTAGATATTTTATATACAGAAGGATTTGTGGAAAATGGTATAACAAAATTCACATTAACACAATTACAAAATATGGAGTAGAAAATGAAAGAAAAAGAAATTGAAAGATTAACAAATTTAAAAAAAATAGAAGAAGATATATATAATAAAGAAAAAAATTTTAAATATATATGTGGAATTGATGAAGCTGGAAGAGGACCACTAGCTGGTCCAGTGGTAGTAGCAAGTGTTATAATGCCAAGGGATTCTATGATAGAAGGAGTAAATGACTCAAAAAAGGTTTCAGAAAAAAAAAGAGAAAAATTATATGATTTAATTTTAGAAGAAGCAATAAGTTATGGTGTTGGAATTATAGATCAAAACGAAATAGATGAAATAAACATATTAAATGCAACTAAAAAAGGATTAACGAAATCAATTAATGAATTAAAAATAAAGCCGGATTTAATATTAGTTGATGCGTTAACACATATTGATACAAATGGAATTACGTATGAATCAATTATAAAAGGAGATGCTAAATCATATAGTATAGCAGCGGCATCTATAATTGCAAAAGTAACAAGGGATAGAATTATGAGAGAATGGGATAAAATATACCCTCAATATGGATTTGAAAAGCATAAGGGTTATGGAACAGCAGCACATATATCTGCAATAAAAGAATATGGTTTATGTCCATTACATAGAAAGAGTTTTACAACACATTTTGTATAATAAAAGAGGAATATGATTATGAATATATTAGAAATAATAGCAAAGAAAAGAGATAAAAAAATATTAGCAAAGGAAGAAATTGAATATTTTGTAAATGCGTATACAAATAATGAAATAACAGATTATCAAGCTGCTGCATTAGTAATGGCTATATATATAAATGGAATGACAGATGAGGAAATTGTAAATTTAACATTTGCAATGGCAAATTCAGGAGATGTATTAGATTTATCGAAATTTGGAGAAAATGTAGTAGATAAACATAGTACAGGTGGAGTGGGTGATAAAGTATCAATAATACTATTACCAATAATAGCTTCACTGGGAATACCTGTTGCAAAAATGTCAGGAAGAGGATTAGGATTTACAGGAGGAACAGTAGATAAATTAGAATCTATACCTGGATATAAAACTAATATAGATATCCACAATTTTATACAAAATGTGGAAAACATAGGAATAAGTATGATTGGACAGACTGCTAATTTGGCACCTGCAGATAAAAAAATATATGCACTTCGTGATACAATATCTTGTGTAGAAAGTATGCCACTTATAGCTTCAAGTATAATGAGTAAAAAAATAGCAGCAGGTGCAAACAAAATTGTTTTAGATGTAACTGTTGGAAAAGGTGCATTTATGAAAACAAAAGAAGATGCCATTTTATTATCAAAGGAAATGATAAAAATAGGAAGATTAACAAATAGGGAAACAATTTGTGTACTTACAAATATGGATGAACCTATTGGATATGCAGTTGGAAATTCACTAGAAGTTATAGAAGCAATAAACTTTTTAAAAGGAGATATGCCAGAAGACTTAAAACAAGTTGTTTTAGAATTAGGAAGTTATATGATTAAATTGGCAGGAAAAGGTGAAGATATTAGGCAAAATAAAGAAAAAATGTTAGAAAATATAAATAATGGAAAAGCATATAATAAATTTTTAGAATTAGTAAAAAATCAATGCGGAGATATAGCCTACTTAGAAAATACTGAAAAGTTTGAAAAAGCAAAATATATAACTCCAGTAATATCTAAAAAAGATGGATATGTTAAAGAAATAAATGCAGAACAAATTGGAAAATTTGCATGTGGTTTAGGAGCTGGAAGAATAAGAAAAGAAGATAATATTGATAATACTGTAGGAATTATTTTGAATAAAAAAATAGCTAATGAAGTAAAAAATGGAGATATATTAGCAACGGTATATTCAAATCAAAAAATAGCTGAAACTAATAAATATGATGAAATATTGAATATATTTAAGATATCAAAACAAGAACAGGAAATACCAAAGACTATTATAGATATAATAAAATAATGGAGAAAATTACAAAATAATAATTTGCAAAAATTGTTGAAATGAAAGATTAGTATGATATAATATAAGAGGTAAAACTTTTAGGAGGTAGATTTATGAAAAAAGATAAAGAAAAACAAGAAAAAGTAAAAACAACAAAACATGTAGATAAAGGTCAAATTTTTGTTAAAGGAATGGCACTATTTTTAGCTATATTAATGGTTGTAGCGACATGTTCAACATTAATATTTGCTATAATATTTGGATAAATGTAAAAAAGAGGTAAAAAAAATATGATAGATATAAATAATATAATTTCTACTTTTTATGAGCAAAAAGTACTAACATATATTCAAACATTACAAGAATATCCAATAAAATTAGTTTCTTTAATATTGGATATATCAATTGTTATATTTTTAGGATATCATTTGCTAAAAATAGTAAAAGATTCAAGAGCTTGGCAATTAGTTAAAGGAATAGCATTTTTAGTAATTGCAACAGCATTAAGTTCACTTCTAAATTTAAATATATTAAATTATATATTATCAACAGTAATGAATTGGGGAATAATACTGATATTTATAATTTTTCAACCAGAATTAAGAAGAGCATTAGAACAATTAGGAACCAATAAATTTACTAAATTTTTTGGACTAGATAAAGATATTGCAACAAAAACCAAGGAAGACATATATAAAATAGTGATTGCTGTAACAGAACTTGCAAAAGAAAAGACTGGTGCATTAATTGTTATAGAAAGAGATATAGAAATTAAAGATATAATTTCAACAGGAGTTATAATGGATTCGCAAATATCTCCACAACTATTAGTTAATATATTTGTACCGAAAACACCATTACATGATGGAGCTGTTATAATAAGTAAAAACAAAATTGCAGCAGCTGCATGTATGCTTCCACTTGCAGGAGATAAAGATATTGCAAAAGAATTAGGAACAAGACATAGAGCAGCAATAGGAATATCTAAAGAATCTGATAGTATTGCAGTTGTTGTATCAGAAGAAACTGGAAAAATTTCTGTTGCAAAAGATGGGACATTAATTGCAGATGTTAGGGAAGATACGTTAAAGAAAATATTAATTACTAATATTGTAACAAAGAGATTAGTTCAAGATAAAAGTAAAAGTAAAGAAAAGTTAAAAAAGATAAAAGATAAATTTAAAAATAAAAATAATGTAGATGATAAAAAACAAAAAGAAGAAAATAAATAATCAAAATATAAACTGTTCTAAGTTAAAAATTATTTTAATTTAGTACAGTTATATTTTTACAGGGAGAAAAAATGAGAAATATCAAATTAATAATAGAATATGATGGAAAGGAATTTAATGGTTGGCAAAAACAACCTAATAAATTAAATATTCAAGGAACAATAGAAAGAGCAATAAGCGAAATAACAGGAGAAGAAAATATTGAATTAAATGCTTCAGGAAGAACTGATGCAGGAGTTCATGCATTAGGACAAGTAGCAAATTTTAAAACAAATTCAAATATTCCAATAGAAAAAATGGCAATTGCAATAAATTCAAGATTAAAAAAATCTATTGTTATAAAAGATGCAGAAGAAGTAGATGAAAGGTTTCACAGTAGATTAACATGTAAAAAGAAAACTTATAGATATGTAATTAATAATGGTAAATTTCCATCAGCAATATATAGAAATTTAGAATGTCATATAAATCAAAAATTAGATGTTGATAAAATGAAAGAAGCAGTAAAATATTTTGAAGGTGAACATGATTTTAAAGCATTTAAAGCAAGCGGAACAAGTAGTAAAAGTAGTGTTAGAACAATATACAAAGCAAAAGTATATGATGAAAATGAAAGAGTTTATATAGAACTTACAGGTAATGGCTTTTTATATAATATGGTAAGAATTATTGCTGGAACACTAGTTGATGTTGGATTAGGAAAAATACAACCAGAAGAAATTTTGAATATAATAAAAGAACAGAAAAGAGAAAATGCAGGCAAAACACTTCCTCCACAAGGTCTTTTTTTAGTAAATGTAGAGTATGAATAACATATAGTAACATAAAAATGCAAAAAGCATAAAATATAGTAAATTAAACTAAAAAGGAGAAAAAGATTATGAATATTAATTTACTTATATTTTTTGCTTTACCATTAGCTACAATAATATTAGCTGTAGTATTACAAAAAATTTTAAAGAATCCATTATTAGTGGCTGTTACTTTTTTTGCAATATATTTAATAGTATCTTTTGCAGTCGCAACAACAGCACAATTGGTATATGCAATTGTAGCAACTATAGTATATTCAATAATTGCATATATAACAGCATTATTAGTTAAATTAGCTTGTAAATTAAGAGGAATATTTGATGACAGAAATGATTGTTGCAGATGTAGATGTAATAATCAAGAGAATAATGATAATGGAACAAATTTATTAACAATAAGCAGTAATTGTGGAAATGGTAATTCGAATGATTTATTAACAATAAGTAGTAACTGTTCAAGAAGTGCTAACGAAGAAGATGATGATAATATTATTGATGATGAATGTTGTTGCAATTGTAATTCCTCAAATACAGAAAATGTGGTTTTAAATGCAAGTGTAACTCCAAATGTTTCTAACAATGGAAGAACAGGTAGCTTTAGAGGATGTTACAGAAGGAGATTTTAAATAAATTAATTAAATATTAAAAATAAAAGCAGAAAATAATTAAAATTTTCTGCTTTTATTCTTTTAATACTCATTAACTTGAAAAGTAAAAAAAAATATGTTAATATAATATTTGTACAAAAATTAAAAATAGGAGAAGAAAATGTTAGAGGTTATACAAGAAACATTAATAGATTCTATAAAGTTACTGCCATTTTTATTTATTACATATTTAATTATGGAGTATATAGAGCATAAAATAAGTCATAAAACAAAGGAAACAATAGAAAAATCTGGCAAATTCGGACCATTAATAGGAAGTTTGTTAGGAATACTACCACAATGTGGATTTTCTGTTGCTGCAACAAATTTTTATTCAGCAAGAGTTATTACATTAGGAACTTTAATATCAATTTATTTAACAACTTCTGATGAAATGATACCAATACTACTATCTGAAGCAGTTTCAATTGATGTTATATTAAAGATATTAGGAATAAAATTAGTTGTAGGAATAATTGCTGGATTTATAATTGACTTAGTAATTAGATTAATAAGCAATAAAAAAGAAGAAAATGAGGAAGATAAAATAGAAGATATATGCAAACATGAACATTGTCATTGTGAAGAAGGAATTCTAAAATCATCGTTAAAACATACATTAAGTATTTTTATATTTATAATTCTAATAACATTTGTAATAAATACATTAATATTTTTTATAGGTGAAGATAATTTAGCAACATTTGTATCTAGCAATCCAGTTCTTGCACCAATACTTTCTGGTTTAATAGGATTAATTCCAAATTGTGCATCATCTGTAATATTAACTCAATTATACTTAGAAAATGTTATTTCTGTTTCAGCAATGCTTGCGGGATTATTTGTAGGAGCCGGAGTTGGACTTGCTGTATTATTTAAAACAAATAAAAATATTAAAGAAAATATAAAAATTGTTATATTATTATATTGTGTAGGTGTAATAGCAGGGATAATACTACAATTAATAGGATTTAAAATATAAAAAATCGATACTAAAAAGTATCGATTTTTTATATGGAATTTGATTTATTTCTTTTTCTTTAAATTAATTGATATTGCATCTTCATTATCAAATAAAAATGTAGCATCAGTATTATCTGTTTGAACAGGGTTTATTTCATCTCTTTCATCTTTAAAACTAATATGTTTTAAATCAAATTTATTCTTTTTATAATCATCATTTGAGTCATCTATAATATTGCTATTAAATTTTGAAAAATCATAAATTTTTTCTTTTTGTTCTTCCTTATATTTTGAATCTAAATAATTTAACATACCCTCACCAACAATGTTTTTACCAGAATCATCTTTAATTTTATAAACGCACATTTTAAATCTAATATTTGCTAATTTTGAAGGTGGAAAGTTTTTAACCCAAGCCCATTTTACATCTGAATATTTAGAATCATATTCTAGTTTAGAAACATCTATATTATTTTTGTAAGTCCATTCTCTTTTATCTCCAAGTTCTGTAGACCACCAATCAAGTTCTTCTGGAGTAGATCCACCTGTAAGTATTTTATTGGCACAGTTAGAAAGAATAGTTGATTTATAATTATATTTAGATGTAGAACTTTCTAGTTGTGTTAAACTTTGTATTGTTATAACTGTACCTACACGATATTTACGATACATTGTAAATATTGGTTCTGTTGATCTTGATATGAAATCTGAAAATTCATCAATATAAAGGAAATGAGGAATTCTTGTTTTTTCACTACCAGGTCTTCTTAGTACAGAATTTTGCATAGCTAAAAGGAAGAATGATCCAAAAGCTTTATGACCAGTCATACCTAAATCTCCTCTTCTTGTGCATACAAAAGTTATTTCACCATTTTTTAAAGCATTATCAAAGTTTATATTATTATGTCTGTTACATAATATGTTTTTTATACCAGGGATTCTTAATAAATTGTCAAGTTGAGTAATTGCAGAATAAACAAAATTTTCTGTTTCTTCTTTGCCTTTTCCATTTTTATAGAAGTTATTTTTAAAATAAGATAATTGTATACTATATTTTTCTGCTAGTTCTTCATTTGTTTTTAAAATTTCACACATTTTTTCAACTAATTCAAAATTTGTAAGCATTTTTAATAAGTCTTCTATATTTGGTAATGCACCTTCATTTAATCTTGGATACATTTCTTTTAATAATATTGTTACATTTTCAATTGCTTGAATTGTAACATCTTCTCTGTAAGCTTCTTCCAATTCTTCATGTGCATCATTATACATACCTTTAATAACAGAAGAGATTGTTACAGCAATTTTTGAAGGGTCATCATAAACAAATGGATTTAAACCAATTGAAGATGGATTTGAAGGGTCTATAATATTATATTTAATATGATAATTATCACAAACATCAATCATGTGAGAGATTGTTTCAACATCTGGTGTAAAATATGTAAGACCTAAATTTCTATAAACAATCTCAGAAGAATCTGATAAAATCATTTTTTTCATAAAAGCTTTGTAAAGGGTATCTTTACCAAATGCTGGTTTTATCATATTTAAATTAAAGTTTTCATTTATATATTCATTAGAGTAAGGACATTCTAAGGTTGCAATATTTGTTTTTAAAGCAGTAAAACCTAATTCTTTAGAAACATTTTTAAAAAATTGTTTTTTCTCAATATCTCTTGCAATCATAGGTTCAATAATTAATGCTGTTTTTCCAGAACCAGAACCTCCACAAACTAATAATGATAGAAATCTATTAGCCTCTGAAATTGTAACACTTTTATTTTTTTCCTTATCTTTAAATAAAAAGACTTCACAAGTATAAGGACCATGTCCTTGGGTTTTATCAGCTAAGTTTATACCAGCATAATCCCAAACAGAACGAATCATATCTTTACTGTCATTTACACCAAATACAATCCATTTTATTAATGGGAAAAATGTAACTAATGGTAAATACAAGGCAAGTGAAGTAAAAGCAGGTCTAATTAATTCGGAAAAATTAGTTACTATTTCAACATAATTTGGCACAGCCATTAAAAGTAGCCAACATCCTTGATTAAACCATTGTACAAACATTGAAAGTGCAATTATATATAAACCAATTATAAAGGTATAGAATAAGGTGACTTTAACATTTTTAGCTTTCGCAAAAGATGAGTTTCCAGAAAATAAAAACGCAAAAATAGGGCAAGCTAACGCTAAAGTGTATTTAATTGGTCCCCAATAAGAAATTGAAACACCTGTAAATATCATAAATAATATTTCAACTATTCTATCAATTGCTATATATACTGTAACTAATGTTAAAATAAATGTTGCAAATGTATTTCTATCTGTATTTAATTTTTTCAAAAATTTGTCTATGTATTTCATATTTGATTATCCTTTCAAAACAAAATATTACATATATATTATCTTATAAAAACAGTAAAAAAACAAGTATTTTGAGCAAATTTATTAAAATTAATTGTAAACTATTGACAAAATACAAAAAGAAATATATAATCATATATGTTGCAAGAAGAAGTTATCCACTTCTCACCTTATCTATTAGGAAAAAGGTTAGATTTTAAATTCAATATAAAATATTGTTTTATAATAAAGTGGGTAAGATTGATTTGTAACAAAAAATCAATCTTTATTTTATTTTAATGGAGGTGTTTTATATAAAACAAGAATTACCAATTAATGGTCAAATTAAAGCTAAAGAAGTACAACTTATTAGTGATGAAGGAGAAAAATTAGGAGTTATTTCTTTACAAGAAGCTTTAGAAAAAGCTGAAGATAAAAAGTTAGATTTAGTATTAGTTGCACCAAATGTTAATCCACCTGTTTGCAAAATAATGAATTATGGAAAATATAAATTTGAGCAAGCAAAAAAGGAAAAAGAAGCTAAGAAAAAACAAAAAGTTTTAGAGAAAAAAGAAATAAGAGAGAGAATAAACTTAGCAGGATTAGAAAATAGAAACATTATAGATGTTGACATAGTGCCAATAATAAAAGAAGAAAACAAAACTAATAATAGATTAACTTATATAGGTGAATTAGAAATAAATTTCGTGTTATCTAATAGTGACTTACAAGTAGAAACAAGAACAGCCAATATTCCATTTGAGTATAATGTAGATATAGATGGAATAGGTAATAGCAATGTAGAACTTTTTATAGAAGTTTTAAATCAAGATTTTATTGTTCAAGATGGTGGAAACGTTAGTTGTAATATTGATTTAAAAATGATATTAGATATATCTAGAAATATTACAATTAATGTAATAGATGATGTACAAACAACAGGAGAGAGGGAAGAAGAGGATTATAGTATATTAATGTATATTGTAAAACCAGGGGATAGTTTGTGGAAAATAGCTAAAGAATTTGGAAGTTCTGTAGAAGATATAGCAAGAACAAATGGGATTGAAGATGAAAATAGAATAAACCCAGGACAAAAATTGTTTATCCCACATTATACAAGGATACCAGTTATGAGCAATGGCTAAAATATATTCAAGACCACGAATAAAATTACCTAAAGCATGCATAAATGGTGATAAGATCAACAAAAAGAAGTTATTAAATTTGTTAGAAATTATCATCATTTTTTGTATAGCAGGTGGTGTTTCAAAATATATATTAGATGCAGTAAATCCGATTTTTGATACTTTATGTGAGGCAAAATCAAAATCAATGGCAACAATGATTTTAAATGAACAAACTAATAATGTAATGAAACAATATTCATATGAAGACATATTTACAATAGAAAGGAATAATACTACTAATAAAATTATAATGATAAAATCTAATACTACTAATATAAATATAATAACAACTAAAATTGCGTTGAATGCGCAAAAA
>ERZ827168.3926-NODE-3926-length-14411-cov-22.356297_pt1 | contig 14411 bp, 9 predicted proteins | sample MGYA00519868_ERZ827168 | MGnify/ENA primary metagenome ERZ827168 (study PRJEB31778, sample SAMEA3449271) | human gut metagenome | biome: human gut; feature: human-associated habitat; material: faeces | place: United Kingdom | collected 2010/2012 ...
GAATATCTGTATCGTGTTCGCCCAGCTTGAACGGGAAACGATACAGAAGCGGGTGGCCGATTCCTACTACTCACGAAGCCTAAAGGGGTTCCGCATGGGCGGCAAAGCTCCCTATGGGTTTCACACGGAGCCAATCAAGATAGACGGTATCAATACAAAGAAGTTAGTGGCAAATCCCGAAGAAGCGGAACAGGTCAAATTGATGTTTGAGATGTACGCCGAGCCAGGAACTTCCTACGGCGATATTGTCCGGCATTTTGCGGAGCATGGTATTAAAGATTTTTCCCGTCCGGCACTCGCAAGCCTTTTGTGCAATCCCATTTATGTCAAGGCTGACCTTGATATTTATGAGTTTTTCAAAAGTCAGGGGACGGTCATCATCAATGACGCCGCTGACTTTACGGGCACAAATGGGTGCTACTTCTATCGTGGCCGGGGAATGAAAGGCGACACCAAACACAATCTGCAAGGGCATACGCTGGTTATGGCTCCCAGCGAGGGCTTGGTTTCTTCTGAACTGTGGCTGAAATGCCGAAAGAAGATTTTAGCCAACGCCAGTTATCAGGCGGGACGAAAGGCGGTCAATACTTGGTTAGCTGGAAAAATCAAATGTGGCAGGTGCCAGAAAGCGTTAAAAGCCGAGGGCAGTTATGGGCGGTGGTACTTCCGTTGCAGTAAGCGTTCCGATAACAAAAGCTGTGAGGGTGCGGGGACGCTCCGTATTCCCGATACGGAAGCTATTATCTATGCCGCTATGGTAAAAAAGCTAAAACCATTCCAGACCATCAAGGGGCGGAAAAATGCCATGAAGTCCAATCCGAAGCTGACCGCCCTGCAAGTGGAACTCGCACAAGTCCAGCATGAAATCGAAACGCTCATTGACACGCTGACCGGGGCTAACCCCATCCTGCTCTCCTATGTGAACAGCAAGATTGAAGAATTGGATGGACGCAAGCAGGAGCTTGTCAAAAAGATAGCGGAGTTGAGTGTGGATACCATCAGCCCGGAACAGGTCAAAGAAATTTCTGGCTATCTGGATACATGGGAAGAAGTGGACTTTGACGATAAGCGGCGGGTGGTGGATTTGATGATTTCCGCAATTTACGCCACAAGCGAAAGTATCAACATCGTTTGGAAGATATGACGGCGCATAAGCGCCGCCATACAACGCAACCTTTCGCCCTTTGTAAACTAAGCTACGGCGATCTTCATAGGGATTCCCTCCTGTTTATTATCTGTTTTCAAGTCTGCGGTTCACATTCTGCAAATACCTTCAGAAGAATCTCCGTGAAGAGATTGGCTCTTACAAACCGGCGGTATTGCATATCCTGTTCCGTTCTGCCGCTGAGGAGAGATTTGTTCAGCACGGTATTATCGGAAACGCTGTAGAGGGCCGCCAGCTTCAATCCGGCGGTTTGCGCTGCCCGAAAGGCGGAGGCGGTTTCCATTTCGATCACGTTGCAGCCCATTTTTAATATCTCTTCCACGTGCGCATATTGTGCGAATACGGAATCCGTACTGAATGTTCTGCCCATGTGGAAGCTTACGCGATGCTTTTGGCACACATCCTTTGCGGCTTCGTATACGCAGTATACCATAAACCTGAGGCCGGTTCAACAAAACGGCATATGTCCCATCTGAACATTCCAGTACATCTATTGTTCTTGTATTTGAAAAGAAAAAGCAGGTGCCGACGCATCTGCTTTTATGTTGTATTATACCGCCGAAAATAATCGCCTTTTTGCGATTTTTATGCGTTTATAAGCACAATGACAGCTGGGCTTCCAGCACATCGGCGTACTGTTGAACCGTTGGCCCCAGTCCGGTCAGCCAATGCTTTACGTCTTCTCTGTCCTTGAACTCCAACGGATGCAGACGGATCTCCAAAGTCCGCTTCAGGGGCGCCTCATTCTGAAATATATGATTCTCCAACGCCCAGATCCCGGCCTGGGTTTTTGCTATCACGTCATTGTTTCTCAATGTGTAGATGCATCTTGCAATGTCCAACAGCCACCCGCAGGAATAAAGCCGTGCATCCGTTTGACAGGCATACTTTCGAATTGCTTCATAGTGTGCCCGAACTGCCTTTACAATATCCTCCCGGCAGGGTTCCGAAAAGATGCTGCGGTCAGCCGTTCCGTAAACGGATCTGCCGTATTTCGATAATTCGAGCTGAGAAAAAACATCATTCGCATAGGTGTCTGTGATCCGCTGCCCGGAAGTACCCCAATATACCAATTTGCTGTAGTTGTTTCGGCGGTATTCATGGATATCCGCAATAATTCCCTCAAACGCGCGATAATACAAATTCTCAGGCTCTCCTTCCGACAGCGTCTGCCGGAGGGTAAGCAATTTGTTTGCCTGTTTTTCAGTAATCGGTCTGTCTGTCAAAGCAACAAAATCAATATCGCTCCAGCCCATTCTGAAATCGCCGAAGACAACGCTCCCATACAGCCAAATACAATAAAGGCTGCCTTCCAAAGCGCCTGCGATCTCATTCGTCATCCTGTGTATGGAGTCCATCATGCTGCCTGTTTCCATCGCTTTTCCTGATCCCTTTTTGATCTCATTATACACCGTTTGGGAATAAAACACAGCAACAGTCCGTTATTTTCTGCCGCTCCTGTTTTGTATTGCGCTGCCGAAAAAAACGAACATTTTAGAAAGCGCTGCTGCAATATCAATCGGCAGATGCCCCATTCTACATGTATTTCTTTTGCTTTTTCTCTGCCAGCTTATCAAGGTAAATCGCACATGCCTTTATATCGTTTTTAATGCATCTGTCATAATATTCTTCCGGATCACAATTTTTCAAAATGTCGGATGTGATCCTCCACCAATAATCCCTGCCGCGGCATACGGCTCCGATTCTTTCGTAAGCAAACGGGTTACAAAAACAAGCTTTCAATGCGGAAACGGTCAATCTGCGATCATGATATCCATTCAATTCATATGACCCAACGCAAAGAAAATTAAAGGTAAAAGAATAGTCGTCGGGTAAATTAAACATTGATTTTTGCATTTCAATGCAGCACCCTACTTTTTTATCGGCAGAATAACGATAAAAAAGTGTGCTTTTTCCGCTTCGGGTATATCCATAATTCAAAAGATCTGCCTGCACTTTCGATAAAAAAGCTTCATATATTACCGCACTGTCCATATTTCAGCTCCTTTCTAAGGTTCTTAAAGTATGGCTTTTGAATCGAAATGATAAAGTGAAATATCCGGTTTGCGCCGTTACGCATGATCATTTTCTTTTGCCTTATTAAGTGATGAAATAAGTTTTTTATTTCGATACACCTGTCAAGTATTGTTCTGTCGCTGTAATAGCTGCTTTTGCTCAAAGGTTCAAGCCCATACTCTGTATTACCTATTACTTCCAAAAACTTCAGTGAAAGTGAAAAATAAAACCTTCTCGAACTCTGTCCGAGAAGGTTTTTGGCTGCGGAACTAGGATTTGAACCTAGACAATACGAGTCAGAGTCGTAGGTGCTGCCATTACACCATTCCCCATTGGCACTTCAACGATTGACTTGCGCCACTCGCTGACTGCGAAAATGATTATACCACGCTTTACCCCGCCTGTCAAGAGGGAAATTCACTTTTTTTCGCAATTTCTGCGTGCTTTTGCATGGAAACGCATCCGTGCGGATACAATACGCGGAAACAGGCGCATGGAGGTGCAAAAAGCGGATGAAAACGATGGTGGGCGATGGCAATTTGGCAGCGGCACAGGTGGCATACGCGCTCAGCGAAACGGCAGCGGTTTATCCGATTACGCCGTCTACGCCGATGGCAGAGAACTGTGACGAGTGGGCACGCGCGGGCAAACGCAACGTGTTCGGGCAGAAAATGCGGCTGACGGAGATGCAGAGCGAGGGCGGCGCGGCGGGCGCGCTGCACGGGATGCTCTCGGCGGGCGCGCTGGCGACGACCTTCACCGCGTCGCAGGGGCTGCTGCTGATGCTGCCGGATATGTGCAAAATTTCGGGCGAGCTGCTGCCGGGGGTGATGCACGTCGCGGCGCGGGCGCTGGCGTACCACGCGCTGTCCATCTTCGGCGACCACAGCGATGTGATGGCGGTGCGCAGTGCGGGCTGGGGGATGCTCTGCGCGGCATCGGTGCAGGAAGCGGCGGATTTGGCGGTCGTGGCGCATCTGAGCGCGATGGCGGGCAGCGTGCCAATGCTGCATTTCTTTGACGGCTTCCGCACGAGCCATGAAATCCAGCGGTTCGAGGCGCTTGACGAGGATGAATTACGCGGACTGCTGCCGCGGACGCAAATCCAGCAGTTCCGGGCGCGCGCCATGAACCCGGAGCATCCGCATCAGCAGGGGACGAGTCAGAATCCGGACGTGTATTTTCAGGGGCGGGAAGCAGCGAACCCATACTACTTCGCCCTGCCGGAAATCGTGCAGGACACGATGAACCGCGTCGCGGCGCTGACGGGGCGCCCGATGCGTCTGTTCTCCTACACGGGTGTGCCGGACGCGAAGAAAGTGCTGGTGCTGATGGGGTCGGGCGCGGAGACGGCGGAGGAAACCGCGCGGGCACTCATGCGGACGGGGGAGAAAGTCGGCGTGGTGCGGGTTCGCCTGTTCCGTCCGTTCTCGGCAGAAGCGCTGCTGACGGCTATCCCGGAGAGCGCGGAGCGGATCGCTGTGCTTGACCGCACGAAGGAGTCCGGCGCACTCGGTGAACCGTTGTATTTGGACGTGAGCGCGGCGCTGTTTGCTGCCGGACGGACGGCAAAGGTCTGCGGCGGACGGTACGGGCTGGGCAGCAAAGAGTTCACACCCGCAATGGTCAAGGCCGTGTTCGATGCGCTGGACACGATGGAAGCTGGACAGCACTTCACCGTCGGTATCGACGACGATGTGACGCACTTGTCCCTGCCGATAGACGCGCATTTTGCCTTGCCGGACGAGGGCGTTATCAGCTGCAAGTTCTTTGGGCTGGGCGCAGATGGCACGGTTGGAGCAAACAAGAGCGCCATAAAAATGATGAGCGCGCAGACGGATCGGCAGGTGCAAGCGTATTTTGCGTATGACTCCAAGAAATCCGGTGGGTACACGGTCAGTCATCTGCGGATAGGGGCGGCGCCAATTCGCGCGCCGTACTTGATTGGGCAGGCGGACTTTCTCGCGTGCCATCAGCCGACGCTGATGAATCTGGACGTGGTGGCGCAGAGCGTCAAGCCGGGCGGCACGGTGCTGCTGAATCTCCCGGACGGCATGGAGATTCCCGCGAAGCTGCGCCGGAGCATTGCGAAACGCCATGCGCTGCTGTACGCCATCGACGCGGACGCAATCGCGGCGCAGTGCGGCTTGGGCGGGCGCATCAACACGGTCATGCAGACGGCTTTCTTCCAATTAAATGCCTTTTTGCCGGAAGAGCAGCGGCAGCAGCTGCTGACCGAATCGGTTCAGGCGGCATATGCGAAGAAGGGCGAGCGGGTCGTCGCGGCGAATCTGAATGCAATTGCGAAGACGGCGGATGCGCTGCGACGAGTGGATGTGCCGCCGGAATGGGCGGAACTGCCTGATACGCCGGATGATGCGCCGCAATCAGCAGTCGAAGCCTTCATGCGCCCGATGCTGCGCCAGCAAGGAGACATGCTGCCGGTGTCCGCCATGGACGCGCGCGGGTTTGCGCCGCTGGGCACGAGTCGGCTCGAAAAGCGCGGCATTGCGCGGCAGATTCCGCAGTGGCGGGCGGAAGTGTGCATCCAGTGCGGGCTGTGCAGCCTTGTCTGCCCGCATGGGTGCATCCGCACGTTCTACCCGCTGGCGGAAACGGCGCTTCCGGCGGATTTTCATACGGTTCGGGCGAAGGGAAAGGCGTTTTCCGGGCGGAATTTCCGCGTGCAGGTATCGCCGCTGGACTGCACGGGATGCGAAAATTGCGCGCGGACGTGCCCTGCGAAGGACAAGGCGCTGGTGATGCGCCCCGCAGCGGAAATGGCGAAGGAGCAGGAAAACTGGAATTTCGCCGTGTCGCTGCCGGAAACGGCGATCGGGGAGGCGGACACCATCCCGCTCTCGCAGGCGAAAACGCCACTGTTCGAGTTCTCCGGCGCTTGCGCGGGGTGCGGCGAAACGCCGTATATCAAGCTGCTGACACAATTGTTCGGTTCGCACTTGATGATTGCCAATGCCACGGGCTGCTCGTCCATCTACGCCGGGAGCGCGCCCAGCTGCCCCTATACCGTCAACCAGAAAGGTCAGGGCGTGGCGTGGGGGAACAGCCTGTTTGAGGATAACGCGGAATTTGGCTTCGGGATGTATCTGGCGATGAAGCACCGGCGGGCGCATCTGGCGGAGCAGGTCGAGACGCTGGCAGCACAGTGTCCGGAGGCGGCGGAAAGCTGCCGTGCGTGGCTGAATAATCGCGAGGATACGGCGCTCTCGGCACAGGCGGGGAAAGCGCTGCTGGCGGCGTGCGAGACGCTTTCACATCCGCTGGTGAAGGAAATTGCGGATTCGGCGGACTTGCTGGCGGCCAAGAGTGTATGGCTCATCGGCGGCGATGGATGGGCGTTTGATATTGGCTTCGGCGGGCTTGACCATGTGCTGGCATCGGGCGAGAAGGTGCGGGTGCTTGTGCTGAACACGCAGGTGTACTCCAACACGGGCGGACAGGCATCGAAGGCGACCCCGGCGGGTGCGGCGGCACGGCTCATGTCCGGCGGGAAATCCGGCGCGGAGAAGGATTTGGGGCTGATGGCAATGACCTACGGGCATGTGTACGTTGCGCAGGTGGCGATGGGCGCGAATCCGAATCAGCTGCTGAAGGCCATGCGCGAGGCAGAAGCGTGGGACGGCGCGGCGCTCATCATTGCCTATGCGCCCTGCATTGCGCACGGGATTGATATGCGCGACGTGCAGGAAATCGAGAAGAAAGCCGTGCAGTGCGGGTATTTCCCGCTGTACCGCTATCATCCGGCGAATGGGCTGATGCTGGACAGCAAAGCGCCGGACGGGGATTTTCAGGCGTTCCTGATGCGGCAGGGGCGGTTTGCGGCATTGCGCCGGAGCGATCCGGCGAAGAGCGAAACCCTCTGCAAAATGGCGGAAGAAGAGGCGCGGCGACGCTGGAACCTGCTGAAAATGCTGAAAAATCGGGAAATGCCGTAAATCTGCATCTAAAACAGACAATATCAAAGGGAAACAACTGTTTTCATGTCGGAAAAAGAGCGGCAACAGACCGAATACACCAACGAAAACGTTGTCTGACGAAAAAATCCGTGTAAGGAACTTGCAGATCGATTTCTGATTGATTTAGGCAGTTTCAATAAAGAAGTGCGGCAAAAACTTGCACAAATCTTGTATATCATATGGTTTGAACTTGACAAATGACGCGCCGAAAGCTATAATGGATTTACAAGTGCGGAAATGTCTGCCCTTAATCCGGGTAAAGACGAAAACACTTTCGTAAACCTCGGAGACTTACGAAAATGTTTCGCCGACAGGCATCAGGCACGATCAGCTTCTCTAAGGAGGAATCATCATGAATTGCACCAAGAAGTTTCTTGCACTGCTGATGGTGCTGGCGATGGCGCTGGGCATGACCGCTGTGGCGGAATCTCCGGTGGCGTCTCCTGTGGCATCTCCCGTGGCATCTCCCGTGGCGGGCGAAGTCGAACCGCTCTCTACGGCATTCCTGATGTATGCCGACGCCAACTGGCACTACCAGTGGTGGCACGACGGCTCTGAGCCGGCGGAGGGCATGAAGGTGACCGAGGCGGCGATTACCGGCGAGGGCTCCTACACCGTAGGCCTTGACTTCACCGGTACGCCCGAAGGCGCGGCGAGCGGCATTGCGTTCGCGGCCATCGGTCTGGAGAACGGCGAAAAGGCGCTGCCCGGCTGGACGATTCGCGTGGACGAAATTCGCGTGAACGGTCAGCCTATCGAAGCGAAGAAGGGCTACACCTCTTCTGACGACGGCATCATTACCCGCTCTAACATCTACAACGAATGGGTCAGCGAGCTGCCCGCCGACGCGCGTTCCTGGGACGGCGTGACCGAGGACGCGAACTGGATAACCGTGGACAAGGCGGCATTCGAGCGCGTGGAAAACGTCGAGGTTGATTTCACGCTCTTCCGCTACGGCGCTGACATGGCGTACATCCTGTTCGCCGACTCTTCTTGGACGAGCCAGTACTGGGGCACGGACGACTCCGCTGTGAAGGCGACCAACGCGACCGTGACCGGCGCGGGCGACTACACCGTGGGCCTGGACTTCACCGCGACCGAAGCGGGCGCGGCTTCCGGCGTTGCCTTTACCGCGCTGGGCATCAAGCACGGCGAAAAGCTCTTCCCCGGCATGTCCATCAAGCTCAACGATATCCGTATCAACGGCGAATCCGTTGCGTTCACCAAGGGCTACACCTCCTCTGACGATGAGGTGGAAACCCGCATGAACATCATGAACGAATGGGTTGCCGAAGTCCCCACCGACGCTTCTGTCCGCTCCTACGACAAGGACCTGACGGGCGTGTCTCCTGTCATCGTGGACAAGGCGGCGTTTGAATCCGTCAAGACCTACGAAATCGACTTCACCCTCGTGCCCAAGACGGACACGGCGTTCCTGATGTTCGCCGACAGCGATTGGGCGACCTCCGCGTGGAATCCCGGCGAATTTGCAGAGGGCAACGCTGTGACCGTGGACGGCCCCGGCACCTACACCCTGTCCCTTGATTTCTCCGGCGTTAAGGGCGGCGAAATCCCCGGTGTTGCGTTCATGGCGGTCGGCATTGCGAACGGCGAAGCGACCTTCCCCGGCTACTTCATCGACATCACCGAAGTCAAGGTCAACGGCGAAGCAATCGAACTCGGCAAGGACTTCACCACGACCGACGACGGCATTGTGACCCGCTCCAACATCTGGAATGAATGGGTGACGGACATCCCGGCGGAAGCCCGCGTGGCGGACGGCGACCTCGAAGGCGTGACTGCGAAGATCGCGACGGCGGAAGCGCTCTCTGGCATCAAGACCATCGACGTGACCTTCGACTACATCTACGGTGTGCCGCCGGTTGTGGAAACCGAACAGCCCCTGACCGAAGATGAAGTGAAGGAACTGATCTCCAAGACCTACGGCGCGTACATCGCCGTGCAGTCTGACCCGAACTACATCTTCCGCAACGACTGGGAGGAACCCTCCTACGGCCGCGACGCAGACAACGATGTGTTCACCAAGCTGGCGAAGACCAACAACGACGGCACGATTACCGATTACGGCGCGACGTTCGAGGATGCGGTCATCTCCGGCAACGGCACCTACACCTGCTCCATGACCACGGGCGACATGGGCTTCGGCGAGGACACGGCGTTCCACTTCTTCCGCGTCTCCACCGACATTCCGTCCAAGCTGGTCAAGGAAGGCTACGTCACCATTTCTGATGTGACCATCAAGATTGGCGAAGGCAAGACGCAGTCCGGTGTTGTGGTGGATACCTCCGGCGATTGGGTGAAGCTGATTGTCGAGGACAACTACAACAACATCAAGGCGGATGGCGTTGTGCTGACCGCGCCCGCCCCGAACACCACGACGGTCTTTACCTTCACGGTGTCCGGTCTGGCGGAGTAATCCTGCACTACTTTCCTCTGGCGCGCTCTTCGGCTTCGGCTGAGGAGCGCGCCACGGGGATTCCTGTCTGATACTATTTTCAAATTCACCTGCACCATCTGCTCGTGCCTTTTCCCTTCTGGCGTTCGGTCGTTCCACTTAGCGTAGCGCTGCTACGCTGCGTTTCACTCCCGTTAGCCAGAATGAAAAATTCACTTCGCATCTTGGCGCATTCTCATTTGGAAATAGTATATGGCTTAGTCGCGCTGATGGATGAACGCTGGACATCATCCGCCAGCGCTCATCCATCAACGCGCGGCTGGTCAAAGCAGAGGAGCGTCACGAAGAAAGAAATGAGGGGATACCATGCAGGCGACAATTTCAGCCAAATCCGGCGGACAGGCGACTTGCGTCCGGGAAAAGACGAACTGGGCGCTGATCATCATCCGCATCCTGACCGCGTTTGCCGGGCTGATGATCTTCTTCCCGGAGGTCAATCCCGGTCGACTGATGTCGGACATCAACGCGAATACTTCGCTGTTCACCGCCGCGATTTCGTACAGCACGCTGACGGACAGCTTTGCCCGCCCGCTGCGTATGGGCTGGGTGCAGCCGTGGCACTTCTACCTCATCATGGGCGGCTGTGCGCTGCTGATGCTTGGCATCATCCTGAGTGCAATCGGCGCGTGCATGTCGCTGGGCAATCACCGCATGAAGCGCGCAGCAGTCAAACTTCCGCTGATTGGCTCGGTGCTGATGCTTGGCGGCATCGGAACGCTGGTGTACCTGAACAGCATCCTGCCGGCGCTGGAAAAGGCAGACCGCCTGAAGCTGATGACGCCGACCGGCGCAATCGCCTTCTGGGCGGTGCTGGGGGGGCTGCTGCTCGTATTCAGCATCGTGAGCATGGTCACCATTCCCAAGGACATGGAAGAAAAGATGGAAATGGAGGAGAAGTACCGCCTGTTCCTGATGTTCCTGCCTGTTCTGATTCTGACGGTCATCTTCTGCTACCTGCCGCTGTACGGCTGGCGCTATGCGTTCTTTGATTATAAGGTCGGCGACGCGCTGAGCAGCGAGAACTTTGTGGGCCTCAAGTGGTTCAGCTACCTGTTCTCCAACGGCGCGACGCGCAATGACCTTGTGCGCGTGCTGCGCAACACGCTGATTATGTCCGGCTTGGGCATTGCGACGAGCTGGCTGCCGATTGCTTTTGCCGTTTTGCTGGCGGAACTGCGTTCGACGAAGTTCCAGCGCGTTGTGCAGACCCTGACGACGATTCCGAACTTCATCTCATGGGTTCTGGTGTACGCCATTGCGTTTGCTATCTTCTCCACCGACGGCTTCATCAACTCCTTCCTGCGCAACGTCATGGGACAGACCGCCACGACAGACTATCTTGCCAGCGCAGATTTCATCTGGCTCAAGATGCTGCTGTGGGGCACATGGAAGGGCTTGGGCTGGAGCGCTATTGTCTACATCGCGGGCATTGCAGGCATTGACCAGCAGCTGTACGAAGCCGCGAAGGTGGACGGCGCGAACCGCTTCCAGTGCATCCGCCACATCACGATTCCCGGCTTGATGCCCACTTACATGGTCATGCTGCTGATGGCGATTGCGGGTATGCTCTCCAACGGCATGGAGCAGTACCTCGTCTTCGAGAACCCGCAGAACAGCGCAACCATCGAGGTGCTGGACTTGTATGTCTATCACAGCGGCATTAAGAGCGGCTTGATTCCGCTTTCCACGGTCGTCGGCGTATTCAAGAGCCTGATTGGCGTGCTGCTGCTCTTCGGCGCGAACGGCATCTCCAAGGGCGTGCGCGGCGAAAGCATCATTTAAGGAGGCGGAGAAGCAATGAGCAACACCGAAGTCATGAAGCAATCCGCCGTCAAACTGGCGGGCAAGCACCCGAAAAACAAGATCCACCGCACGGCGGGCGACATCGCGTTTGATGTTTTCCTGTACATCCTCTTTGTGGCTTTCACAATTCTGTGCGTTTTCCCATTCTATTACCTGTTTATTAACACCATTTCCAGCAATGACGCGGTGGCGGGCGGCTTGGTCAACTTCTGGCCGGTCGGCATCCACTTCCAGAATTACCTTGCCCTGCGCGACGTGGCGGACTTGGGTTCGTCGGTCATCGTGACGGTGGCGCGTACGATTCTGGGCACAGCGCTGATGGTGATTGTCAGCGCGTGGGCGGGCTATCTGGTTACGAAGCAGAAGATGTGGCATCGGTCGCTGATGTACCGCGCGCTGGTCATCACCATGTACTTCAACGCGGGCCTGATTCCGTGGTACATGAACATGCTGATGCTGGGTCTGACGAACAACTTCCTCGCCTACATCCTGCCGGGCATGATTGCGCCGTACAACATCATTCTGGTGAAGACGTATATTGAGTCGATTCCGGCGTCGCTGGAGGAATCCGCGGTCATTGACGGCGCGAACACGCCGACGGTGTTCCTGAAGATTATCCTGCCGCTGTCCGTGCCGATTTTGGCGACGATTTCGATTTTTGGCGCGGTCGGCAACTGGAACTCGTTCCAGGATTCGCTGCTCCTGATGTCCTCCCGGCCGGAGCTGTACACCCTGCAGCACCGCCTGTATGTGTACCTGAACCAGTCCTCGAACCTGTCGGCACTGGTCAACGGTTCGGGCGGCATGTCCACGCAGGCGGCGGCGAACATGCTGAACACGCGCGTTATCAAGTACACGGTCGCCATGGTGTCAATTATCCCGATTCTGCTGGTGTACCCGTTCATGCAGCGGTTCTTTGTTAAGGGAATCATGCTGGGTGCCGTGAAGGGCTAACCCGGCTGGTGATAGTTACTTCAAATACGGAAAGGAGAATCTTGCAAATGCGCAAATTGACCCGACTCTTCGCCCTGATGCTGGCGCTGACCATGCTTCTGGGCGCTCTGCCTGCGCTGGCAGAGGAACCCGCAAATCCCTCTGGCATCCCGTACTACAAGGTGACCAGCGACCTGTACGATTTCATCGACATGGATGGCGCACCCATCCAGATTGAAATTTACAGCCAGCTGGCGAACTACTCCGGCCGTCAGACCGGCTGGGGCGCGGCGCTGATGAAGGATCTGTTCAACGTCGAACTGGTCATCATCCCCGATCAGGATGGTACATACCAGACCCGCACGCAGTCCGGCAACCTCGGCGACATCGTCGTCTGGGGCGCGAATGGCGAGGACTATAAGCAGGCAATCAAGAACGGTCTGCTGCTGGAGTGGGACGAGGACGACCTTGCGGAGACGTATGCGCCCTACGTTTGGGCGAACTATCAGGATGCGCTGGCGTCCAACCGTCTGGTGTCCGAAGACGGCGACAATCTGTACGGCTTCGGCATGGACGTGGCGACCTCCCGTCAGGGCCATAAGTCCTTCATGTACTCCTGGGATCTGCGCTGGGACTTGTATTCTCAGCTCGGCTACCCGGAAATCAAGAATTTGGATGACCTGCTTGAGGTCTTCAAGAAGATGAAGGAAATCTGCCCCACGGACGAGCTGGGCAACGAGACGTATGCGGCGTCCCTCTGGCCTGACTGGGACGGCAACATGGTCATGTACGTCAAGGCGATGGCGACGGCGTACTATGGCTATGACGAACTCGGCTTCGGTCTGTACAACCCCACGAATGGCGAATTCTACGATGCGCTGGACGAAAACGGCCCGTACATCGAGATGCTGCGCTTCTTCAACCAGCTCTATCGCGCCGGCCTGCTTGACCCGAACTCCATGACGCAGACCTACGACGAAATGAGCCAGAAAGTCAAGAACGGCGGCGTGTTCTGGGGCATCTTCAACTATGCCTCCTCCATGGTCTACAACACGGACAAGCATCTGGGCGAAGGCAAGATGATGTATGCGCGTGTGCCGGACGAAGCGAACCCCATCGTCTACGGCCTGTCCACGCTGGGCGGCAACCGCATCTGGTCTGTCGGCTCGAAGGCGGCGTATCCGGAACTGTGCCTTGCGATTCTGGACTTCTTCGCGACTCCCGAAGGCTCGATGACCATGTGGTACGGCCCGCGCGGTCTGATGTGGGACTATGACGAAAACGGCGGCATGTACTTCACCGAACTGGGCGACATCTGCAACAAGGACACCAAGCATGACCTGAACGGCGTTGTGTGGACGTCCCCCTACACGGGCAAGCAGTACACCCTGTCCGGCAACTTCAACGACGGCTGCATTCAGGCGAACAACACCACCTACAGCAAGGACGCCATCAACCCTGACGGCAAGCTGGGCGAAACGTTCAACAGGGACACTTGGGTTTCCATCCTGAACGCGGTTTCCTACCCGATTCAGGAGGACTGGCGCAACTGGTCCGGCGCGGTGCTGGCTGACCCGTACTTCGAGTCCATCGGCAAGTACACCATCATGCCCGATCTGCCTTACTCCGAGTCCGTGAAGGATGACGAACTGAAGGTGAAGTGGGAGCAGTGCGCCAAGAGCATCAAGAACAACAGCTGGCTGGCGATTTATGCGAAGGCGGACGGCGAGTTCAACATGCACATCCGCAACATGATTACGCAGTGCAACAACTACGGCTATGCGGACTGCCTCGAATGGAGCAAGGGCGAAGCGGCGACCAAGTGGCGCCTGACGCAGGAACTCAACGCGGTTGGGCAGGAGTAAGCAATCCTTGGAAACAAAAAGCAGGGGTGCGTGAGAAGCGCATCCCTGTTTTTTAGGTGGATGTTTTGTTGGTTTGTGTTGTTGACAGTTTATGATTCGCAATTTGTTTTTTGCGATGCAGGGGTTTCGCCTCTGCGGAGGCGAGGAGGGGGCAATGAAAACAGACGAAGTCTGCG